>OFSD01001472.1_pt1 | contig 16710 bp, 9 predicted proteins | sample 1543191 | NCBI WGS metagenome assembly OFSD01 (sample SAMN04209221, study PRJEB22552) | human gut metagenome | biome: gut; material: feces | host: Homo sapiens | place: USA: Oklahoma
TTCGATTACAGCGACCGCAAAGGCGCCCGCATAATCTCGGGCGACATCTTCATCGACGTCGAGACCGTCGCCGACAATGCCCGGCAATACGGCTGCACGACGCTCCAGGAAATGCGCAGGGTCATCGTACACGGCGTGCTGCACCTCTGCGGGCAGGGTGACAAGACGCCCCGCACCAATGCGCAGATGCACCGCAAGGAGGATAAATACCTCAAATTCTGGGAGGCGGCACAATGACACTCGAATACGATATAATCGTCATCGGCGGCGGACATGCCGGCTGCGAAGCGGCCTCTGCCGCCGCACGCCTGGGGTCGCGCACGCTGTTGCTCACCATGGACATGGCCAAGATGGCTTCCATGTCGTGCAACCCGGCCGTCGGAGGTGTAGCCAAAGGACAGATAGTCAGAGAAATAGATGCTTTGGGAGGACAGATGGGACGCATTACCGACCTCACCGCGATCCAGTTTCGGATGCTCAACCGTTCGAAGGGCGCAGCCATGTGGAGCCCCCGTGCGCAATGCGACAAAACCCGTTTCTCGGAGGAGTGGCGCCATACGCTCGAAAACACGCTCAACCTCTATATCTGGCAGGACGCCGCCACCGAGCTGCTGTTCGACACCTCGGCAACCAAACCGCGCGTGACAGGCGTACGGACGCGCATGGGCATCGAATTCGCCTGCAAGGCCGTCATACTTACCGCCGGTACGTTCCTCGACGGGCTGATGCACTGCGGCACATCGCACGCCGAGGGCGGCAGGGCAGGGGACGCCGCTTCGCACGGGATCACGGAGTCCCTGCGCGCAATCGGATTCGAAACCGGGCGTATGAAAACCGGTACGCCCGCACGCCTCGATGCCCGCACGATCGACTTCGAAATACTCGAACCGCAATACGGGGACGAAAAACCATCCAAATTTTCCTTTTCCCCTGATACACAACCGGTTAAAGACCAGCTTCCTTGTTTTCTGGTCTACACGTCGACCGAGGTGCACGACATCCTGCGCACAGGGTTCGACCGCTCGCCGCTGTTCAACGGGACGATAACGGGAATCGGGCCGCGCTACTGCCCGAGCATCGAAGACAAACTGCGTACATTCGCCGACAAAGACCAGCACCAGCTCTTCCTCGAACCCGAAGGACGCAGCACCAACGAATACTACCTCAACGGTTTTTCTTCGTCGCTGCCCTGGGAAATACAGTTGGAAGCACTGCATAAAATCCGGGGATTCGAAGACCTCCACATCTATCGCCCGGGCTATGCCATCGAATACGACTATTTTCCACCCACACAATTGCACCATTCGCTCGAAACGAAACTCGTTTCCGCCCTTTATTTCGCCGGGCAGGTCAACGGGACGACCGGATACGAAGAGGCCGCAGCCCAGGGGTTGATGGCCGGGATCAATGCACACCGGATGCTGAAAGGGGAGGAGGCCGTCGTATTGCAGCGCGACGAAGCCTATATCGGAGTGCTGATAGACGACCTTGTGACCAAAGGGGTGGACGAGCCCTACCGCATGTTCACCTCGCGTGCAGAATACCGCATTCTGCTCCGGCAGGACAATGCGGACATTCGGCTTACTCCTATCGGATATAAAATCGGGCTTATTACCCAAAAAAGATACGACTATTTCGTCAAAAAAAATACGCTCGTAGAATCGCTTATTTCTTTCGCTCGCCAACAAAGCATCAAAGCAGCCGAAATTAACGACTATTTAAAAGCAATAAATTCCGAACCTTTATCACAGGGAAGGAAGCTTTACGACATACTAATGCGGAATAATGTTTCGTTCGATTCGTTGCAAGCCGTCCTGCCGAAGCTCCGAAAATTCATCGAAACGAACCGGATGGAGGAAGAGGTGATCGAAGAGGCAGAAATCCAAATCAAATATAAAGGATATATTGAGCGCGAAAAATTCATTGCAGAAAAACTACATCGGCTCGAAAACATACGGATTCCTGTGGATTTCGACTTTCACTCGATGAATTCCCTGACTATCGAGGCCCGGCAAAAACTGTCCCGAATCCGTCCTGAAAACATCGGGCAAGCCTCGCGCATACCCGGAGTTTCACCCGCAGACGTAAATGTTCTCTTGGTAAAATTCGGAAGATAGGGTAATGTTCCACGTGAAACCTATCAACCCACAACCTCCCGAAATAATTAAACCACGAGATTCTGTAAAGATTATCACTTCTATATTCTTCCCGAACAACCACCAAAGAAGACATGTTCCACGTGGAACATATATACAAAACCCTTAAACACAAACGAAACAAAAAGAGGCCGCTGTATAGCGGCCTCTTAACAATATATTCGTATTCTACAAAACAATCGTACACCAATTGTATTTATCCTCAGCTCGTCCGTACTGAATATCCTGCAATCGGGTATATAATTCCAGAGAAATCTTACCAACCTTATCACCATAAGAGTAGGTTTTCTCCGTCTGCATGTCATAGATAGTGCCGATAGGGGAGATCACGGCAGCCGTTCCACAGCCGCCGCACTCCTCGAAAGAGGCAAGTTCTTCGACCGGGATTTTTCGGTCTTCGACCTCAAGCCCCATATCGCGGGCCAGCTGGCGGAGGCTCATATTGGTGATCGACGGAAGCACCGAAGGGGATTTCGGAGTGATATATTTGCCATCCTTGATGCCGAAGAAATTGCATGCACCGCACTCTTCGATGTATTTATGCTCCGCAGCGTCGAGATACATGATATTCGAATAGCCCATTTTATGCCCTTTTTCACCCGACAAAAGGCTGGCCGCATAATTTCCGCCGACTTTCACATCGCCTGTTCCACGTGGAGCAGCACGATCCTGCTCTCGGTCGATGGCAACCAGGATCGGCTTGATTCCCTCCTTGAAATACGCACCCACAGGCGAACAGTAGACAATCAGCAAAGCATCCTTTGCAGGTTTGACCCCCAGGCCGGCCGTCGTTCCGAACATCACCGGACGCAGATAGAGCGAGGCCCCTGTTCCGTAGGGGGGAATATAGGCTTCATTCCTCCGAACGACCTCGACGCAGGCATTGACGACCATTTCGACGGTCGGCAGCGGAAGGCAAAGACGTTCGGCCGAAGACCGGAGGCGGCGGGCATTGTCCTCGACACGGAACAGGCGGACTTTTCCATCGACTCCACGAAAAGCCTTGAGACCCTCGAAAAGTTCGATGCCATAATGCAGGCACGAAGCCGACATGTGCATCTTGATGTACTCGTCGCTCGTAACCTCCATATCACTCCATTTACCATCCGTAAAATAATAACGGACGTTGACGTCGGTCTTGTGATAGTCGAACCCCAAGGCGCTCCAATCTATATTTTCCATTATAGTAAAATTTAAAGGTTTTTCTAAATTATCCCCACAGCAAAGTAAACCGGGCAAAAACAAACCTTGAACCGATCCTTTCCTCGCATTATCCTACGATAGCACCGTTATTCGTATTTCCGTCGGGGCCCAGCAGCAGCAGTTTCCCCGAAGCATCTTCGGCCATCAGGATCATGCCCTGCGACACGATCCCTTTCAGTTCGCGGGGAGCGAGGTTTACAAGAACCAGCACCCTGCGCCCGACCAGCTCTTCGGGAGTAAAATATTCCGCTATTCCCGAAACGATCGTCCGCTGGTCGATCCCCGTGTCCACCGTCAATTTAAGCAATTTCTTCGTCTTGGCGACCTTTTCCGCCGCAAGGATCGTAGAAACACGGATATCCATTTTCTGGAAATCGTCGAACTGTATCGTATCTTTCTGAGGCTCAATATTTTGCGAATTTTCAGCAGCAAGGTTGGCCTCTTTCGTCGCCGCAAGCTTGTCCAACTGGCGCTGGATCACGTCGTCCTCGATCTTCTCGAAGAGCAACGACGCCTCACCGATCTTATGCCCGGCAGCAATCAGATCCATCGCCCCGAGGCGCTCCCATCCGAATTTCTCCACGGCGAGCATCTTCAGGATCTTCGACGCCGAGAAAGGCATGAAAGGCTCGATGGCAATCGCCGTATTGGCCGTAATCTGCAACGCGATGTTGAGAATCGTTTTCACGCGCCCGGGATCGGTCTTGATGACTTTCCACGGCTCGGTGTCCGCCAGATACTTGTTGCCGATACGCGCTATGTTCATGGCATCCTTCAGGGCTTCGCGGAAACGGTAGTTCTCGATATTGGCCTCGAGCGAACCCTTCACGGCAGCTACCTCCGCAACTGTCTGACGGTCATAATCATTCATCTCTCCGCAGGCAGGAACCTCGCCGCCGTAATATTTCTGCGTAAGCACCAGCGCACGGTTGACGAAATTTCCCAGCACAGCGACCAGCTCGTTGTTGTTGCGGGCCTGGAAATCCTTCCATGTAAAGTCGTTATCCTTGGTTTCGGGGGCATTGGCACACAGCACATAGCGCAATACATCCTCCTTTCCGGGGAACTCCTCCAGGTATTCATGCAGCCACACCGCCCAGTTGCGCGAGGTCGAAATCTTATCGCCCTCGAGGTTCAGGAACTCGTTGGCCGGCACGTTCTCAGGCAGTATATACCCCCCGTGCGCCTTGAGCATCGAGGGGAAGACGATGCAGTGGAACACGATATTATCCTTGCCGATGAAATGCACCATCTTGGTGTCTTCCGATTTCCAGTACTTTTCCCAATCGGGCGTAAGGTCTTTCGTGGCGGATATGTAACCGATCGGAGCGTCGAACCACACATAGAGCACCTTCCCTTCGGCACCCTCCACGGGCACGGGGATGCCCCAGTCGAGGTCACGGCTCACGGCACGGGGCTGCAATCCGCCGTCGAGCCAGCTCTTGCACTGTCCGTAGACATTCGTCTTCCACTCCTTATGCCCATCGAGTATCCACTCGCGGAGGAAGCCTTCGTATTGATCCAGCGGGAGATACCAATGCTTCGTCTCCCTTTTGACCGGAACCGAACCCGACACGGCGCTATGCGGGTCGATCAGCTCGTCGGGCGAGAGGGTAGACCCGCATTTCTCGCACTGGTCGCCGTAGGCACGCTCGTTCCCGCATTTGGGACAAGTGCCAACGATATAACGGTCGGCAAGGAACGTCTGCGCCTCCTCGTCGTAATACTGCATGGAGGTTTTCTCGATGAATTTCCCTTCGTCGTAGAGTTTGCGGAAAAATTCCGATGCGGTCGCGGCATGGGTCGCCGACGATGTCCGCGAATAGATATCGAACGACATTCCCAACCCCTCGAACGACTTTTTGATCAGGTTATGGTAACGATCCACGATCTGCTGCGGGGTCACACCCTCCTTGCGGGCCTTGATGGTGATGGGTACGCCGTGCTCGTCCGATCCGCAGACCGAAATCACGTCGCAGCCCTTCAGCCGCAGGTAACGCGTGTAAATATCCGAAGGTATATAAACTCCCGCCAGATGGCCGATATGCACCGGGCCGTTGGCATAGGGGAGAGCCGATGTAACGAGGTAACGCTTGAACTCTTTTGCCATATTGAGATATACAGTATTACTAATTTCTGTCAAAATTAGTAATTTTTAGGGAAAGAAAAAGCAAAGCCCCATTATTTGTTTACAAACTACAAGGGGGCCCCGCCATAAGAGAGCAAAACAAAAACCGCGGGAGAAAATCGGACTGGATCAGACAGCGGGGTAAAAAATATACCCCGGACTGTGCCGGGGCATATTTCTTAATTATCGGCGGTCGGAATCGTTATTCGAACACCAGCTCGTCGAGCAGCCATCCTGCGCCCGCGTACTTGTCGATGATGAACAGCACGTAGCGGATGTCGACCGATATCGTGCGCTGCAGATCGGGCTCGAAAGCCACATCGCCCGACATGGCTTCCCAGTTACCGTCGAAAGCCAGCCCGAGCAGTGCACCCCTGGCATTCATCACGGGCGAACCCGAATTGCCGCCCGTAATATCGCAGTCGGCAAGGAACGCCACCGGAAGTTCGCCTCCGGCATTGGCATAACGGCCGAAATCGCGCGCCGCATAAAGTTCCTTGAGTTTTTCGGGCACGGTAAACTCCGTGGGGTTCTGCGGATTTTCCTTCTCCATTACGCCCTTGAGCGTCGTATAGTAGTTGTATTCGATGCCGTCGGCAGGCGAATAGGGCAGCACGCGGCCATAGGTCAGGCGCAGCGTGAAGTTGGCATCCGAAGCCCACGCCTTTTTCGGGTTTTGGAGCATCAGCCCCGCCACGTATTTACGGCTTCCCTCGTAATATTTCTCCACGATCGGCTTGCGTGCCTGAGAAAGCGCATTATACTTCTCCCACACCGATTTCACAAACGGGGCAATGGGGTCGGCGGCATATTTATCGGCAGAAAACGAACCGATCAGCTCATCGACCTTTTCCTGCGATGTAAAGAGCGAATTATCGAAAATATAATCCACATAGGCATCCGTATCGCCGTTGAATTCCTTATCCACGATCTCCGTATAGAACGACGGCAGGTCGGTCATGTGCTCGCGGGCGATCTTCAGCATGCGCTTGGCCACCTTCCGGTCGGTCGGGGCGTTGTAATCCTTATACCAACCGGCCATCGCCTTTCGGGCCTCTTCGGGATACTTTATCTCCGTCCGCCCGTCGAACATTTTTGCAGGGGTCAGTATTTCGACCGCACGCAGGAAAGCCTCTTCCAGATACTGGCGGTTATCGTCGATGCCGGCCAGCCCCTCGATCGCTTCTCGGATTTTCGGCAGCGCGTCGATATACCCTTCCTCGGGCAGCGTATTCTTCTCGGCCCACGCCTGGAAGGCAGCTTCCTGCTGCTGCTTGCGCTCCTTGACACCCAGTTTGAGGATGCCGCGAGACTTGCCGATCGAATTCTTCCAGTAGTTCGACGACGTGGCGTATTTCGAAGCATACTGGATACGTACCTTGTCGCTGGCAGCCATGTCCTCCTTCAGGATCGCCTGGCGCTCGCCGCGGATAAAGATCCGGTTGGGATTCGAAACGTTCAGCATGTCGTCGATCTCATACGAAGTCATATAACGCTGCGTGGAACCCGGGAACCCCATGATCATGGCGAAATCCCCCTCCTTGTAACCGTCGAGCGAAATCTTGAGGAACTTCTCGGCCTTGTAAGGACGGTTTTCGGGCGAATAATCCGCCGGCCTATTATCCTGTCCGGCATAGACGCGAAACACCGAGAAATCGCCTGTATGGCGCGGCCACATCCAATTGTCGGTGTCTCCGCCGAACTTGCCGATCGACGTAGGGGGCGTTCCCACCAGGCGCACGTCGGTATAGACCTCGATCACGAAGGCAAAATACTGGTTCCCTTCGAAGAAGGGCTTGACCTCGACCACCATGCCGGGGTTGGCCTCCTGCAGCGAAGCGGTCAGGCCGGCGATATTCTCCGAGGTGATCCGTTCGTACTCCTGCTGCCCGGCCGTGGAAGGCACGTTGCCCAGAATATCCGCAGTCACGTCGCTGATCGAACGGATGAAACGCACCTTGAGCCCCGGGGCAGGAATCTCCTCCTGGCGCGACATGGCCCAAAAGCCGTTCTTCAGATAGTCGTGTTCGACCGACGACAGGGATTGTATCGACCCGTAGCCGCAGTGGTGGTTGGTGAACAGCAGGCCGTCGGGCGAAACGATCTCGCCCGTGCAGCCACCGCCGAAAATGACGATCGCATCCTTGAGCGAAGATTTGTTGATGCTGTAAATATCCTCGGCCGAAAGTTTGCATCCGCGCGCCTTCATGTCCCGGATATTCATTTTCTGCAGGTAAGGCAGCATCCACATGCCTTCGTCTGCCGCCGCGGTCAGCGACACGCACGCCGCTGCAATCAGTAAAAACAGTTTCTTCATATATAAACGATTATTTGATGTTAATCATGTTCAGGATCGAACGCTCGGCCTTGCGGCGCACCTCTTCGTCGAGTACGATCTCCGGGGCCTCCCGCTCGAGGCATTCGCAGATGTTTTCCAGCGTCACCATCTTCATGTACTTGCAGTTGTTGCAGCCGCATGTCTCGTCGTCCGGGGGCGCCGGGATAAATGTCTTGCCGGGATAGCGCCTCTTCATCTCGGCGAGGATGCCCGATTCGGTGACGACGATGAACTCATCGGCCCCGCTGCGGCCGCAATAGTCGAGGATCGCAGCCGTCGACCCCACGAAATCGGCCACCTCGATGATATAGGCCCGGCATTCGGGATGCACGACGATGCGGGCTGCGGGGTGCTCCTTTTTGAGCCGGAGCAGTTTTTCGAGCGAAAACTCCTCGTGGACATGGCACGCCCCGTCCCAGATCACCATATTCTCGCGGCCGGTCAGCTTCTTGATGTAAGCGCCCAGGTTGCGGTCGGGCGCGAAGATGACGGGGCGGTCGGCCGGGATCGACTCCACGACCTTCAGGGCATTCGACGAAGTGCAGCAAATATCGGTCAGCGCCTTGACCCCGACGGTGGTGTTGACATACGAAACCACCGTATGCCCCGGGTACCTGGCCTTGAAGGCCGCAAAGTCGCGGGCATCGCACGATTCGGCCAGCGAGCATCCCGCCTCGGGACAGGGTATGAGCACCTTTTTGCCAGGGCATAGCACCTTGGCGGTCTCGGCCATGAAATGCACGCCGGCGAACAGGATGATTTCCGCATCGACCGACTGCGCCTTGACCGACAGCGCAAGCGAATCGCCCAGGAAGTCGGCCACCTCCTGTACTTCGGGCAGCGTATAGTAATGGGCCAGTATGACGGCGTGTTTCCCGCGTTTCAGTTCTTCGATCCTATTCCGGATTTGCGCGGAGTTATCAACCTTCATTTTTAATTTTTACTTTTTAATTTAAATTTAATAAGAAATAAGAATAGAAATAATAGCTGTTGATACTGTTCACAAGTTTCCCTGGAAAATATCTTTCAACATTTTACTCCCGAGCTGTTTCCTATTCCTCGTTACAACCGGTTCGTATTCAAAGGTATGAAATTATAATCAACAATTGTCAAAAACCGTTGTCAACATTTCGACAGCTGTTTGTTGTGAACAATCTGTTCCGTTTTCCGGGGTTCGGGGCTGACTATAATTTCCCATAACTTTTTTTGGTTTCCGGAAAATCTTGTATATGCCCGCCCTTTCCGGAATTTGCAACTCTTCCGACCGGAAAGTTATCATTAGTTATCGCCGTTTATCAACACGCTTCCTAACACGATTTCATCACCTTTTCGACAATCTTTTCCGCGATTCCGCGGTACCATTTTTCGACGCGCGGATCTATCCCCGCAGCAGGCCTCCCTTCGTCGGCTCCTTCCATGATCGACTGTACGATAGGTATTTCCCCCAGGAAATCCACGCCGTGCTCTTCGGCGAACCGGCGAGCACCGCCTTTGCCGAAGAGGTAGTAGCGGTTTTCGGGCAGTTCCTCGGGGGTGAACCAGGCCATGTTTTCGATGATTCCCGCCACGGGGATGTTGACGTTTTCGTTGCGGAACATCTCCACGCCGCGCACGACGTCGGCCACGGCGACCTGCTGGGGCGTCGAGACGATCACCGCGGAATCGATCTTCAGCTCCCCGATGATCGAGAGGTGTACGTCGCCCGTTCCGGGGGGCAGGTCGGCCAGCAGGAAGTCGAGCGTCCCCCATTTGGTCTGGTGGATCATCTGTTTCAGGGCGCTGACGGCCATGGCGCCGCGCCATAGCAGGGCGTCGGTAGGTTTGATGAAGAACCCGATCGACATCAGCCGGATGTCCATCGGCTCCGCAGGGACGATATGGTCTGCGCCCTCTTCCTGCACGGCGTCGGGCAGGTAGCCTTCCACTCCGAACATCTTGGGCTGCGAAGGCCCGTATATGTCGGCGTCGAGGATGCCTACGCGGAATCCCATGTTTCGCAGGGCGACCGCGAGGTTGGCCGTGACGGTCGATTTGCCTACCCCGCCCTTTCCCGATGCGACGGCAATGACCTTGGCGATGCCGCCCGTGGTCGTCTTCAGCTTGGGTTCGGGGCGCGGGGCGGCGCCGCCCTCCTTGATGACTACCAGTACCGTTTGACCGGGGAATTCGCGTTTGAGCAGTTCCTCGGCCTGGTTTTTGATTTTCACTGCGAACGGGTCGCGCGCCTTGGCGAAGCGGAGTACGACGGTGATTTTTCCGGCCGCCGAGGCGATATGCTCGATAAAACCGCTGCTGACGATGTCCTGCCCCGTTTCGGGATGGACGAGCGACGCGAGCAGATGTCTGATTTTTTCTTCCATATTTGTGTCGTGACTTTCCCTGCAAAGATAACGTATATTTTACAGAATAAATATAGGTTAACCTTCTTTTTTATCGTTTTTCGATAAATTTTATTTGTTTTTCATATAAATTCCGTATATTTGCGAAAGAAAACCGGAATCGGGACAAAATTAGGACAAACAAAAAATAACTTCGTTATGAATTTTATCAAAACTTTTCTGGCTGCCATCCTTGCGTTTGTCGTGGGATCGGTACTGGTAGTCTTCCTTTGGATTTTCATCCTGCTCGGCATTGCCGGTTCGATGGAGAAAAGCGTGGCCGTACACCCCGAGTCGATCCTCAAACTCGATTTTTCGGAGGTGTTGACCGATGCCCCGTCGAGCGATCCTTTCGCCGGCTTCGATTTCGCGACGCTCCAGTCTACGCGCATGCTTCCGCTGATGAAGGCGCTGCGTGCGCTCGAGGCGGCGAAGGACGATCCGCGGATCAAGGGTATTTACCTGCGTATGAACGGCAACGGCGGAGTGGCGGGTTCGGCCCTGCTCGAAGAGCTGCGCGAGGCGATCGTCGATTTCAAGCAGAGCGGCAAGTTCGTCGTCGCCTATAACGAAACCTACTCGCAGGGGCAGTATTACCTCGCCTCGGCGGCTGACAGGATTTACATGCAGCCCGAAGGAGCTATGGACTGGTCGGGCCTTTCGTTCAACCTGGCGTTTTACAAGGGGCTGCTCGACAAGCTCGACGTCAAGGCCGAAGTTTTCCGCCCCACGGCCTGCAAGTACAAGAGCGCCGTCGAGCCCTATATTCTTTCCAAGATGTCGGATGCCAACCGCGAGCAGATGCAGGAGCTGGTCAATTCGATGTGGAATACCATTGCCGCCTCGGTGGCCGAAGCACGCGGCATCGACCTGGAAACCCTGAACCGGATCACCGACAAACTGGAGGTTTCGCTGCCCGAGGATGCCCTCGAACACGGGTTCGTGGATAGCCTGGTCTACGAAGACCAGATGGACGACGTATTTGCCCAGCTGGGCGTGCAGTCCGATTCCGACGGTCAATACAATTTCATCACCCTGGGCGAATATGCGTCGCAGGTAGGTGCCGACCTCAAGAATATTTCGGCCGACCAGGTGGCTGTCGTCTATGCCGACGGCGCGATCGTCGACGGCGAGGGCTTCGGCCGCGAGGTTTACGGCAATACGCTGGCTGCGACGCTGGCCGGGGTGCGTGCCGACGACAAGGTCAAGGCCGTGGTGCTGCGCGTGAATTCCCCGGGCGGCAGCGCATTGGCTTCGGATGTCATCTGGCGCGAAATGGAGCTGCTCAAGGCCGAGAAACCCGTCATCGTCTCGATGGGTTCCTATGCTGCCAGCGGCGGTTACTATATCTCGTGCCCGGCCGATGTCATTGTGGCCGACAAACTGACCCTGACGGGTTCCATCGGTGTCTTCGGCATGTACCTCAATACCATCGACGCCCTGAAGAACAAGTTGGGCATCACGTTCGACGCCGTGAAGAGCAATACCTCGGCAGGCATGGGCATGACTTCGGCCCTTACGCCAGCCGAAAGGGCTTCGATCATGCGCGGCGTGGATAAGGTTTACACGACGTTCACCAACAACGTGGCGCAGGGGCGCAACCTGCCTCTCGAGAAGGTGCTCGACATTGCCGGCGGCCGTGTATGGTCGGGCGACAACGCCCTCGGCATCGGCCTGATAGACACGTACGGTGGCCTGAAGACGGCCATTGCCGTCGCTGCGGACAAGGCCGGGTTGGGCGACAATTTCCGGGTGACGGAGGTGATCGAGCAGCCGACGGGTTTCGCGGCGTTCATCTCGTCGCTCAACGTCAGCATCCGCGAGGCCATGACCCGCTCGGAACTGGGAGTCATGATGAAGGAATACAAACAGGTGCAGGAAGCTGCTTCGCAGCAGGGGATCGTCATGTATTATCCCTTCAAACTCGAACTGCGCTAATTCCGGCCGGATGCCGGAACGATAAAAAGCGGCCTCTCGAAAAGGGGCCGCTTTTTATCGTTGCAGGGTTTCAAGGCCAGTGTGTCCGCGAAGCTGTCATCCGTGCCTGAAAAGGGGTTTGTCAGCCCTTGGCCGGGACTTTGGCCGCCGGATTTCCCCCCCCCGCCGAATCCTGCCCGCAGCGCATTTCATCCAGCTTGCGGCCTATCTCCTCGACCTGTTTCGCGTCGGGCGAAATGACTGTCGACCCGAACTTGCGCCGGTAGTCGCCCGGCGGGGAGCCGATGCGTTCGCGGAAGGCGCGGTTGAAATTCGAGATGTTGTAGAACCCGCAGCGCATACCGATCTCGGCGATCGGGTCGTCGGTCTCGACGATCATCTGTGCGGCGCGCACGATGCGGAAGCCGTTGAGGTAGTTCCACAGGTTCTGGTGGGTGTACTTTTTGAAAAAACGGCAGACCGAAGTCGCGGACATGCCTACTTCTTTGCCGATGTCTTCGAGCGAGATCTTACGTTGGTAATTGCCCTCCACGAACTGTACGATCTTGTTGATCCGGGCATTGCCGTCGGGTTGCATTTCGTAGTACGGGGCACCTATCGGCCCCGTTTCGTCCGGCCCAGCCGTGGCCAGGTCGTTGAGTATGTTCAGGAAAAGCGACGCCGATGCGAATCCCCGCAGCCCGGGCAGTTGCAGTAACCTGTCGCGGACGCGGTCTACGACGCTTTCGGCGAACCAGAGCCCGGCGACCGGCTGGCTCAGCATTTTCCGGATGGGGAGCATGGATTCCGTTTCGAATATCTGCCAGTTGGGCATGTCGCGGCTGAACTGCACGGCGACGGCCTCGCAATTGGTCTCCGCAAAGGCTTCGTCGCGTTTGTAACAGTGCGGTACGCGCGGGAAAATGATGATCAGGTCTTTTTCCGTGAAATTGTCGACCGATTGTCCGGTGACACGTGTACCCTTCACGTTCAGGGTCAGGCTGAGCATGTAATCCTCGTGGAAATGAAGGGGCGGATCGGTTTGTTTGTCAAACCAATACTGTGTGATGAACAAATCGTTGCCCGGCAACGGAGTGAGATCATTCAGGACACGTTTCATCAGATAATGAGACTTATGGTAACAAATATAGGAACTAATAAGGACAAATCAAAACCGGGGCGGTTTTTTGTGGGGAAGGATACGCGGCCGGGGTTTCCCGCACCTTTGTTTACCGATCCGGAACGGGGCGTAAAGGAACCCCCGTGGTGAAAAGTGCGGAAAACGCTTTCTCCTTTCGCATTTAATGAATATCTTTGCGGATATGGCAGTGATCAGATTGACAAAGGAGTTTTCGTTCGAGGCCGCGCATGCCCTCGACGGATACGACGGGCCGTGCCGTGAGATCCACGGGCATTCCTACCGGTTGTTCGTGACCGTGAAAGGGTGCCCTGCGGACGACGACACGAACCCCAAGTGTGGGATGGTGATGGACTTCGGTGTCCTGAAAAGCATTGTCAACGAGGAGGTCGTTTCCCGTTTCGACCATGCGCTCGTGTTGCGGGCGACACGCCGCGACGCTCCCCTGCGGGCGGTGCTGGCCGAACGCTTCGGCAACATCGTCACGGTGGACTACCAGCCGACGTGCGAAAACATGCTCGGCGATTTCGCGGCACGCATCGCACGCCGCCTGCCCCTGGGGGTGGAACTGCATTCGCTCCGCCTGCATGAGACCGCAACCTCGTTCGCCGAGTGGTTCGCCGAGGACAACCGCTGATTTCCGCCCGGCGGTTCCGCCGGAACGACATACCCCGACATTTCTACCGGACAGGCCCCGGGCGCAAGGGATAGGCGCACGGCAAACATCGAAAGGGAACTATTATTGACGCAAATCGAATATATGAAAAAACTGTTTCTCGTCGACGCCTATGCGTTGATCTTCAAGTATTACTATGCCTTTCTGGGGCGTCCCATGCGCAACCGGGCCGGCATGAATACCTCCGTGGTATTCGGCTTCGTAAAGTTCCTGCGCGACATCCAGAAGCGAGAGCGGCCCGACCTGCTGGGCGTGGCGTTCGACCCCAAGGGCGGCAGCTTCCGCCGGGAGATATTTCCCGAGTACAAGGCCAACCGTGCCGAGACGCCCGAGGACATCCTCCTCTCCGTCCCCTATGTCAAGCGTGTGCTGGAAGCCATGTGCATCCCGATCCTCGAAGTCGAGGGTTACGAGGCCGACGACGTGATCGGCACGCTGTCGCAAAAAGGCGTCGAGGCGGGTTACGAGGTCTTCATGGTGACGCCCGACAAGGACTACGGCCAGCTGGTACGTGACAATTGCAAGATATACAAGCAGAAGGGCGCCGAAGGGAGCATCGAGATCGTCGACCGGGAGGCGATCCGCGGGAAATACGGCATCGACGACCCCAGCCTCGTGCGCGACATCCTCGCACTGTGGGGCGATGCTTCGGACAATATCCCGGGTGTGCCGGGAATCGGCGAGAAGAGCGCCTGCAAACTCGTGCAGGAGTGGGGAACGGTGGAAAATATCCTCGACAACGTCTCGAAGATCAAGGGCAAGCAGGGCGAGAAGATCGCCGAATGGGGCGACAAACTGCGCCTTGCCAAGACACTGACCACCATTTGCCTCGACGTGCCCATCCCGTTCCGCGAAGAAGACCTCACGGTCTGCGAACCCCATATCGACGAACTCAAGGCCCTTTTTGCCGAATTGGATTTCAAGGCCTTTATGAACGACCTTACGAACCTTGCGCCCCCCGAGGAGCAACCCGAAGGCCCCCGCCAGGAGGCGCAGACCCAGCTTGCGGAGATGGCTCGGGCCAAGTCCGCCGCCGCCAAACGCGCGGCGCTGGTCGGACAGGGCAACCTCTTCGGCGACCCGGTGGTCGACATGCCTGCCGCCGAGGTTCCCGTCGCAGAACTGCAGGCCGAAGCCGATGCCATGCAGTTCAAGACGGCGCAGACCACGCCCCACGATTACCGCCTCGTGGAGAATGCCTCCCAGTTGCGCGAAGTGGTCGCCGAGGTCGGGAAATACGACGAATTCTGTTTCGACACCGAGACCACGGGGTTCGACATCTTCAACGACCGCATCGTCGGCATGTCGCTGGCCGTAAAGCCGTTCGAAGCGTGGTACATTCCCTTCAAGGAGGAAAATACGGCGGAATATACGCAGATCGTGCGGCCGCTGTTCGAAGACGAAGGGATTGCCAAGATCGGCCAGAACATCAAGTTCGACCTGATGGTGCTCCGGCGCCTGGGGCTCGATATCCGGGGCCGCAAGTACGACACGATGATCCTGCATTACCTGCTCGATCCCGAGTCGCGCCACAACATGAACGCCCTGTCGGAAAAATACCTCAACTACAAGCCTATCGAGATCGAAACGCTGATCGGCAAGGGTTCCAAGCAGCTGACGATGGATCTGGTGAACGTCGAGCGCGTCAAGGAGTACGCCGCCGAAGATGCCGACGTCACTCTGCAACTCAAACACGTGCTCTACCCTCAGGTCGAGAAGATCGGGTTGCAACACCTCTATTTCGAGGTCGAGGAGCCGATGATCGCCGTGCTGGCCGACATCGAGATGGCGGGCGTGCGGATCGACTCCGGGGCGCTGGCCGAATACTCCGTCGAACTGAGCCGCCGGCTGGCCGAACTGGAAGCCGCGATCCGTGCCGAAGCCGGCGAGTCGACGCTCAACATCAACTCGGCACGCCAGCTGGGCGAGGTGCTTTTCGCCAAGATGCGCATCGCCGAAAAGCCCAAGATGACCAAGACCAAGCAGTTCTGCACCGACGAGGATTATTTGCAGACCTTCGCCCGCAAACACCGCATCGTCGACCTGATCCTCGAATACCGGGGTGTCAAGAAATTGCTTTCGACCTATGTCGAGGCGCTTCCCCAGCTGGTCAACCGGACGACGGGGCGTATCCATACCTCCTTCAACCAGGCGGTCACGGCTACCGGGCGCCTTTCGTCCACCAATCCAAACCTGCAGAACATCCCCGTGCGCGAAGAGATGGGGCGCCGCATCCGCCGGGCGTTCATCCCCTCCGATTCCGACCACCTGCTGCTCTCGGCCGATTACAGCCAGGTCGAGCTGCGCCTGATGGCGCACCTTTCGGGCGACGAATCGCTGATCGCGGCCTTCGCCCACGGCGAGGATATCCATGCCGCGACGGCCGCCAAACTTTTCAACAAAACCCTCGACGAAGTGACCTCCGAGGAGCGCCGCCGTGCCAAGACGGCCAATTTCGGCATCATCTACGGCATTTCGGCCTTCGGCCTGAGCCAGCGGCTCGAAATCCCGCGTAAGGAGGCCAAGGACATTATCGACGGTTATTTCGAATCTTACCCCAAGGTCAAGGAGTACATGGACAATGTGGTCGCCAGGGCCAAGGAGGAGGGATTCGTCTCGACGATCTTCGGCCGCCGCCGCTATCTCAACGACATCTCCTCGCACAACGCCGTGGCGCGCGGCCTGGCGGAGAGGAATGCCGTGAACGCCCCGATCCAGGGGTCTGCGGCCGACATCATGAAGATCGCCATGATCAATGTCCACCGCCGTTTCGCGG
>OFSD01001497.1_pt1 | contig 16539 bp, 12 predicted proteins | sample 1543191 | NCBI WGS metagenome assembly OFSD01 (sample SAMN04209221, study PRJEB22552) | human gut metagenome | biome: gut; material: feces | host: Homo sapiens | place: USA: Oklahoma
TCCTTCAGATTCCACCTCACGATGGACACCCTTGCCTTCGGCTAACGCTTCCTACTGCCGAGCGCGTTGTGGTCTCTCACCACTTAGTTGTTGCTCATGCCGGGCGCACACAGAAAAGACCCGCGCCCGCGGGTGCAGGCACAGGTCGGAAAAGGGTGATATTCAATTGTGATTTACTTGATTTTCTCGGCTTCCAGATCTGTCAGCGGCACAGCCGCAGTTCTTGATGGCCATTGGCGGCTTATGCACCGCAGGCGTTGGCGTTGATTGTGTCAATCACGCCCTTAATCCCCTTCCACACTGACAAATCCGTAAACACCTCGATGATGCTGCCCTGATCGATGAATGGTGCTTCCTGTAGAATCGACATATCCTTCATCATGCCGTTATGCACAATGTACTCCACAATTTGATTCACAAAATAGATTTGCCGGCTGTCCAGATTTACATTGGTCAAATAAGCGGAAAATGCTTCTTTTGCGGCATTCATATCCAGCCCGACGATTTCGCGGATGAACTCGCCCAGCGGCTTCTTTCCGTACTCGGCTTCGTAATCCTGCTTTGTTCCGACTTCGCTCCAGAGAATTTCCTCTAGCTGGGTAATGTCGCTGTCCGTCAGCGGAACATTCATCTTGAGTTTCGCAATCGCCAATTCATTCTGATGCTGGCGGACGTAAAACTCAGCCCGCATTTTGTAATTTTGCAAGTCGTCGTTTTCCAATTCCGACTGTTTCCATTCAATGGAAAGGATTTCATCACCAAAGCCTGTTTCGTAAGCGGATTGCTCGTTTGTGATGTATTTCATCAAATCACGCAGGGCTTTGCGGATTTTCTCCAATTCATCCACTCCCGTATTTTCCACATAATCGGTATGCAGTATTTTCTCCAGCAGTGCCGATTGTGCCGCAATTTCCGGCACATTGGCGATTTTGCTGAGCGCCTCCGCCTTTTTCAGCAGGTCGTGATGCGCCCGATTGTACGGCAGTCCCGCGAGATGCGCCAGCTCCATGCCGTACAAGAGCGCGTCAAAGCGCAGCGCCTTCGGGTCATCCGGCTCCGGCAAAAGCAGAGGCGCTAACTCCTGCTGCATCATCAGCGTGTCCTCGTAGCTCAATGACTGATATCGGTTCGGGCTTGTATACAATTCAACGAATTTCAGATGCTGTTTGACGGCGAAGTTGTCTTGGTTCAATTCCGATACTTTGCGCACCATGTCATCCACCAAAGTTTGACGGAATGCGGACAATTCGTCGGTTTTGTACACTGCGTCCTGCAATTTGAACGCCATTTGTGCCTTCAACGAAAAAAGCGCTCCTTGAAGCGAGCGTGCGCTGGCATTGGCATTGCCTTTGCTCATGCGGAAAAACTCGAAGTTTCCGCAGAAGTCGAAAATATAGAACTTGTCCTTGTCTTTGCCGTCAATCAACCCCGGAGAGAGGCGCGTGCCGCGGCCTATCATCTGCCAGAATTTTGCCTTGCTCATCACCTTCTTGAAGAACACAAGGTTTAACACTTCCGGCACGTCGATGCCCGTATCGAGCATATCCACCGAAATAGCAATCTGCGGCAGTTTCTGCGGGTCGGAAAACTCGTCGATAGCGCTCTGCGCATAAGTCATGTAGTTGTCGATTACCTTCGCATAGCCGTACAAATGCGGATATTCGCGGTTGAAAATCTCCAAGATTTTCTCCGCGTGCGTGTGATTCTTGGCGAAAATGATGCTCTTTCCGATTTTGCTGCCGTAGTCAATTTTCAGCCCGTCGGTCATCAGCGTATTCAGCACCTTGCGAATGGTATCCTCATTAAATACCCATTCGTTTAACGCGGATGGCATCACGCATTCCGGCACATCGCCGTTTTCATCCGCAAATTTCGCCTCGTATTCCTCTTTCTCCTCGTCGGTCAATTCGTCGTATACAATGCCCTGCTGAATGAACTTCAGCGTCGTTTCTACCGATACGAAATCGCACAGATAGCCGTCTTTGACTGCCTGCGCTAATTCATAGCCATACGTCGGCGCACCGTTGCCCAAATCAAAAAGTGCATAAGTATTCTTGTCGATTTCATCCTTCGGCGTCGCCGTCAAACCAACCAAGGGCGCATCAAAGTAGGTAAAAATGTCGCGATATTTGTTGTAGATAGAGCGGTGCGCCTCGTCGCAGATGACCAAATCAAAGTGCCCGACCGTGAACAGCTTGCCTTCCGCATCCTCAATGGCGTCGATGCAGTTCATCATCGTCTGGTAGGTCGAGAAGACGCAGTGCGCCGTGGTATTGTCCCGCTCTTCGCAGAGATTCGTAACCGAAAGTTCCGGCAGCAGGTTCACGAAGCTGCGTTTCGCCTGCGTGACCAGCGAGTTTCTATCCGCCAGAAACAGGATATTCTTCACCCAGCCGTGTTCCAGCAGCACCTTGCACAGCGCAATCACCGTGCGCGTTTTGCCCGAACCTGTCGCCATTACCAGCAGTGCTTTGCGGCGGTTGCGCGCATCAAAAGTGTTGCAAACAGCCTTGATTGCGTTCTCCTGATAGTACCGCCCGGCGATGTTCTCGTCCACCACAATATTGTCCAAATGCGTGCGCATCCGCAGCAGGTTGAACAACTTCTCCAAATCGCGCTTTGACCAGATAGCGGCGCACTTGCGCTCCGGATACTGCCCGTCGTCGATTTTCGTTTCAAACCCGTTGGTTAAGAAGATTACTGGACGCCGCCCCTGCTGCTTCTCGATAATATCCGCATACAGTTTCGCCTGCTGCCGCCCCACCGCCGGATCCACGCAGGAGCGCTTCGCCTCCACAATCGCCAGCGCCTTGCCATCGTCGCCGTACAAGACATAATCCGCATAGCCCGTCTCGCTCTTGTTCGGCATACCGGGCAGCTTGACCTCGTTCAGCCAATTCTTTCCCTCAACCCAGCCGGCATCCTGCAGCATTGCATCAATATACAGTTTTCGCGTCTTGTATTCGGAAATTTCCAGCGGCTTCGGCACATACGTCTGATGCTGCTCTTCGCGGCGCTGCGTCAGCTGTTCCTTGAGTGCGGCATTCTCTTTGATGAGCGCATCCAGCTTGCGCGCGGCATCCTCGTCCACCGCGGGCGGGGTCGGCTGCGCGCTCTGCTCCGCCAGCAAAGCGGGATTGAAGGTGTGTTCGGTGTAATTTTCGCCGTAGCAGTACGCCAGAAAATCGAAAAAAACGAACAGGTTTTGCAGACACAGCACCGCCTGTTCGCGGGTGATGACCTTGCCGCCATGCGCGGCGTTGTTGCCCATGCGGCGGATGAAATCCAAGCGAAAAATCAGCTGCTCATCCACGATGCCGCGGAACTCCTCGGTATTGATGAGGGTGACGAGCTTATCATCCCACGGCATGACCAGCGACCCGTCCACCGCATACATCCACTTGACCGCCGCCTCCATCGCCCGGCGGCAGTTGAGGACGCACGCTGCGGGGTCGATGGACAGGATTTTCTCCGCGGATTCGGCGATCGGGGCGAACGCGGCGAAGGACGGGATGGAGAGATAGGGGGAGAAATTGGACATGAGAGTCACCTCCGGACGAGTTTTTTAGCATTGCTGATGCTCTGCATATATTTCAACCAGTTCATCTATCGTTTTCTTCAAGTTTGAAAAGATGCCTTTCAATTTTTCATCTGGCATAGCGCAGATTGCTTCGCAAAACTTCATCTTTAGAAATTCTTCAATTCTATTATTGGTGCCGTAATCGCCTTTTACTTTTCTTTCTGCATAATAAGGGCGAAGATCTACATCATCCACTACCAAGGCATTTTCAATACCTTTATTGAATGCCTCGATGTTTTCATATTGTCTTATTGACATGATAATAGCATTATTCTTTTCTTCTTTTTTTCGATGTGTGTCGCAATCTTTTAAACAGATGTTCAGCACATTAGATTTTTGCGCAGCAAGAAATCTAAATGCCGCATCGAGATTCTTTTCACCACTATTTTCCTCTTTCCCTTTATCATCCATACAACCAATCCACTTGAATTTAAAAGGTAATGAAAGATTGAAAACTTCAACCGCCCGATTAAAGTACATTTCATCGGTTCTGCCTTCAAGATACACAGTGGGCTGGTTGCTTGAAAAGTTTTTGATTTGGAAAGCATCCTCAACGGCTGCAATTGAATCACACTTGAAGTATTCCGGTTTATCCTTTACAACAATGTCCCCATTTTCGTCTCTTGCGAGGATAATTACCTTATCATTTTTACGCCATTCATTATGAATAACAAACGGTGAATGCGTTACCGCAAAAATCTGCGACGTTTGATTTCCGTCTTTGTCAGTAAAAATGCGCTTGTAATAATCCAAGATTTTCTTCTGCCATAGTGGGTGCAAGCTGATTTCTGGTTCATCAATAAAGACAAACGCACCGTTTGTCGCATTGACGTCTTTCAGGAGAAAACAGCCACGGTAAACCACCTGTTTTTCTCCCGAACTTAAGGAATCAATCGGGATAATCTGTCCGTTTTTCTTGAAATAGATTTCTTTATGTCCGTTTACATTATCAATACCATAATACTGCAAACCATCAAACATGAATGCAAACGCATTGGTAAAGCGCGGCATGCGTTCAATAATCTGAATTTTTCTCGGTGTGTTATAATTGTTTTCTCTAACAATTCTTGAGAGATTTGTATCGTCCAAACTTTGAACATCAATAATGAGTTGCTTTATCTCTTTTGGCAAATTGTTAGTAGAACGTCTGCTGTCAGATGAAGAGTCTAATGACATGCTGGTCACCGATGAAATATCAGTCGAACGGAAGCTAATGTCGACATCAGAATAGATTCCGTATAAATCATATTTCTGTTTATAGTCGCTTGCATATGGAACCGTGTCCATTCCCTCATTATCTACAACTCGATGAAGATTAAATTTACTATCATAAGTAAATCTCAAATTGAAAGCAACGCCTTCTTTCTCTAAAACTAAGTCTGCTTCACTTGTAAAGTGATTATTTGTTAGTTCATATATATAATTCAATATAGTACTTTTCCCCGTGCCATTTTCTCCGGCAATAATGACAGTATCAACAGCATTTCCTTTTGCGTCGCAAAAATCAAGTGAAAGATTATTTAAAATTGGATGGTTATGAAAAGTAATGCCCCGCATTTTCCACACGCAACTGTCACCTCTTTCATGATAATATATTGAGTGCAACATGTCTCCCAAAGCACTCTTGCATTAGAACCTTCTGTTCCAGTTCCATTTTACTCAAAACTTGCTGAATTGTCAATCTACTTTTGTCTATTTTGGAAACAAAAGTAGCAAATTGTTCTTGTAGCTCGATTGGCGGTATTGAAATAATCAGTGGCGCAATATCCTTGTTGTTGATTTGAGGAACAGAAGAGCCATTGTTCAACAAACCAAGGTCTATTGTATCAAAGTATGCAAGTAAATATTGTGGGAGCAATTGCTTGCCGGGTATTACACCCATCACATTCAAATCAGCACAAATCGGCACACTCGTCAAGCGCTTTTTATTCGTGCCAATTGCGCCGCCTCTTTTTGGGAACACAACACTTCCAACAGGAAAAATCCCCACCCCCGCCGTTTCCTCTGTTACAAACCGAGAAGAAGTAGTAATGTACTTTTCGTTTCCAACATAATTCATGTCCCCAACCTTCACATAGGGAATGTTACCACCTTCGTTTTCTTTCTCAAGGGGCAATGATGTTCCACTTTTTAATGTACAAGAAGCTCCTATTGTACTTTGAACCCAGTCGAATGGATTTACTTTTGCATCTCCAAACATCTCCACAAACTTCGCCTTGACCATCAAGTCAAGCTCCCCCAACATCTTCCTGCACAGTCCAATCCCCTCCGACACCTTATCAAGCGTGTCAGCAATACGCCGCTGTGTAGAAATGTCAGGAAGGGGAATTTGCGCTTCTTTCAGCCATTTGAAATGCCGATTATATCCCGTGTTCGGTATTTTTACAGCCGATACAGCATAATATAAATACCGATAATCCACATCCGGGATCTCTGCTTTTAGCACTTTTACACCGTCTGCACCGAGAAAAAAGGGCATATCAACATACTTTACAATTCTGGTATGGTCGCCAAATATGATTGCAGGAACATCTGTAAATAAGCCATCTTCACGGTCGGTATATCCTGCAATATCATCTTGCCCTTGGTCAATAATTGGATATTTGCCACTTGAAAGGTATTCTGAAGTCTGCAATTTTGTACCCTGCTTTGTTACATCAGCAAAAACGTCAGAAAATGCAGCCATCATCCCACCATCCCCCTCAATTCCTCCAAAACCTCCCCCAGCCTTGCCATATCCGCATCAATCTGCGCCATAATCTCCTGCGTCGAGGGGTACTCCACCGCCTGATATTCGGTCTTTTTGTATTTGTTGATGCTCAGGTCGTAGCCATTTGCGGCAATTTCTTCCTTCGGCACAAAGAAGCTCTTGTCCGTGCGCTGGCGGGTTTCCTCCGCTTCAAGAGTGTGGAAGCGCGCAACAATGTCGGGAATGTCGTTGTCGGGGGTGGGCGTGCGCTTGTCGTCGAGGGTGAGGCCGTCCGCCTGCATATCGTAGAACCACACCTTGTCCGTGCCGCCATGCCCGGTCTTGGTGAAAATCAAAATCGCGGTGGATACGCCCGCATAGGGCTTGAACACGCCGCTGGGCATCGAAATCACCGCTTCCAGACGGTTGTTGTCGATGATTTCCTGCCGAATCGCCTTGTGCGCCGCCGATGAGCCGAACAGCACGCCGTCCGGCACGATGCACGCGCAGCGCCCGCCGACTTTCAGCATCTTCACGAACAGGGCGAGGAACAGCAGCTCCGTCTTTTTCGTCTTGCAGACTTTCAGTAGGTCGGCGCTGACGATGTCGTAATCCAGCGACCCCTTGAACGGCGGATTCGCCAGAATCAGCGTGTAGCGGCCGCGGTCGGTGTTCTGGTCGGACAGGCTGTCGCGGTACTCGATGCACGGGTTGTCCACGCCGTGGGTCATCATGTTCATCGCGCCGATGCGCAGCATGGTGCGGTCCATGTCGTAGCCGTGGAACATGCTGTTCATATAGTGCGCCTTGTTCTGCCGATTGAAGAGGACTTCCTGCTTGCGGTTTGCTTTCAGGTACTCGCTCGCCGCCACCAGAAAGCCGGATGTGCCGCACGCTGGGTCGCAGATGATTTCGTCCGCGCGCGGTGCCATCATGTCCACCATCATGCGGATGATATGGCGCGGTGTGCGGAACTGCCCGTTGACTCCCGCCGTCGCCAGCTTGCTCAGCAGATATTCGTATACGTCGCCGCGGGTGTCCGCGCTTTGCAGGTGCGCCATCTGCTCGTAGATGACATCCATCGCGCTGACGATTTTGTCCAGCATCAGCGGCGTCGGCACCTTGAAAATCGCGTCGCCCATGTACTTCGAGTACGCGCTGTTCTTGTCACCGTGCAGCCCCTTGATGAACGGGAACACAAACTCCTGCACCACACTGTACATCTTTCCCGCCGGGAAATCGCGGAAAACGCTCCATTTAAGCTGCGCGCCGTCGATGGTGCGGTCGCCAATCTGCACGCCGTCTTGGAAGATGCTCGTGTACGGCAGCCCCAGCATCGCGCATTCCTTCTCCTTGATGTTGTCGCTGTCATCCAGATCGTGGATGAACATCAGGTACGTCATCTGCTCAATCACGTCCAGCGGGTTCGTCAGCCCGCCCGTCCAGAAGATTTCCCACAGCCCGTCAATCTTGTTCTTCAGTTCCCCCGTAATCATGCCGTTCGTTCCTTTCTGTATGCTGATGCGGATGGCGCCCGCAAAACTTGCTTTCCTGATTCCAAGGAATAGTATAGCACATGCTGCTTCGGAAAGCAATTCGGCGGATAAAAGCGCACGCCAAAACTCCGGCGCTCCCCCATTTTCTCAATGGTGCGCCGGAGTTTTCGTCCTATCCTATTTTGCCCTTCCCGTCCCGCTGTGATCCGTCGCGAAAGTGACCTCTTTCACCTGCTTTTTCCTTGAATGCAGGCGTTTTTCCGCCAGAAGCCGCGCAAATTCGCCCTCGTCAATCGGCAGGGACACGGGCTTGCCTGTCCACGAGGAAAGGTGCATGGCGTTGGACAGCATCAGTGCGCGGATACCCTCTGCCCCGTCCGCCACCAGCGGCGTGCCGTGCAGGATATGCGCCGCAAAAGCGTTCAGCACACCGACGTGCTGCGGATTCTCCCCGTCCAGCGGCAAAATCTCCACCTGCACCTCAGCGTGGGGGTATGCGGATGCGCTTCGGCGGTAATAGGCGGATTCGCTCTGCGGCAAGCGCCACAAGGTCAGCTGACCGTTTTCGCAGACGACTTTGCCGCGGTCACAGGCGATTTCCAGCCGATTCGTGCCGGGCAGTTCCCCGGTAGAGGCGATAAAAACGCCCGTCGCGCCGCCCGGAAATTCCAGATAGGCGGTCACGTCGTCCTCCACCTCAATGTCGTGCCATTTGCCCTCGTGGCAGAACGCGCGCACCGTTGTCGGCAGTCCGCAGAGCCATTGCAGCAAATCCAGCTGATGCGGGCATTGGTTGAGCAGCACGCCGCCGCCCTCGCCCGTCCACGTTGCGCGCCAAGCCCCGGAATCGTAATACGCCTGTGAACGATACCAGTCCGTCACCACCCACGTCACACGCTTCAGCGCGCCTAACTCGCCAGAATCCAGCAGCGCTTTCAGGCGGCGGTAGACGCAGTTCGTGCGCTGGTTGAACATGAGCGCATACGTCCTGCCCGTCTCCTGTGCGGCGGCGATGACCGGGTGCAGCTGCGCCGTGTAAACACCCGCGGGCTTCTCGCTCAGGACATGCAGTCCTGCCCGGAGTGCCGCCTCCGCAAGCGGCGGATGCAGCTCGTGCGGCGTAGCAATCAGCACGGCGTCGCACGCATGGGCGCGGATGAGCGACATGCCGTCGGCATAGATGCCCGTTCCGGCGGGGAGCGTCTGCTGCGCCCAGTCACGGCGGTCTTGGCGCGGATCAGCAACACAGGTCAGCGCAATTTCCGGCGTTTGCCCGGACAGGATGAGCCGGCAGTGCTCCGAGCCCATGTTGCCAATGCCGATAATACCGAGGCGAATCTTCTCCACGCTGATTTCCTCCTTGGAATAGGTTACTTTCTCGTGCTTCCAAAGCTGCCGGAAACGTCGATGGCAGCATCCACTTCGTCCTTGTGGCGGGATGTTCTGCGTTTTTCGTTCAGCAGCTTCAAGAACAGTTCTTCGTCAATAGGCAGCGAAACGGTCTGATTCGTCCACGAAGAAAGGTGCATGGCGTTGGACAGCATCAGCCCGCGGATACCCTCGCGCCCGTCTGCAACAAGCGGCGTACCGTGCAGGATGTGCGCTGCGAAGGCGTTCAACACGCCCGCGTGCTGCGGATTTTCGCCGTCCGTCTGCACAATTTCGTGCTGAATATCCGGTACGCCGAACGGCTCTTTGCACACGGGGCACCATTCGCGCTCATCCACGCTGAGCGTATCCAGCGTCAATTGGTCGTTCTCGATGCGAATCCGCGCGCGCGTTCCGATGATTTCCAGCCGGTTTTCGCCCAGCGCGTCCCCAGTGGATGCAATGAACGTGCCCGTTGCGCCGTTTGCAAATTCCAGATAAGCGGTCACGTCATCCTCCACCTCGATGTCGTGCCATTTTCCCTCATGGCAGGCGGCGCGCACCCGCACGGGCAGCCCGCAGAGCCATTGCAGCAAATCCAGCTGATGCGGGCATTGGTTGAGCAGCACGCCGCCGCCCTCGCCATCCCACGTTGCGCGCCACGCCCCGGCATCGTAGTAGCTTTGCGTGCGATACCAGTCCGTCACAACCCAGATCATGCGCTTGATTTCACCCAGTGCGCCGCTGTCAATCAGCGCCTTCGCCTTGCGGTAGACGCAGTTCGTGCGCTGGTTGAACATCATGCCGAAGGTCAGTTCGGGATGCTTATCCGCCTCCGCGATCATGTCCCGCACCTGCAAGGTGTACACGCCCGCCGGCTTTTCGCACAGGACATGCTTTCCATGGCGGAACGCCTCAATCGCCAGCGTCGGATGCTGATAGTGCGGCGTTGCAATCAGCACTGCGTCGCAGGTATCGGACGCAATCAAATCGCTGCCCTCGCAGAAAACCGCAGCGTCCGGCACGGTTGCGCGAATCCACTCTCGGCGGCTTTCCTTGCGGTCTGCCATGGCGGTCAGCTGCACTTCAGGGCATTTGCCGCTCAGGATGTTGTGGGTATGCAGGCTGGCAATGCCGCCCGCACCGATGATTCCAAGTCGAAGCATACCGAAACACTCCCATCATAGAGCCAAGCAGACTCTTTGTCAATTTCAATCAGGGAAAAACAGAAATATCAGGAGGGTTATTCCGAAAAAAAGGACTGCGTCCAAGACGCAGCCCCCTTTTTGTGAAGTTTGCGTGCGCTTATTACTTCTGCGCCATCGGATAGAAGCCGCGGTATGCGCCATCCTTGTACGCCTGACGCTGCTCGTCGATAATCTGCTGACCGCCGGCGGAAAGGATTTCGTTGGTGTACTTATCCCACGTTGCGTCGAAATCTTCCGGCTTGCAGGTCACAACCTGAACCAGCAGTTCCGCTTCCTTGGAGATGATGGTCGTGCCATAGTCAATGCGGGATTGGATAGTGCGGGTGAAGCTGATAGGTTCGTAAGCGCCGTTATTGGAAATCATAAGGCTGTCCGCCACAACATCTTCGTAGCCGTGGAAGTCCATGGCGGTCGCGGCGTAGTTCAGCTCGTCAGAGCCGTAGTAGTAGCCGTTGCAAATCGGCGCGCCGTCGGTCGCGTGCATCTTGTGCGCGTCGTCGGTATCGTTGATGTTCTTCAGGTCGGTCGGAATGTTGTTTTCGTTGACGGTGGTGTAGTTGTAGCCCTTTTCGCCGTTCTGCAGCGCATACAGCGATTCCGGCTTGCACATCCAGTTCAGGTACTTAATCGCGGCGACCGCAACCTTTTCATCCACAGAAGCGGGGATGAAAATCGCCTGACCAGCGGCGGTGTAGGATTCATGCGGGGTCGTGCCGCTTTCGGGCTTGAAGGGGTCGCAGGCAATCCAGCTCGCGCCGGGAACGTTCTTCGCCAAATCCTGCGCGTAGGACTTTTCCATGCGCCACGCGGCATCCCAGTTGCCAACCCAGAAGCCGTCATAGCCGTTCACGCGGTCGCTGTCGGTCTGCTTGGAGTTCTCAATGCCGAAGTAATCGGAAACCAGACCCTCATTGAAGAACTTGTTCATCCAGCGCAGCGCTTCCTTCGCGCCAGGCAGCATGTAGTGGAACTTGTGGTTCGCCACCCAGTCTTCCTCGGTAATCTTGCTGTAATCAAGGAAGGCATCCATCTGGTAAATCCAGCCGTAGAAGGGGTCAGCCGCGTACAGGTCGGAGGAATACGGCACGGTTTTTTCGCCGCCCAGCTTCTGCTCCTTCGCCGCCTTCAGGTAGGCATACAGCTCTTCCACGTTCGTGGGAACTTCCATGCCCAGCTTTTCCAGCCAGTCCTTGCGGATGAACATGCTCTGCGTCGCGACGATGATGCGGCGCGCGGGCAGGTAATACTGCTCTTTGCCGTCGCCCACGTCGTACTGACCGTACTGCAGCACTTCGTCGCCGAGGAATGCCGTCAGTTCCTGACCGTATTCGGCCAGCAGGTCATCCAGCGGCAGGATGCCGCCCATGTCGATGTACTGCTGCACCAAATCCGTGCCGTAGGTCATGCAGATGTCCGGGGCCGTTCCGCCCGCCAGACGGGTGGAAAGAATCGTGCCTTCCTCCCAGCGGGAAACGGGAATCCAGTTAACCTTGATGTGGTTCGGATTACCAAAGTTCTCCTGAATGTAGTGCAGCTGCCAGCAGTCCTCCACGTTGAAGCCTGCGATGGAGCGGTCATACATTTCGACGTTGAGCGTTACCCAATCGTCATCCGCCGCCAGTGCCGTCAGCGGAAGCGCCGTCAGCAGCAGGCACAGCGTGCAAACCAGAGCCAGAAACTTTTTCATAGGGGTACTCCTTTCTATCTTGAACGGCTTTTGCCGCCCGTTCCAATGGGAATGTGGGATGATGATACTAATTCGATTCTAAAACATGGCATCAAGCATAGCAGATTTTTCGTTCCGGCAAAGCTGAGTGAAGCGAGGCGTACTGGAGGTACGCGCGAGCGGAACGAAGCAAAGCCGGGGCGGAAAAGATGCTGTGCGAATGACACGCTTTAGATGAGAATTAGTATAAAACAGCGAAAGCGCCCCGCCGCCAATGTTCTGGCCAGCAGGGCGCTTTTCTCATCTCCGGGAGAATACGCCAAATCACGCCCTGCTTTCTTGATGCAGCGCGTAATAATAACCAACCGCGAAACGGTTCAGCATGGCGTTTCTGCTCCCTTCGTCTGTTCTTGGCATCTATCATAGCGCAAAAAGCGCAAAAAAGCAAGAGGAAAATTGTTTCTCTCCTGCTTTTCTGCATATTTTTATGTGGATTCATACTATTTCCAAATGAGAATGCGCCAAGGCGCGAGCAGATGGCGCAGGCGAATGCAGGAAATAGTATTAGTCGTTGTTCTGCGCTTCCATGTCCTCCAGATAACGTTCGAGTTTGCGCTTGACGCGCTGGAGGGCGTTGTCGATGCTCTTGACGTGGCGACCCAGGTTGTCCGCGATTTCCTGATAGCTTTTCCCGTCCAGATACGCCGCCAGCACTTCCTGTTCTAAATCCGACAGCACTTCGTCAATGCGCTGATGGATGCCACGCAAATCCTCCTGGCTGATTATCAGCTCTTCCGGGTTCGACGAATGCCCTTCAGCGCAGACGTCCAGCAGCGTGCGGTCGCTTTCCTCGTCGTACAGCGGTTTGTTGAGCGACACATAGCTGTTCAGCGGGATATGCTTCTGTCGCGTCGCGGTTTTGATGGCAGTGATAATTTGGCGCGTGATGCACAGTTCGGCAAAGGCACGGAAGGACGCAAGTTTCTCCGGCCGGAAGTCGCGAATCGCCTTGTAGAGTCCAATCATGCCTTCCTGCACGATGTCCTCGTGATCCGCGCCGATGAGAAAGTAGCTGCGCGCCTTGGAACGGACGAAGTTTTTGTACTTGTTCAGCAGATATTCCACCGCCACCGAGTCCCCCGTGCGGCACAGCGCCACCACGTCCTCGTCCGTCATGCCCTCATAGACCGAATGGGCGGCACTGCTGCTCAGCAGCGGCACGGAAGCAGGCTGTTCCGGTTCGCCGGGCACAGCCTGTCTCAACGGAAAATCCAGCAAAAATGCATCGGCTTCCGGCAGCATCGGCTCTTCCTGCTCCATCGGGTCATTGTCCTGATTCATTGCATTCATTCGATCGTCTGACAAACTGTTCACCTGCTTTTCGGGCGGCGCAGGGCGCGTCTCCCGCTTCACTCTCCGCGCCGCAGCTTTTCCAGCCGTGCGCGGATGTCCTCCGGCATTCGGGAAAAAATCGTGTTTCGGTTCATGTTGGGCTGATTCTGGTGCGCCGACATGCCGCTTTTGCGCATTTCACGAAGTTCGCGCAGCAGTTCCCGGCTGGTCATGCGAATCGCGCCGCTGGACAGCACCTGCGATTGCTCCAGCCCGTCCGATGTAGCGACGCGCAGTTCCCGATAGCGCGGGGTCTGTGCCGCGGCGCGCTCGATGTAGCTGTCCGCTGTTTCGCCGTGGCGGGTGAAAACCAGCGTCAAATCGCCGTGTTTCTCCTCGGTCGTCGTCGTGCGCTCAGACTGGTAACCATCGAACACCAGCAGGATTTCCTCGCCCGAAAATCCAGCGTAGTCCTCCAATTGGCGCATCAGCCGGTCGCGCGATTCGTCCAGCGACCAGCCCTTTTTCTCCGCCTCGCTCCACGCGCCAATGACGTTGTAGCCATCGACAATTAGCAGCGGTTTCATGCCCGGCGGCTGGACAGCACGCGGTACATCACCACGCCCGCCGCAACGGAGGCATTCAAGCTGTCCAGATGCCCCGCCATCGGCAGGGACACCTTCTGGTCGCAGTTTTCCAGTACGAGATGGCTGATGCCTTCGCCCTCGCTGCCGACAACCAGCGCCACGCCGCCCTTGAAGTTGACCTTCTCGTAGTCCGTGCCGTCCATCGTCAGCGCGTATGTCCAGATGTTGCGCGCCTTGAGCATTTCAATCACACGGGTCATGTTCACAACGCGCGCAACCTTGATGTGCTCAATCGCGCCCGCGGATGCCTTGACTGCTGCCGGGGTCAGCCCGACTGCGCGGCGTTCCGGCACAATCACACCGTGCGCGCCCACGCACTCGGCGCTGCGGATAATCGCACCCAGATTATGCGGGTCGGTGATGCCATCCAGCAGAATCAGGAACGGGTCTTCGCCCTTTTCCTCCGCTTCCGCCAGCATCGCCTCGACCGTGCTGTACTGGTACGCCGACGCGAACGCCACCATGCCCTGATGGTTCTTCGCCAGCTCGTTCAGGCGCTGATGTTCCACTTCCTGCACCGGGATGTGCGCTTCCTTCGCCATCTGCACGATTTCGCGCGCAGAGCCGGTCAGCTCGCCCTTCTGCACCAGCAGCTTTTCGATATCACGACCCGCCTTGAGCGCCTCACGAATCGGGTTGCGCCCTGCCAGCAGGTTCTCCTGCACTGCTTCTTCCGCCACGGGCTGCGCCATCACGGGCGCAACAGCCACCGGGCGATACTCCGAATCGCGGTAGGACGGTGCCGGACGCTCGTCGGTCATTTCCGGGCGGCGATCATAGCGGTCGCGACGCTCGTAGGGCTTGCGGTCGCCATAGGACTTCTTCTCGCCATAGGGCTTGCGGTCGCCGAACGACTTCTTCTCGCCGTAGGGCTTGCGGTCGCCAAAAGACTTCTTCTCGCCGTAAGGCTTGCGGTCGCCGAACGACTTCTTTTCGCCATACGCACGGTTGTCGTCGCGCTTGCCGCTGGGACGGCCGCCGTGGCGCGCCCCGCGGTACTCCGAGCCTTCTTCCACCCACTTTTCGCGCCCAAAGGACTTCTTGCCCTGCGGCTTGTGGGACGGTGCATTGTCATAGTATGCCATATTTCAAATTCCTCTATTCTTATTCATTGTCGGTTGATTGATTCTGCTTTTTCTGTTCGTCTGCCAGCGAATCGAGCCATTCGCGCCTTGTCCGGCGAATCTCCCCTGCCTTGCCGCAGGATTTTTCCCCTTCCGGACACGCGCCGCGCAGACATCCGGGCCCCGCGTCCGCAAACAGCGCCGGGGCAATTTCCATGCACAGGCGGTGCATCTCCGTCGCCAACGCACGGATTTCCCACTGTGCGCGGCTGCACATGCGCAGGCTGAAGAAGTGCCGCAGCTCGCGCACGTTCATTGTCACCATCATGCGCGTTTCGCAAGCGCCGGGCAGCACGAATCGGGCATCCTCATTGCCGCCCTCGCCCGCGCCGAGCTTCTCCTGCCACCCAGTATACCACTGGTGCATGGTGTCCATCTGCCGCTCAAACTCCGCGACAGCATCTTCACCCAGCGCCTCGATTTTCGGCGGAACGATGTAGCCGAAGCCCTTCTCGTAGCTGACGTAGCGCTGGCTCTGCACCGAGAAGCTGGCGAGCCGGTGGCGGGTAATCTGTGCCAGCAGGACGCGCGAAACGCCCTCCATCGCAAAGGTGAAGCTGGCGTGTTCCAGCACGGATTCATGCCCCATCGACAAAATCCGGCTGACGAACTCGCTCTGGTCGTCACGGCTGACGCGCTGCTGCAAGCTGTCCACCGTCGCGCGGGAGTAGCACAGCCGAGCGCCGAGCGCCACGACCTCCTCCGGCGAAAGCGTATGGCGAATCAGGGCGACTTTCATGGTTGAGCGGGGCATGATGCAACCTCCTGACTTTTTCGGAACAGTTCAAGCAACCGTGCCTCCTGCCCAGTCAGGTACAAATACCCGACGAGGGCTTCCAGCGCCGTTGCTGCCTGATAGTCCATGGCGGTCTGATTTCGGGGGGCAGCGTGGTGCGCGTGAGTATTGCGCCCGCGGCGGACAATGGCGTTTTCTTCCTCGGTCAGCGCTCCCTCGATGCGTGTCAAAGCCTCCGCCTGTGCGTGTGCATTGACGACCGTGACCGCCGCCTGATGGCAGTGATGCAGATTATACCCCCGGTACAGCAGGCGCGACCGGGTCAGCAAATCATAGACCGTATCCCCGATATACGCCAGCTGGAGTGGATTCAGGCGGCGTGCATCATCTTTGGTCATCGGCGCTTCTTCGCGCAGGGTCAAAGGCATTTCCTCCTTCATATGCCCGAAAAAGACAGGCATACCGAATGAAGCGTCCTTTACAGACACAACCAGTGTATTATACCATATTTTCGCCCTGTCCGACAAGGGTTTTCCGCACCTTTGGGGAAGAAAATTTGTCGCGCGTGCCGTTTTCCGGACACAAAAATACCGAACCGCGATTGCGATTCGGCATGTGGTACACCATTAGGGACTCGAACCCTAGACACCCTGATTAAGAGTCAGGTGCTCTACCAACTGAGCTAATGGTGCA
>OFSD01001499.1_pt1 | contig 16519 bp, 20 predicted proteins | sample 1543191 | NCBI WGS metagenome assembly OFSD01 (sample SAMN04209221, study PRJEB22552) | human gut metagenome | biome: gut; material: feces | host: Homo sapiens | place: USA: Oklahoma
TGCTCCGGGGTGATCGTGCTCTTCCCGGAAGCGGCTTCGTCCATGCGTTCCCGCAGCGAACCGCCTTCCAGCCACGGCATCACATAGAAGATGCTGCCATGGGACTCGAAGACGTCGTAGACCCGGACGATGCGTTCATGGTTCAGGGAAGCCAGCGTTTGCGCTTCCTTGCGGAGTGAATCCATAGCCGTCCGGTAAGCCTGCCGGGACGTATGAGGCAACGGGATGATCTCTCCCGTATCCGAATCCCGGCTGCACAATCCCAGAGGAAAGCATTCCTTGAGAACAATGTTGCGCCTGAGCTGGCTGTCCCAGGCAATGTAGGTGATGCCGAAGCCTCCCTGGGCCAGCGCCTTGAGCAACTTGTAATTGCCCAGCAGAGACCCCGGAGGCAATGCGAAGCCGGAGGCGTCCATACAATCAGGCAAGCGGGGGATTGCCGAGCCTCGGCACTTCGTCAGCCAGGAACTCCTTCAGGGTCTTGCCCTGGGAGAAGGCTTTTTTCTCAAGGACCTTGCGGGTATCCGGATCGAGCTTCAGGGTAATCAGCGTCTCCTCTTCCACCTGCACCCGGCTCGGGAGAGTCAGCGGGAGCTGCTTGATGAGTTCCCGGATGATGTGTTCCTTGGCGGCGGGAATGGGCTTTTTCGCCATCCAGTTGCGGACGGTCGCTTCCGTCACGAAACATCGTTCGGCAAGCCATGCGTAGTCGAAGTTGTTGGCCTTGAGCCACAGCTTGACATTCATTTTCAGCTCATCCTGATTCGCTCCCGCCATGTTTCGGAATGTAGCACTATCGCTCAGGAATGGCAATACGGTTATATAACATCCCTATTTTTGAGATTAAAATGAGATTTTCAGGTTGACTAAAATCGTAAAAAGGAGATATACAGGCAATGTAAACGAGATGCCGGCAATGAAAAGTATCATCCAGTTCACCTGTCCCCGATGCGGAGGCCATCAACTGATGCTCGTCGAACGGGCCATGCACCGTTATGTCGTCCAGAATCTGGAGGCCGACCGGCAGGGCGGGCTGGCTGTCGGACACAAGGTTCTGGTGGACGATTTATGCGGAGAGCCGCTGGGGTACCGCTGCGCGGACTGCCGTCACCCGGATTGCCATGGTCATGATTCATCGGAAGGGTTTCAATGGCATTCCCTGAAGGAGGTGCAAAGCGCCGGAGTCATTACCTGGCCAGACGGGATGGAAACGGTAGAGCACCGGTGCATGGTTTGTTTCCCCGACGGGAAGATGACGCCTGTGATCGTCGAGGTCGTTCATCCCGGTACTCTCACCGAGAAGGAACGCCGCACCGTTCTGGAACGGGAGCAGGCAGTGCATGGCATCCTGATCAGCCAGTCGGATTCCGGGATTCGAACGTTGGCCTGCCGCAACTGGAAGCGGGTTAAGAGGCATATTCTGCAACCATCTTCTTCCATTCTGGAATAAGCCGGATTTTGTAGCTCCGGTTCAACAGCTACATAAACGAAAGGAAACCATATGAAGAAATACATTACAGGCGGCATTGCCGCACTTATTACGTTGGCGGCTATTTGCATGATGACTGGTCAGTCACAGGCTTCCTCCCATCAGCAATCTGTAGAGGACGCCATTTGCCATAAGCAGAACCAGGGAGTGATCGTTTGCCCAGGATGCCAGGGCAAGGGCAATATCGGAGGGCAGAAATGCCAGCGTTGCCAGGGGCGCGGGATTCTCAAGTCGAACGGTATGCCTCTTTAAGAGGTATTAGTGAGAAAGGTGTTGCTTCTAACTCCAAATGATACCTTTCGCATCCTCTTTTTACATACTAATCGCATAACAATCATCGAAATATATGGATAGTAAACAATATTATATCACCCTCCCGGATCAAACGCAGGAAGGGCCATATGATGAAAAAGATCTCATTACCCGGTATCAAGCAGGTAAATACCCAAAAGGCACGCTTGCATGGTATGAGGGAATGGATAGCTGGATACTCATTGAAACAATGATGTCGAACGTAGAGAGAATAACAAATGATGAGAGGAGAACTGCCGATTGCAAACTGAACACACCTCCTCTCCCTGCCGCTATTCCTCCCGTTCCAAATCCTACCAATAAAAGAAGCAATGTGACAGCAGGTGTGTTCGCAATAGTATTAGGACCGTTAGGTGTTCATAAATTTTATAATGGAAGCTGGGGGCTAGGCATTATTTATTTGGCATTGTGTATTATATTTCTAATTGTCTCATTCGTCGGAAATGTCTTAATTAGTTCGAATAGCGATTTTGCTCCACTAGGGCTCATCGTTCTTCCTTTTGTATTATTACACTGGATAATTGTCATATCTTCTATCATCGAAGGAATCATGTACTTAACAAACGTACAGAAATACAATCTAAAGTACAATGAGACACCGCCTGCTCCGATGAAGTGGTAGATATGTATTTGATAATACGAATTAATACATAAATATGAATTCGAAGATATATCAAATCGGTCACGTTGTCGTTCTTGCGTTGATTTCCATGGTATTCTTTCCCTCGTGCGAGAAGTCCGAGAAAGAAAAGGCCTTGGAAGAAATCGCACAGATTGACGGGGAGCTGATAGAATTGATCGAAAACGGAGCGCGCGTAGATGCGATGGGCGAGGATGGGAGAACAGCTCTGATGAGGGCTGCGTCTAGAGGGAATACGGGCTGCGTGAGAGCGTTGCTGAAAGCCGGAGCGAATGTGGACGCGAAAGATAAGAATGGGCTTACAGCTTTTATGTTGGCAGTTCTTGAAGGGCATACGGGCTGTATGAAAGTATTGCTGGCCGCCGGGGCAGACGTGAACGCGAAGGATACGAGAGGGGAAACAGCTCTTATGTTAGCTGTGATTAAAGAAGGGAATACAGACTGCGTGAAAGTATTGCTGAAAGCCGGAATAGACGTGAATGAGAAGACCAAGAATGGATGGACGGCTCTTATGAAGGCTGCTGAGAACAGGAATGCGAATTGCATAAAAGCATTGTTGAAAGCCGGAGCGGATGTGAATGCGAAATCAAAGGATGGTAGTACGGCTCTCATGTGGGCTTCTTGTGGAGGGGGAAGAACAGACTGTGTGAAACCATTGATAGCCGCAGGAGCGGACGTTAACGTAAAAAATAAGAATGGGGATACGGCCCTTATTTGGGCTGCGGGTTGGGGAGATACGGAAGGAGTGAAAGCGCTACTGGAAGCCGGGGCGGATGTGAATGCGAAAAACAAGAGAGGGGAAACGGCTCTTATGGCGGCAGCTGATCTTGAGGAGAATACGGACTGCGTGAAAGCATTGATAGATGCAGGAGCAAAAGCGGATGTTAACGCGAAAGATAAGGATGGCAATACGGTTCTCATGGAGGCAGTCAAAGATGGGGACATGGTCAGGGTTACGGAATTGATCAAGAATGGGGCAGATGTAAACGCAAAGAATAAGAATGGGGGAACAGCTCTCATGCTGGCTACTGGTCTTGGGCATACAGATTGTGCGAGAGCATTGCTGGAAACAAAAGTGGATGTAAACGCGAGAACTAAAGATGAGGAAACGGCTCTCATGTTAGCCGTTGATGGAGGACATATGGACTGTGTGAAAGCATTGCTGGAGGCTGGAACGGATGTCAATGCGAAGAACAAGAATGGATGGACAGCTCTTATGGCAGCTGTTGCTAAAAACAATGTTGATTGTGTGAAGGTATTGCTGAAAGCAGGGGCAGACGTCAACGCGAAAGATAAGGATGGAATTACAACTCTTATGAGGGCCGTTCTTAAGGGACATACGGACTGCGTGAAAACATTGCTGAAAGCAGGGGCGGATGTGAACGCGAAATTTGAGGATGGTAGTACAGCTCTCATGATAGCTGCTACTCTTGGACATGCGAACTGCGTGAAAGCATTGATAGCCGCCGGAGCGGATATCAATGCGAAAGAAGATAAGAAGGAGTACACAGCGCTGATGTTTGCTGTTGATTTGAGGCAAACGGACTGTGTGAAAGCATTACGGGAAGCCGTGGCAAACGCGAAGAGTAAGGAGATGAAGGGAAAGGAAAAGATTTCCCTTTCTCCCGAGGAGGCTCAAAAACCAGTGGTTTTACAAGATATATCGTCCGGCAATCTTAATGCAGGGAAAATGTCCATCGTCAACATTAAGCGGGCTCTGAAGGACGCAAAAGAGGATGATCAACTACTACTTAATGATCTCGCTTCTGTCGTTACCGACCTTTATAGGTCAAAGCAAGAGATATCCCTGGTTCGTAAACAGAACATCAAAGACGAAAAGCAAATATCCAGCCTTGAATCATGGGCTGTCTCATGCATGACCCCCAACGCTCTTACTGGCCGTACCGATCCGTCAGGAGCGGAAAACGCTAGGCGCAAAGCCCGGATACTTGAGGGAGCAATTCAACAAAGGAATACCGGGATTCGAAACAAGTTGAATGCCCTCGCCGACAGAGTCCGGGAATTGGAGTCAAAGTTGAGAGAAAATGGCAGAGCAAAAGATGCCGACATGCTGAGGAAAAGCGCTCGTTATTTTCTACAAGATCTTTGAGTTATCTAGTACTGCCTCCAAATGATACCTTGCCCTCTCCCATTGGCTTATCCATCTCATAACAATCATGGCAACATGAACGTTACGGAAGATAGGGGCCAGAGAGTCATGTTGAAATAATACCTCCCTCACGTCATATATACCAGACACAGGAACTTACCTGCCTGTCATTATTCACAAAAGCCGCCATGTTCCCATACCGGGCATGGCGGCTTTACCGTATCCACCCATCAACAACGAAAGAACAACCACCATGGCTATCAAACTCATCGCCAACTACAGCAAACGCCTCGGACTACCGGGATATTCCTCCCACCAGTTCGAGGTCTCCATCGAAACCGAAATCCCCCACACATCCGAACTGGCTTCAGAAACCGAACGCCTCTACGGCTCCCTTCAGGCTGCCGTCGATGCTCAAATCCAGCAAGTCGGATTCGTCCCAGACGAACATTACGGCACACAGGCTACACAAAGGCCAGTTCCCGGGGCTTCCTGCTCACAGATGATATCCACATCATCCGTGAAACAAACACCGCCTGCAAGCGCTCCTGAGAGCTCTGTTGCAACCGTTTCCGCATGGAAGTGCTCGGAAAAGCAACAGTCGCTCATTCTGGAACTGACCGGAAAGGTCGGGCTGGATGACACTGCCCTGAACGAACTGGCTACCCGGAGATTCAACAAGGTCGTTGCCATGCTCAACCGCATGGAAGCTTCCGGGCTGATCGACGAACTGATGAATCGCTCCGGTGCGACATCCAAACGTTCGACATCAGGCAGGAACAACTACACCCGCCGTCCCGCTACGACCTATGCCGGTAACTCCAACCCGTACTGACCATGATCGCTCCCGCAACCCGCCCCATACGTTCATCCTCCCTGAACCCGGCTATCACATTGATGAAGAAGTTTCCTTCGGAGGCTTCTTCTCCCTCTGCCATACGCCCGGACTACCTGTCTCCCTCCTCGGTCAAATCGTACCTGTCGTGTTCCCTGCGCTTCTTCTTCGAGAGGGTAGCGCAGATACGGAAGCCGACAACGGTCGCCCTGCATGTCGGCAAGGCCATCCACGCCACACTCCAATCCTTCAACCTCGCCCGATGGCGGGGAGAAGGCAGCAGTGAGACGGCCATGGAAGAAGCCTTCTCCTCCCACTTTCTGGAGCTGGAGAAGACGGAAGGGCTGGTGGACTACGCCGACGAAGAAACGAGACAGAAAGTCCGTTCCTGCGCCTGGAACACGGTCAAGGCCTACATGGCCTCCGACGAGGTTGCTTCACAGATGCTCCTGGGAGTGGAAGTCGGCCTATCGGCTACCATCCCCGGCCTGCCGGTTCCCGTACGAGGCGTCATCGACCTCGTCCAGCACGACCTGACGGCAGTGGACTACAAATCCGCTGCCGCCAAACCGGATGCCGGACATGCCGTCTTCGATCACGAACTTCAGCTGGTCACCTACCAGATGATGATCGAAGAAGCGACAGGAGACACGCCTCCGTCACTGGATCTGATCTACCTGGTCAAGACGAAAACGCCGCAGGTGATCAGAGTCAAGACTTCACCAGCCAACGAACAACGCAAGCAACGCATCATTAACCTGTACAAGATAGCCTACGAAGGCATCATCACCGAGCATTTCCATCCCCAGCTCGGGATGCAATGTTCCTGGTGCCAGTACAGGAAAGAATGCTCCGGGTGCTGTAAGAAGTGAGAGAAAGTAGTTATTCAGAAGTCTACCGTGAGGTATGGCTTCTTTTTAGCTGGGATTAGTAGAACGAAGTGTATTTTACATGTAATCCCATTTCGTGCTTTCTTCCTTCAAGCCTTTAGCCAAATTATCTAAATCAGGAAAAATGTCCCAACGTCGAAGGTTCTGACTGTATAGGTATTCTCTTAATTCGTTTTTCTCTTCTTCTTTAATGATAAATTTTTGTGTCTCATGAACAGTGATTACAGAGCTTTCTCTTTTATCTGGTGAATATACGGGTGGCAGGTGAAGGGTAAAGAAGGAGGACTGTCTAGATTGTCTTTGATTGTAAACACGTGGAGTAAGGGCGATTATCTTCCCAGAAACATTCTGAAATGATTTTAAAGATTGAGCTGCAATGATTTTTAGGTCTTCTTTTTTCGTGCAATTTATTATATGTCCGGGATATTCGGCGGCAATTGTTTCGAAGTCCGGAGCCTTTATTCTAATTTCTTCTGCATCACCGAATACATAATTGATAAAAGCCTCTTCTATTTCCTGCTTTTCTTTGTAATTATAGCACCAGAGAGAATTATCAACCCCCAGATATGAACCATAAGATCCCGGGCTAATCCAATAAAGACAACTTTCTCCAGAGTTATCTCCACACTCATCGGGTTGGAGTGCAAACCATAAAGCAATTAAAGGATTTTCGGTCCAATCCAACAGTCGGGTAGGCAACCCGTGGTGCTGAGCCAAGTGATACCACTCTATGTTTGTGTATGATCTATTGAGAAAGGCTGCTCCTTCTCTTTTGAATTTGGATAGTAACCGTTTTTCTTTATAGCTAGCGCTATATTGACAAATTCCGTCATATATCATTTCAGTTACCGGTTCAACGTTTCTTAATATAGATGGAAGCAAATCCCATGTCGCATCCCTATGACCTCTGTACCAACGGACGCTTTTCAATCCACCTCCATTTTGGCAGTCAATAAATTTCAGAAATCTTAAAACAGCAGAATTTTTTTTAATGTACCAGTTCATTACAGGTAAGAGACAGAAAAGTTATAATGTACAGAGCCAAATGTCAGATCAAACATGTTGATCTGAACATTTCACAATCACGAGGGTCAAAAATTTGTCAATGTTTCTTTTTATGGCTCCTTACGAGTTTTCTTCGCAAATACCTTTAGGCGTAGAAGCAGGGCTAATGGCTACCGATTCCAGTATGAGGCGTCATCGCCCCCCAGTCACACGGCCTAAGGCAGTAGATTACGAGTCAGCCTTTCGATGTCCTTGGAAGAACTATTATGAACGGTACTGTATTGCCAAAGCAACTCCATCTGCTAACTACCCTCAACCTTGATTTGCTACCTGTTGAATCTGAATCGCAGGTGAAATTCGAGTTCTAACCTCGTTATAAACAGCGATATCGACGCCTTCGGCTACCTCTAATGACACGGCTAAACCATATGCAATAGGACTCTGGATTTTTCCAGCATCTTCACGGCAATTCACTTTGATTTCGATAACATCTCCATCGATGAACGGTTCCGCTTGTTGGCCCTCGAATACTTCATGTTGAACTGTTCCCTTTCGTACGGTTCGGCTATCTGCATCACTTCGAGTTGGGGCTAAGCTGTTATTGAGCATTTCAAACCATAAGTTTGCCGTTCGATATTTTTGAGTGCTTGCCGAGATAGGGGACAACCAAGCTAAGGTAACAGTCAGGCGTCGCCACTCCGGGCGCGATCCCAGTGATGGAGGCAAAGGCAAACTGAAAACGTGAGCTTCGCCATCAGAAAGTTGCCCGAAACCCAACACCGTTGCCCTCTGTTCTGTGCAATCCAGAACACGATCCACTATCGGCATGCCATAACCGATCCACCGGCTAATCAGTCCTCTGAGCTGGCGACCATTTTCAGGGGTTCGAAGTGCCTCGGAAATGCTTGAACCTATATCGCCCCACGAGCAACCATGAACCAACATAGCCTTTAACAAGGGAACTTCATAATTTGATGGGTCGACTTCATCCGCTTGCTCATTGAAGATTTGCTGTAAAGAGTCGTAACAAATGCCTGCGGCTCTGCTGATCAAAGCAGTCGCATTGCTCGTTCCACAAGTGTAGGAGGTTGCGTTTAATTCTCCAACAAGGCTCCCGGGTGAGGCGACTTTGTTACCAGGGGGAGAGAGAAAAATAGCTGGCTCAATTGTTACGGGATTAGTGGACTGAAAAGGATGCCGGTACCACTGTCTCCCTCCACAAAAGATAACGTCGGGTTTTATTGCACGTCGATAACCGCTGCCAAATGCAGAAATAGGACTGGGCAATAGAGAACTGAAGGGATCTATCCTGTTTCCTTGGTAGGCAACTTGTGCCTCATCTTGATGTACTGCCCCAACGCTGATACCGTTAATCGTTTCGGCTGGTGAAAGAAGTCTCCTGTGCCGTGCATCTCGGTACAGAGCCCTTATTGTAGCTGCTTCAAATTCGTCAGCCTGGAATGAATCGAATTCTTCCCGAGGTACTCTCAAGGAAATTGATGTTGGATGATTCCCGGCACTGACGACAAACAACACGCCATACTTCACGCTCAACCAGTCTAGCAATCTCGCCAGCGGGCTCATTGAGTGGGTGAATTGGCGAGCTGGGTCACCGACTGACAAGTTGATTACTTTAATTTGAGGTGCTACCGGGGCTTCCTCCTGATCTCCTTCGAATAATCGCTTAACTGCTCTGTGGATAAGATCGACCACAAGGCAATTTTCCGGAATCCCTTCTGGTCGAAGCGTACTGTACCCCCCCAGCGGTTTCATGATAGGTCGAACGTAAACCGGTCTGGAGAGAGGAGGCTGTGGCTGATTCAGGTCACCATGGACAATGAGCGATGCCATTGAGCTGCCATGAATTCGCTCCGAAGCCGTGTAATCAGCTTCCCAGTTATCTGGATCGTCAACTATCAAACGACCCGCCAACAAACTGTGATTCACCATCGGAACTCCATCAAAAAGAGCTACGATAGGATTGCCAGTAGGTAGTGGCATCTCTTCAAACTGGCCTATTTCCACATCACCTTCGGCAGGGGTGTCTCCGACCACCATTTGTCCAACAGGTCTAAAGAACATGACGTTTTCACACTTAACAAGCTCTGTATTTGGATTCTCCGCGATATCTCGGATAGCGTGAGCTGGCAATTCGGCCAAGAGTCCATGATAAGCGATGCTCTCAATTACTGACTGGCTTAGTATTCGACCTCCTGCTTGCTGAACGAGGTTCGCAACTTGACTCGCGCTGACTACGCGAAGCTCATTGTTTCCACGAAACCAAAGTTCAACCTCAAACGGAATGACCCGATCACCGTCGCATTCAAGATCTTCTTGCCAGATATCAATTACGCCAGTTTCAAAAAGCCTGTCCTGAACATCCCACCGACGGATATTTTTCAGGTGCAAGAACACGTCGCGGAACTTTGTAAGACCACGCTCGAATTTCATGCTTGGATCAGCTTGATAGTGTCGCCACAAGGCTAGCATCTCATCAAGGGCTCGCTGATTGGTCATTACCAGATACAGGCGGCCATTCAGCTTCTTTTCAGGATTATTCTCATTATAAAAATCTTGGTCGGGTGCAATCTCGGTACTTTCGAGTTCCCCCATCCACTCGAGCCCCTTAATACGTTTCACGGCATTGGAAAAATTGTCCACGCTACCAATGATCTCGATGACTAAAACCTGTTCTGGATCGATACCTGCAGTGTTTTGCTGAATTTCAACTTTACGGGCTTCAAACGCTGTCTGCAATTGGTTGAATATCGGCGAAAGGCGTTGACCTTGTCGCGTTACGGTGGGCTTATGAATGCGTCCGAACTGGGGAGACTGTTTTGTTCTATCGGCCAGTTGAGGTGTCGGGAAAAGGAGTAGTGGACGTTCAGGCATCTTTCACCTCCTGTTTATCCTGTTGCGCTACGGTAACTGATCTTGCAGACCAACTCTGAAGAGTTTTGGATACGATATCCCTCATGTCGACGTTAGGTTGTTCTAGCACATATTGACGAAACACGGTCATGCCAAACTCTTCGACTTCCGCGAAATTAGACCCTTGGAGGCGTTTTGCCAACGTACTAGGAGCATATCCCAAAGGTATCTTGACTCGACGTTCGAACTTTTCGACCCACTCTGTCAAGCGTGCCCGTGTTGGACCCGGTAGCGTCATGCGAACCTGGAAGCGTCGCCATACCGCACGGTCCAGTAGTTCGGCATGATTGGTTGCCCCGATAACCATGACATGGCTTGGCAAGTTGTCGATTTGCATGAGTAGCGAACTAACCACGCGCTTGATCTCACCAGTTTCGTGAAGATCACCGCGCTCCTTACCAAGTGTTTCAAACTCGTCAAAGAAAAGAACGCACTTTCGAGTAGAAGCGTACTCGAACAGTTTCTTCAAGCGGACCGCTGTCTCGCCCAGGTATGTGCCGACGACACTCTCATAACGAACTATAAGCAGAGGAACCATTAGTGCTTCTGCAATAGCTTCGGCCAACGATGTCTTCCCATTGCCCGGAGGTCCAATAAGAAGCACACGATTGCGGGGTTCTAAGTTATATGATCTGAGCAAATCGGTCCGGTGTTGTTCCTGAATCAGACTCTGGCAAATCTGCTGCACCTCACTTGGCAAAATGAGATCGGAAAGCTTTCGCTGGGGCATGACCTCATGGAACAGATTGCCCATGCGTTGATCTAGCATAGAAACACCGCCATTGGTGATGGGGCGTTCAGCTGTTGTAGCGTTGAGAAACTCCTCAAGTTTTTCGGCCAGCACTTTGTGCTGCTTGGTTCGTTCTTCGGCTATGATCGCTTCGACGATTTTTCTAAAGCTGGCCTTGTCGCCCTGTACGCCGGATTGGACAAGGCGAAGGAGTAAATCCGCTCTTGCCATTATTTGCCTCCTATTCTTGTTACTGTTTGATTGTGCCACATGGGTAATCTGAGGGCTTCTTCCTGAATATTGTCAGGGATTTTAGAGAATAAGTAGCCGTAATTTTGCTCTGGGACAAGCCCTTTGGCGTCACAGCAGAGGAAGTTCTGTTTAAGTAGAATTGAAAGTTTCAGCATCTGTTCGTTATTGCTATATTAGTTCGGTCATGGCCGCTCCTTACTGCTGTGATTGATGCTCTTGCAGATCGGTTCATTGCTCGCGTTCAGCCATTTTTCATCCATAGTCTTCATTCATTATATTTTCTGTAAGAGCCCGAAGGCTTCTGAAAAACGAGAACACAATGCTACAAACCAACCCCCACAAGCTACATTGATGGGTTTTCTAAATCAAGTGGATTTGCAGACAGGACGACGGGACATAACAATTTATCAGCAAGAACGGCTCAGTAAATCAATACATAATAGATGAGGTGTCCTATTTTTGAACTCTTTACTCTGAAAATTCCCCTCTTGCCACGTCATATATCCATGAGGAAGTAGATTCTCTACTTTCTGCCAGTGCCCGCCTCCCGGCCTTGTTCCGGGAGGCGGTTTTTTGTTGCAACAAACCAACCATCAATGAACATGAATACTCACACATCCACACGCGAACTCTATCGCAACCGCGACAACAGCCCGCTGGACAGAGTCCAGATCCGACGTGTCGCACCCTCCGTCTTCGCCGACCGCGAGGACGAGAGCCGCTCGGAGAAATACCGCTTCGTCTCCTCCGACTCCCTGCTCGACCAGATGGAAGAAGCCGGGTTTCTCGTCGTCGGAGCCCAGGAACAGCGTACCCGGAAACCGGACGGCACCCCCACCCGCAAACATCTGATTCGTTTCACCCACCGGGATGTGCTGGAACACAACCGTGACCAGCGTATCGAAGTGGTCATGATCAACAGTCACAACGGCAGTTGCTCCTACCAGCTCATGGCCGGGATCTTCCGGCTGGTCTGTACCAACGGTCTGATTGTAGGGGCTCGTATTGCCGCGATCAACATCCGCCACATGGGCCATGCCGGGGACGAGGTGATCGCCGCCAGTCTTCAGTTGGCCTCTGAAACGCCCCGGATCATGGACGACATTCACAGGATGCAGGGCGTCGAACTACCCTACAAGCGTCAGGTGGACTTCGTTCATGAAGCGGCCCGGCTGCGAATGGGAGACGACTACGAAGACAGGATACGTCCTGAAGCTCTTCTGTCGCCCCGGCGCTGGAACGACATCGGATTCACGGCAGGAGGTTCGGCTACCGTCTGGCAGTGCTTCAACCGGGTTCAGGAAAACCTGATCCGGGGAGGCGTTCCCTTGAAACCCCAGAAGGAAGGTGCTTATCGCCGCCGTTCCCTGCGGGCTCTCAACGGTATTGACGGCAATACGCGCCTGAACCGGGAGCTCTGGGATCTGGCCGAAAGCTACACCCTGAACAATTGACCTGAGAGGACTATGAGAAGAAAACATCACTTCAGAGTGAAACGTATGGGACGGACTCCGTCCCTGACCGGGCTGGAACTGTCCATTCTCCTGTACCTTCACGGCGACTTCGAACACAGTGACGAGGAGATCATGGCGGAATGCCGTGGCATCGAACAAGAGAGCGTCAGGCATGCCGTCCGTGGTCTGGCAGGGCGGGAATTCATCATCCGTACGAAGGAAGAGGAATTCCTGCTTCGTCCCGACTGCTGGCTGATTACCTATGCCGGACGGCAGGCGCTCAGGCAATGGGTGTCCGCTGCCGCTCCGGTTCGTCGATCATCACGGACAAGGGTTAACGCATGAGGTACGGCCATGAACATGAAAGGCATCATCATCGCCCTGGTGGTGCTCGTATTGCTGTGTCTGGTGGGGCCGGTTGTCGTCGGCATCCTGTCGGCACTGGTGACCGTAGCTCCCTATCTGCTCGCCGTGCTGTTGATCCTGGGCGTCATCGCCTTCTTCCGCAAGTAACCCTGACAGGAAAGGAATGAGATATGAAGACGATGCCCATCATCGCGCAACTGCGTTCCACGAGCGGATACGATACGGACGCTCCGTATGTGTATCTGGAATTGGATGCGGAGCTACTGGCCCGGATCGAGAAGGCGGTGTCGCTTTACAGCAGTCATCAGAACGATCCTTCGCTGGGGTTGAGCAAGCTGACGATTCACGGCCCGTCCATGACGGCTCTGGTGAATCTCCCGGAATTGACGGAAGAACAGCAGAAGTCTCTGGACGAAGACGAAAGCATCCTGCTGTCTTCACCGATTCCGGAGACGGAACTGGATATCCAGGAAAGCTGCATCCGGCTCTGTGGTGAAGACATCGACATCCTTGATGCCCGGTGCCTTTATGCTGTCGCCTGCAACAGGCACACACGTGACATGTATGAAGCCAATATCGGAGCCGTACTGAGATACCTACTCAACTCGCACCACCACCGCGGAAAGGAGGAGTTGCCTGATGCTGACGATTGAAAAGTACAAGGGCACCCGCTTCTGGGCTGTCTTTCGAGACGGAGAGCTGTTGGCCGTGACCGTGTACAAGCGTGGAGCCGAAGCAATCGTCAGGACGCTGGAAGCCAGGGACGGATAAGGCCGACATTCAGCAGCTCTTCTTCATCATGAAGTCGAGCTGTTTTTTAGCTGTCGCAGGGAGGTTCCGGTAAAGGGAAAGTCCCTTTGGTGCCTCTCCTCGTAAACTACTTCCGTAGCGCCCCGGAAGCAATCTTACAGATCGGAAAGGCATTCGTGAAAAGGATCCGCATGGGTAAATCGTTCATGAGATTATTCCCGAATTAATCGAGGCACTTTGCTATAAAGTTTTGAAATCAACCTATCTCTATCTATGCCGTAGTGCATTTCTCGATGGCAGTTTGGACATAACGCAACTGCATTCGTTATCGTGTCGGAACCACCATCAGCAAGCTGTCTAATATGATGAACTTCTAGGTATGGGATACCATCCGTGCCATAAAAAGGGGCGACGTTTCCACATCCTTCACAAATTCCGTTAGCTACTTTCAATACCCATGCTTTTACCTTCGCGTCACGTTGGTAAGCCGAGATCTTAGTTTGTATGATTTTTGGAGTTACATTCCCTATTGGTTCATGAAGTAATGGTTTGTCCAATTCTTCACGCACAGCAGTTTCAAAATTCGCAACGGGAATAAAGGATACTCCTTCCGCTTCAGCAAGCATCTTTTCAATTTTCGCCGCATTCTTGGCTCCAATATTTTTAGCTGGCTTTAATCCTGGCAACCAGTTTCGACCCATTAATGACAGGACATAGGATATATTCTGCATCCTATACTCAAAAGATTTCTCCGTGCGTCCATATTTACGATGAAGCTCTTCATAATAATGCTTTTTTGTAAAAGGCTTATTGGAGTGGTGTTTTTGAAGCATCTCAACATAAACGTCTACTGCTGCCCTTAACTCTTCATCCGTCCAGTCGTTATTCATGATTACTATTGTTTACAATATATATCCTAGTCAATCGGCCTTGGCCATCTCCGGGGACTCCTGGATTCTAAATGATCATCACAGGGTTGAACGTTCCGAGGATTGGGCAAACAAGCTTGAGTTCAATCCCTCTCTTATGTCAAGACTGCTGCCATATACCCATCTTTGTGCTCAAAGGCAGATGCCATGCGCTCCTGTTCCTGTTTGCTGATGCCGAATGATTCTGCCGCCTGCCGCCACTGACTGACAGCCCGGGCGATCGGCTTCAACAGATCATTCGTTTCAGAGGTCTTGATCCCGCATTCGGGAGCGATGCTGAGAAGGACATCCAGAGATGCGGATGTATCTTCCCAGTCGATAGCCGTATTGAGGTAACGAGGGCGTATATCTTCAGGAGTCGGGTTTACGTCAAACAGTGGCGATAGAGACCACCCTGTTCCCCCGGTCTGAAGGAATCCGTGATTCCGAAGATGGTCATCCGTGTTGGAAATCATGATGCTGAAGGCGATCCGCTGCCATAATTGGCGCAAGTCTTGCCTGGGCGCAGCGCCGTACTGGCGTATGGCATCCACGATTTCAAGATAACTGTGTTGCTCGTTATCCCTGGCTCCCAACATGCTCATGGCCGACAGGTAGGAGATTCGTCGCTGTTCCCGGGTGCGATCAAAACGCCAGACGATCAGAACATCCTTGTCGGTTATTTTTTCCAGTTCGAAGCGCGGGACTTGGAGCCCGGCTTTGGAGGCGAGAGTCAGGGCGACGGCTTCCCATGCAACGACGTTGTATTCATCATCGTGCCGGGGAAACTTGGCAATGCAGAGGTTCCCCTTCTTATCTTTTACCGATGCCTTCGGACGAGCTCCACCGAGGGAAGAACCGGGAGCGAGGAGCAACCGCAGGTCTTCGGCATTTTCATCGTCCCGGCAGAAATGATCAGCGGCATGCAGCAGACGGGACAGGTTGACCAGAGGCGGAATTGGCGTCGCACCCGGAGGGGCGCAGAACGATTGTCCCCCATCCTGTGAAAAGCGCAGCGCTCCCTGCCTTGCCTCGTCATTCACCCTGAGCAGGTAGTCCAGTTCGGAGAGTGTACGGGGGCTTTCATTGGCTGCTCGTGCCCGAGCCAATTCAGCCCGCCGCATCAGAATGCGCCCCCACCTGTCAGGCGTGGAGTCGCCAATCGCTCCGAATACGCTTTGACCGGGAGTGGTATGAAAGGTACCGTCTGCCAGAGGAAGGAGTGGTTCCAGCGCAAATCTGTACGGATTTGCGAGCCATTCCCTGTTGTACTCGAAAGAGGCTGATTCCCGGCCCTTGCGAAAGTGCGACCACAACCTGCCTGCTTGTACTGGCTCCGGAGAGGGAGGCAGGTCAATGAAGACGTCGATGGGAATATCATTCATGGGATTTGGGACGGTGGATGCGTTTGGGCAGGCGCTCTTCTTCAAGAGCTCGGCCTACGGGATCATTGTTGGCATCGACAAGATTTTTGAGCTGATCGGTCAGCCCCAGGACGAACAGGACGGCGGCATAGTTGCCCAGGGATACGCCGGGGTCGCCCTTTTCGACACGCCCCAGTGTTGAACGAGAAATGAATGCCCGTTCAGCCATCAGTGTCGTAGGGATACGCCGCCTCTTACGGGCATCGCTGATGTCCGCCCCCAATTTCTTGAGTGCCGCTTTCACCGGGCCCGGCAATGGGGATGTGGTTTTCACGAGAGAAATATGTATCATATAGTAAGCAAAATCAAGAAGTATGTATTATATATGAGTCATTATGAGAAATATAGGGTTCATTCCAATCCAAAATAATTTTTCTCCCCTTACCGAGTAGTGCGCTGTATCATACGCGTAGCGTTATGATA
>OFSD01001504.1_pt1 | contig 16491 bp, 14 predicted proteins | sample 1543191 | NCBI WGS metagenome assembly OFSD01 (sample SAMN04209221, study PRJEB22552) | human gut metagenome | biome: gut; material: feces | host: Homo sapiens | place: USA: Oklahoma
TTTTCCCGGCCCGGCAGCGGAAATTCACAAATTAACGCTATATTTGTTCCATAGAATATTTATCTACATTATGTAGCTTTCATGTCTTTGTAACGGGAACTTTGACAATTTGAAATGAAATACAAGGAAAATGGCCTTCAGAGTTGACAAATTATTACCTAAAATTTCTCATTGTATTGTTTGTCGGATATTTATGTTTAATTATATTTTGGATGCAAAAGTTTGGAACCCTTTTATCTTAATAAAATAAATCCTTCAATTTCTAAGTTACTATTGCAATAGCTTGTTGATTCAGCCATTTTTTCTTCGATCGAATAAAATTTGCCATCCCGAAAATTTTTCATATCTTGCAAGAGGTTATTTGACATGTGGTATTTTCGTGCAATTAACTGAAAATAAATCGTTACCTTCTCGTTACCTATTCTCCATTAAAGCAATGTAACAACTCGATAAATCAAGTCGTTATATTGCTTTAATCCCGCACCGAATCATCGGTCTGCCGCTTTTTCCTTATAGGTTGTGGCCGTGTTTTTGCACGTGCCGGTCGAGCCTCACCGCCGGATTCCTCCCCGCGAAAGCACCTCCTCGAAGTAGGCGATGGTTTTTAGGAGACCGTCCCGCAGCTGGATTTTCGGCTCCCAGCCGCCGAGCATGTTGCGGGCGAGCGAGATGTCGGACTGCCGCTGCTGGGGATCGTCGGCGGGCAGGGGCAGGTGGACGATCTTCGATTTCGAACCCGTCAGGGAGATCACCTCGCGGGCCAGTTCGGCGATGGTGAATTCGTTCGGGTTGCCGATGTTCACCGGACCGGTGAAGTCGTCGGGCGTGTCGTCCATCATGCGCACCATGACTTCGATCAGGTCGTCGATGTACTGGAACGGACGGCTCTGTCCGCCGTCGCCGTAGATCGTGATATTGTCGCCCCGCAGCGCCTGGACGATGAAATTCGAGACCACGCGGCCGTCGTTGATGTCCATTTTCGGACCGTAGGTGTTGAATATGCGGATGATCTTCACGGGAATGCCGTGTTCGCGGTAGTAGCTCATAAAGAGCGACTCGGCGCAGCGTTTGCCCTCGTCGTAGCACGAGCGGATGCCCAGCGGGTTGACGTGGCCCCAGTAATCCTCGCGCTGGGGGTGGATCAGCGGGTCGCCGTAGACCTCCGAGGTCGAGGCCTGGAGGATTTTCGCCCGGTTGTATTTGGCCATGCCCAGCATGTTGATCGAGCCGATCACCGACGTCTGGGTGGTTTTGATCGGGTCGTGCTGGTAGTAGATCGGCGAAGCGGGGCAGGCGAGGTTGTAGATCTCCTCGATCTCGGCCATGTAGGGATAGACGATGTCGTGGCGGATGACCTCGAAATTGGGGTGCGACAACAAGTGTCGGATGTTGCTTTTGTGACCGGTGAAATAGTTGTCGATGCAGATGATGTCGTTACCTTCCGCGAGCAGCCTTTCGCACAGATGGGAGCCGATCGTATCGCTGGGCTGCATTCCCGAAGGGGTGATGTGCTTCAGCTGCTTCGCCAGCGAGAACGGCGTCATGCTGCCCGCGCCGCCCGATTCGTTGCAGACGTGGAGACCCCGTGCGATCGACCTGATCCGTTCGCTTTATCCCCAGGTGGAGAACATCGCTCTGGTGACCGACAATACCTACGGCGGCATTTCGTTGCAGGCGCTCGTGCGCGCGGAGTGGGAGAACTACCCCGACCTGAATCTCGTGCTGGTGGACAGCCGCGAGGGGGAGGAGACGGCGTTCCGGACCTATGCGACGCTGCCGCCCCGTTCGGCCGTGATGCTCGGCACGTGGCGCGTGGGCAGCGACGGCGAATTCTTCATGCAGCGGTCGCTGAACGACCTGGTGCAGAACAACCCCCGCGTTCCGGTCTTCTCGGTGACCGGTACGGGCATCGGCGACACGGCGATCGGCGGTTACGTGCCCGAATACGAGAACGGCGCGGAGGTCATTGCGAACCAGATCCGGAAATATTACGACACGGACGACATCGAAGACGCTCATTTCCATACGAGCAAAAGTCTCTATCTGTTCGATTCGCGCAAGCTCAAGGAGTGGAAAATCGCCGAATACGCCCTGCCCAAGGGCAGCGTCATCGAGGATACGATGGCGGCCAAGCTGTCGAAATACTCCCACTACATCGAACTGCTGGTGGCGGGCATCCTGCTGCTGCTGCTGCTCTTCGTGACGTGGCTGCTGCTGCGCATGCGGCGGCTCAAGCTCACGCTTGAGGAGCGCGAGGGCCAGCTGGTCGTCGCCCGGGAGAAGGCCGAGGAGTCGGACATGCTCAAGTCGGCGTTCCTGGCCAACATGAGCCACGAAATCCGCACGCCGCTCAACGCCATCGTGGGCTTCTCTTCGCTGATGCAGAACGAGCAACTTTCGCAGGAGGAGCGCGCCGAGTACTGCGCCATCGTGGTCAGCAACTCCGAGATGCTGCTCACGCTGCTGAACGACATCCTCGACATTTCGTCGCTCGAGTGCGGCAAGATCAGGTTCAACTACGCTTCGGAGGACATCGTGCAGATTTGCCAGCACGTGATGATGACCACGGCCCATACGCGGCAGAGAGGGGTTGAGGGGCGTTTCGCGTGTCCCGTCGGATCGTTCATGCTCACCACCGACGCCCACCGTCTTTCGCAAATCCTGATCAACCTGCTGACCAACGCCGGCAAGTTCACCTCCGAGGGCAGCATCACGCTGGGGGTGGAGATCGACGAGGAGCGGGGCGAGGTGCTTTTCTCGGTGGCCGACACCGGACCGGGCATTCCGCCCGACAAGCAGGATCTGGTTTTCAACCGCTTCGAGAAGCTCGACGGCAACAAGAAGAAGGGCACGGGGCTGGGCCTTGCCATCTGCCGCCAGATCGCCATGATCGTCGGGGGCCGCATCTGGGTCGATTCCGCTTACACGGGCGGCACGCGTTTCGTCTTCGCGCATCCCATCGGTATCGACCCCGGTGGAGAGAACCGCGAGGGGGGGGGATTTCTACCCTCTGAACAGCGCAAGTCCCTCTTTGTGAACGATGCCGGCCAGCTGGTCCCCGAAGGGAAATAAGACGCGGAGAAAGGCTCCTTCGCGCCGGATCACCTCTTTTTCGTCCCCCATTTGGGCTTTATGCCGATGAAGAATTCGGCGTTCATGCGCGGCATGGGCCGGGAGAGCACCGAGAGGTACTCCTCGTTGAACAGGTTGTTGACCGTGCCTTTGAGCGTCAGGTCCGCCCACCGGAGCGAGAGACCCTTTTCGAGCGAGAGGTTGCTCATCAGATAGGGCGTAAGGCGTCCGGTGAGCGTGATGTCGTTGCTCGACATGGTGTAGCGTTCGCTGTAATAGCAGAACTGATAGAGCAGGCCCCAGCTGCGCCAGGAGAGCCTTCCGGTCGCCGTGGCCGAATATTCCGGTTCGTAGGGCAGCTGTTTGCCGACCGACCGGTCGGCCGGGGACATCGGTTCCCCCTCGTTGATCGACGGCGCCCATGAGAAGGTGCCGTTCAGGTTGATTTTCAGTTCCCTGGTGAGCGATGCGGCCAGGTCGGCCCGGATCTCCACGCCGTAGGCGTGGACCTTTTTGATGTTCACCGGCGAGAAAAATCCCTTTGCCGTCGGCAGCCACAGAATCCAGTCGTCGATGTGCTGGTCGTACCACGACGCCGACCCCGACAGCGTGTACGCGCCCTCCTTTCCCACGGCGAACGACAGTCCGGCTTCGTAAGCGATGCCCTTTTCGCTGTTCAGGCCGGGGTTGCCGCCCGGCAGGAAGTAGAGGTCGTTGAGCGTCGGGAAGCGGTAGTTGCGCGAGACGGAGGCCTTCGCCACGACGTTGCCGCGCCTGGAAAGCAGGCAGTCGGCGAAGAAGGCAGGGATGACTGGCGACCAGGAGGTTCCGTACATGGCTTCGCGCACGACGACCGACAAGCCCAGCCGCTCCGTGGGACGCCACTTGGCCGACAGGGAGCCGTCGAGTTCGATGCGTCCCTTGTCATAGCCGACGACGGCCTTGTCGCCCTGCTGGCGGATGATGTTCTTGTCGGCGCTTTCGACGAAGTGCTGGTGTGCCGACAGCCCGGCCGTGAAGAACCATTTGCCGCCGACGGAATACTCCCCGTCGGCCTGCCCGTAGAGGGTGTTGATCCTGCTCCGCGAACGGGTCATGGCCTCCAGGATGCCGTTGCCCTTGTCGCGCCGGTAGTCGTAGGCCGTCCACGAATGCACGTATCCGGCTTTCGCCGCCGCCTTCCAGTTCCGGCGGTAGTGGTCCCACGAGAGGACGCTGCGCAGGGTGTGTTCGCGCTGGCGGTTTTCGAACTGCGTGTCGTCGGCGTAGTCGGTCGTCAGCAGGGGCAGTTCCCGGTTGGAATTGATGTACCAGGCGTTCAGTCCGAAGCGGTCGCCTTTCCCGGTGTTGTAGTAGACCTCCTGCAACACGTGCACGTCGTCGAACGCGCCGCTCTTGTTGCGTTCGGTGGGATAGTACGACCCGACGATGTTCATCTCGTCGTCGTAGATGTTCTCCTTCTTGTCGCGGTTGCGGTACTTGTAGTCGTTGGCCGAGGACTGGTAGACGGCGCGGGTCGATACCTGCCAGCGCTCGTCGCCCCATGTCAGGCGCAGGAATTCGTCGAAAGTACGGAACATGCCGATGCCCTGGATATATTGCAGCCCGAATCCGTCGGCCGCCGGCGGCGCAGTCGAGAGCTTCACCAGCCCGCCCAGTCCGCCGCCCGTCTCGCTGACCGACGAGGTTCCGTGGAGCAGCGAGGCGTCGTCGATGAAATAGGAGGGGATCATCGAAAAATCGGTCATGCCCAGCATCGGGTTGTTGATGCGCATGCCGTTCCACGTCACCTGCGTATGCGACGGACCCGTGCCGCGGAACGATACCGTAGAGAGGGTCGCGCGGCCGTACTGCTTGACGAAAACCGGTGTGTTGAACGTCAGCGCGTCGGCCATCGAGAGGGCGATGTTCTCCTTGAGGATCGCCGAGTCGAGTTTCGTCTCCTCGACGCCGATGCTTTTCATCGGACGCCGGCCCCAGACCGGAACCTCCCGGATGGCGATGGCGCTTTTCCCGCGCCACTCCCCCGCGCCGGCGTTCTGCGGGGTTTCCGGCACGTCGGACGGCGCCGGCTCGCCCTGCGCCCGCAGCAGCGCCGGAAACAGCAGCATCCAAAGAAACAAGGCGGTTGTTTTCATGCTCTCCGGTTATTTCCAGCAAAACGCTCCGGGCGCGACGCCCACGTGAAATTCGTCGACAGGCTCGCCCTTGGCCGTATAGCGGTAGACGACTCCCTGCTGTTGGTAGTCGACGGCGTCGGCAACGTACACGTCGCCGTTGGCCGGATCGACCGTCAGTCCGTAATATTTGGTCTCCCTGTATTCGAGGAACGGGCGCACCGGAAGCTGCTCCCCGGCGACGGGCATGCGCCAGACGTCCCGGTCGATCCAGTAGAGCGTGTCGCGCGTGCCGTTGAGCTGCATCTCCGACGGGGAGTCCCCCTTCCGGAACCGGAACTGCTTCTCCACGGAGAACGTTTCGGCGTCGATGCGGTACAGCGACGGGGCTTCATATCCGTAGGGGCTGCCCTCGTAGCCGCCGTCGGTGACGGTCCACAGCTTGTTGTTCCGGTCCATCGCCAGCGACGCGGGCTGGATGCCGACGGTCAGCTGACCGACGACCCGGTCGGTCTCGGTGTCGATTTTGAGGATACGGTTCTGGTAGGACCAGCAGTTCACGAAGACGTATTTGCCGTACTGCACCATCTGCTCCGTGGAGCCGGATTCCGCCGTCATGTCCGGGCACTCGATATACCCCGTGATTTCGTAGCGTTTGGGGTTGACGATGAAGATGCGGTTGTCCCAGATCTGCGTGACGTAGGCCTTTTCGTCCGAAACGAAATGGATGTACCGCGGCGAGGTGAGGTTGGTGATGCGTCCCACCTCGCGGAAGGTGTCGGGGTCGACGGCGAAAACGACATGCGAATTGTTCACCGCGATCCATCCCACGCCGTTGTGCAGGGTCATCGACTGCGCCACGTCGCCCAGCTTGAAGGCGTTGGCCCGGTGGAAAACTTCGTTTTCGACGGTTTTCGTTTCCGGGTCGTAATACGACAGCGTGGCGTTTCCGTACTGGAACATGCCCTCGTTGACGATGAACAGCCCCCGTTCCGTCGCCGAGAAATCCTCCGTGCGGCCGTAGTCCCACTTCATGCAGCCGCCGAGGGCGGAGAGGCATAAAGCCGCGGGCAGAATCTGTCGTAAGAATCGTTTCATGCGTTGCGGTCGGGAATGGGGTTATCGGTTGAGGTTCTCGTCGACGGCCATTCCGGCGACTTCGGTCGAGAGTTCGCCCAGTCCTCCGGCGCTGCCGTTGATGGCGCTCTGCACCTTGATGAAATCAATGTAGCGCAATCCGGCGGGCTGTCCGTCGGGCGTCATGGCGTTGCTGATCTTGAACCAGGTCTTGCCGGTTTTGGACGAAGATTCCAGATTGTCGCTGCCCGCGTTGTCGACGTACCCCCATTCGAACGAGTTGTTCGACCAGTCTCCGCCTGGGGTCTGCGTGGTGTTCTGCCGCAGGCCCGTGCCGTAATAGGTATGGGACTCCTCTTCGAGCCACAGGGGATAGTAGTAGTCCTGCGCATGGAACTGTCCCAGATAGGCTACCTGCCCGCTCCGGCCCAGATTGTCGGTCCATTTCACCCCCTGGCGAGGCCCGGCGGGTCTGTAATAGGTCACCGCATACTCCTGGACGGTCCATTCGCCGCCCGTTTCGCTGCCCCGGAGTTCGTACCATTCGTCGTCGGGCTTGCCGTTGCCGTTGACATCCTGCATCACCCACACGACGCCCGGTTCGTTGCTCCCTTCGAACTGGTTGCCGGGGATCGAAAAGTCGTATCCGCCCTTGTTCTCCACGCTGTGGTCGAAGGCGAGGATCACGTAGCCGCCGAAGTTGCCGAGCGAGACGAACTCACCCTTTTTCAGCCGGTTCTCGGCGTAGAGACGGGCCTCCTCGAAGCTCTTCTGGCCGGTGTATCCGGCCATGCCCGTTTCGTTGACGAACTGTCCGGGCGCGGGCAGGAATTCGAGCACCCGGTTCGACGCGGGCTGTCCCGTCGTCGTGATGACGCGCTCCGATTCGCGTTCGTAGCAGGTCACCCGGAGCGTTTTTTCGGTGATTCGCTTCGACGATGCGCGCGTGATGTGGCGCGAGAGGGGTGCGGCCGGGCTTTCGTCCGTGTCCGTCACCCGGAAGGTGACTTCGTATTCGCCCTCTTTCTCCGGCGTGAAGGCGAACATGCGTTGGGTTGCGTCCTCCTGCAAGACGCCGTTCACGTACCATGCATATTCCGGCCCGACGGCGTCGCTCACCTGCGGCCGCAGGAACAGCGTCCGTCCGAGCGATACGCTCCGCACCAGCGGGTCGGCCAGGTAGGAGGAGGGGATGAACGCGATGCGGACCGGAATGACGTCCACGACGTGCACGGCAACCGTTTTCTCGGCCGTGCCGTCCTCGTTGGTCATCGTCAGCCGCAGGGAGCAGTCTCCCGGTTGGGTGCGCATGAAGATGTAGTCCTTTTCGGTGGAGACCGGTACGGACGAGTCGTCCAGATACCATTCGTAACGGGCGTTTTCGCCGTTCTGCACCTCCGGTGCGAACGTGTATTCCCGTCCCGTGAGCACGTATAGCCCCGTCTGCGGCACGATGAGCGAGATGACGGGGGGAGCGAGCCGGTTCACGTCGATGCGCGCCTCCTTCTCGTCGTATCCCGCCCGGTTTTCGACCCGCAGGGTCACATAGACGCGGCCTTCCTCGTTGAACACGTATTCGAACACGCGCGCCGTGGAAACGACCTCGTCGTCGATCGTCCAGCTGTAAGCGGCCTCTCCCTCGTTTTACACGGTCGGCGTGATCGTCACCGCGCGGCCGATCTTGGCCGCGTAGACGCCTGTCTCGCTGTCGAGGGTGATTCGGGGTTTGCTGTCCGGCAGCGTAATCTCTCCGTCCTTGTTGCAGGCTGCGGCCGCCAGCGCTACCGAGAGCAGCGCCGGTATCGCCGTCCGTCCGGCATGACTGAAAAAACAGCTCATATCCTCTTCGTTTAAATCGTTCAACCAATCTTTGCGGATGTTCCGGAGATCCGCATTCGTGCCGTGCGCACGGCATGCGTCCGGCCGGAATTTCGCAGTAGCCTGATTTTACATTCGGGGATATGCCGGAAACCGTTTTTCCTGCCGATCACGATCCATTTCCCCCTGGATTGTAAAACCATTGCAGCGGCAGGTCTTCTGACTCGTTCCGGTCCCGACGCCTTCCCGGTCGCGTGAAAACCAGTGGCAAGAGATTGTCGGGGTCTGATGTGCCGCTTCGGCGGCAGGAACTTACAGCAGAGGGAACTGTTGCCGATTTTCACGGCATTCCCTTTTAATCGCCCGGGGCCGGGGGCCTCGTTCGGCGAACCGTTGCGCAGCAAAGGTATGGAAAAAAGATGAAAAAGAAGACGCGCCGGTCGAATTTTATGCCGGCGGCCTGCCGAAGGTCCCGCCGCCCGGGGTTCATTTCCGGTCGTTTCCGGGGACGGAACAGCTGCGCCGGCCGGGAGGCGGACGCCTGCGCGCAGTTGCTCTCTCCTGACGCCTGAAAACGAAAAAGTCTTACATGTCGTTGACACATAAGACTTTTTGCAGTGGACGACGTAATCCGTTCCTTCTCTCTCACGCCTCCTGGAGCTGAATCCGAGATTTGAACTCGGGACCCCTTCATTACGAGTGAAGTGCTCTACCGCTGAGCTAATTCAGCCTTTCGGGAACACCGAGGTTCCCTTTGGGACTGCAAATATCTGAAAAATATTTTTTTCTCGCAACAATTTTGCGAAAATTCTCGCTTTTCTTGCTATATTCGCGCTAAAACTGACCCGAAACTGTTTTACGATGATTACTTTTCTGGTGTGCCTGGCGTTGCTGGTGACCGCATATTTCACGTATGGACGCTATCTGGAACGGCTCGTCGGCATCGACCCGGCGGCCCGGACGCCTTGCAGCCGCCTTTACGACGGCGTGGATTACGTGCCCCTGCCGAGGTGGCGCATTTTCCTGATCCAACTGCTCAACATTGCGGGGCTCGGCCCGATTTTCGGCGCCGTGCTCGGCGCGGCCTACGGGCCGGTGGCGTTTCTGTGGATCACCTTCGGCGGCATCTTCATGGGTGCGGCGCATGACTTCATCGCCGGGGTCATCTCGCTGCGCCACGACGGCGCGAGTCTTCCCGAGACGGCCGGGGTCTACCTCGGCGGCGGCATGAAGATCGTCATGCGGCTCTTTTCCGCCGGGCTGATGATCCTCGTCGGTGCGGTGTTCCTCTCGCAGCCCGCATCGCTCGTCGCGGCCCGCCTCGACGTCCCGTCACTCGAAGGCATCGCTTTCGGCGGATTCTCGTGGCTGCTGCTGATCGTGCTGGGCGTGATTCTCGTCTACTACATCGCCGCCACGCTGCTGCCTGTCGACAAGATCATCGGCCGCATCTACCCGGTCTTCGGCTTCGCGCTGCTGTTCATGGCCGTCGGCATCCTCGTCGTGCTGCTTTTCGGCGGCGAATACACCATTCCGGAATTCACCTCCTTCGAAAACTGCATCGCCGATGCGAAGGCCTTCCCGATCGTCCCGATGCTCTTCACGACCATTGCCTGCGGCGCCATCTCGGGCTTCCACGCCACGCAGTCGCCGCTGATGGCCCGCTGCATGCGCAACGAACGCGAGAGCCGCTCGGTCTTCTACGGCGCGATGATCTCCGAGTCGATCATCGCCCTCGTCTGGGCCGCCATTGCCATGGCCTTCTGGGGCGATGTCGCGGGGCTGAACGGCGCCATCGCCGAATACGGCGGCCAGGCGGCCGTGATGATCGACGTGATCGCCAACAAGACGCTGGGCCCGGCGCTGGCCGTCTTCGTGATCTTCGGCGTGGTGGCCTGCGCCATCACCTCGGGCGACACGGCCTTCCGTTCCGCGCGGCTGATCGTCGCCGACTTCATGGGCGTCGAGCAGCGCACGCTGCGCAAACGCATCTATATCTGTATTCCGCTCTTCGCGTTGGGACTTCTGATCATCTTCGGACTGCCGTTTCAGACCATGTGGAGCTATTTCGCGTGGATGAACCAGACCCTCGCGGCGGTGACGCTCTGGATGATCGTCGCCTACCTCCGCCACCGGGGGCGCGCCGTGTGGGTGGGGCTGATTCCGGCTCTCGTTATGACGTATGTCTGCGCCAGCTATATCTTCGTTTCGCCGCTGATGCTGGGCATGCAGAACCGTACGGCGGCTTACCTGCTGGGCGGGGGCGTGACGCTCGCGGTCCTTGTCGCCATGATTTTCAAACTCAAAGACAACGATGCAAAAGGCATATCTTGAACCTACGCCCGACCAGACTTTCGAGGTGGTCGGCGAAGGACCCTGTAATTTCGTGAAAGTCCTCGCCCGGTCCCGCGAGATGCAGGCCGCCGGCGATATAGAAGGAGCCTGCAACGAGCGTTTTCAGGCCTTCCAGCGTCTTGCGGAGCTGATTCCCGAGGACGAGGAGATCAATCTCGAATGGAGCCACCGCAATTCGCGCGCGGCGCTCGAACTGATCTTCGCCTCGGCCATCGACCACTTCCTGATCAACGATTTCGAGATGTCGGCGGCACTGCTCGAAATGCTCCTCGAACTCGACCCCGAGGACCATCTGGAGGGGAGCGAACTGCTGGCCTTCGACTACCTGGCCATGGACGAGCAGGAGCTGTTCGACGAGGTGATCAACGACGTGTCGGACAAGCATCCGGGGCGTGAGGTGCTGCTGCTGTGGTCGGCCTTCCGCCGTGACAGACGATTGCCCGAAGGGGAGTTGCAGCGATTCCGGACGCATTTTGCGCCCTTCTTCGCCGAATTTACCGCCGACGAGCATCCGGCCGACGAAGCGTATCTGCGCGACATCGGGAGCGAACGACCCTCGCCTGCCGCGCAGGCCCGCGAACTGTGGCTCCAGACCGAGAATCTCTGGGTGCTCTGGCCCGGCTTCATCGACGCCCTGCGCGCCGCCCGCTGACGGGCGCCCGCGTGCCGGAGGGCGAAGCCCCTGTCCCGCAAAACAGAACCGCAGCCCGGATTTCCGGACTGCGGTTTTTTGTCGTACCCTCCTCCCTGCGGCCGGGGACCTACGCTTTCTCTCCGTTCATCAGCTTGTTGAAGCAATGGCGGCAGATCGGTTCATAGCTGTCCTGTGCGCCCAGCATCACCTGCTTTTCGTCGCTCGTAAGGCGGTGCGAATGGTGGGCGAGGTTGCCGCAGCGGACGCAGATGGCGTGCACCTTGGTGACATATTCGGCCGTGGCCATCAGCGCCGGCATCGGCCCGAAGGGTTTGCCGGTGTAGTCCATGTCCAGCCCTGCGACGATGACCCGCACGCCGCTGTCGGCCAGTTCGCGGCAGACCTCGACGATGCTGTCGTCGAAGAATTGCGCTTCGTCGATGCCCACGACGTCGACCTCCGAGGTCATCAGCAGAATGTTGCGCGGCGAGTCGACCGGCGTGGAGCGGATGGCGTTGGCGTCGTGCGAAACGACCTCCTCCTCCGAGTAGCGCACGTCGATGCGGGGTTTGAATATCTCGACTTTCTGGTTTGCGTACCTGGCGCGTTTGAGGCGGCGTATCAGCTCCTCGGTCTTACCCGAGAACATCGAGCCGCAGATTACTTCGATCCAGCCCTTGCGGCTGGCATTTTCCAAAAACATAAGCTCCCAATCGTGTTGTGTTTCTTAATCTTGTTTCAGTCTTGTTTTCCGCTGCGGCGCTGCCGTTTGGCTTTCCCTCTTATTCGCAGTCGTCAATGCGGGTAATCCGTGCGCCGAGGGCGTTCAGACGCCCGTCGATGTCTTTGTAGCCGCGGTCGATCTGGTCTATGTTCTGGATCGTCGAAATCCCTTCGGCCGACATGGCGGCGATCAGCAGCGCCACACCCGCACGTATGTCGGGCGAGGTCATGCGCGTGGCCCGCAGGCGGATGCGGTGGTCGTGGCCGATGACCGTGGCACGGTGCGGGTCGCAGAGGATGATCTGCGCCCCCATGTCGATCAGCTTGTCGACGAAGAACAGACGGCTTTCGAACATTTTCTGATGAATCAGCACGGCGCCCTTGGCCTGCGTCGCCACCACGAGGAAGATCGACAGCAGGTCGGGCGTGAGTCCCGGCCACGGGGCGTCGGCGATGTTCATGATCGAGCCGTCGAGGAAGGTCTCGATCGAGTAGTGGTCCTGCCGGGGAATATGGATGTCGTCGCCCTGCTGTTCGAAGCGGATGCCCATGCGGGCGAACTGCGCCGGGATGATGCCGAGGTTCTCGAACGAGACGTTCTTGACGGTCAGCTCCGACTGGTTCATGGCGGCCATGCCGATGAAACTGCCCACCTCGATCATGTCGGGCAGCAGCGTGTGCTCCGTGCCGCCGAGCGACTCGACGCCCTCAATGGTCAGCAGGTTCGAGGCGATGCCCGAGATGCGTGCGCCCATACGGTTGAGCATCTTGCACAACTGTTGCAGGTAGGGTTCGCAAGCGGCGTTATAGATCGTCGTGAAGCCCTTGGCCATCACGGCGGCCATCACGATGTTGGCCGTACCGGTCACCGATGCTTCGTCCAGCAGCATGTAGGTTCCTTTCAACTCGCGGCCCTCGACCATGAAAAATTCGTCGGCGATGTCGAAATTGAACTTCGCACCCAGCTTCTGGAACCCGAGGAAATGGGTGTCCAGCCTCCGCCGGCCGATTTTGTCGCCGCCGGGTTTGGGTATGTAACCCACGCCGAAGCGCGCCAGCATGGGGCCGATGAGCATCACCGAGCCGCGCAGGCGCGTGCAGCGTTGCCGGTAGTCCTCCGTGCGGAGGTAGTCGAAATCTATTTCGCGGGCGCAAAAACTGTATGTATCCTCCGCGAGTTGTTCGACCTCGACGCCCATGCGCCGCAGCAGTTCGATGAGCTGCATGACGTCGAGGATCTGGGGAATGTTGTGCACCGTGACCCGTTCGGGGGTCAGCAGCGTGGCGCAGAGTATCTGCAACGCTTCGTTTTTGGCTCCCTGGGGCGTGATTTCGCCCCGCAGTCGGTGGCCACCTTCGACTTTGAAAACTGCCATATGTGCTGTCGTGTGTTATCCGTCTGAAAAACAAACCGCTCCGGACCGGTCGGCGCTCATGCGGGCTTCCGGAGCCTCCTTTACTTTACAAAGGTAGAAAAAAGAACGGACGGAAACAAAACTGAATTGCATGCCGTCCGACAAAATTTCCGACCCCTGAAAGTGCCCTAACGGCGCCAAAGATAGTGGGATTCGGGGCTTTTTTCGGGGTTTTGGAAAATATTTTCGCGAAAAACTTTTGCGGATAACTTTTTTGTTGTACTTTTGCAATCCGTAAAAATGTCTGAAACAATAAAAACTATATAGCTATGGCAATGAAGAGAACATACCAGCCTTCGCGTCGCAAGCGTATCAACAAGCACGGTTTCCGCGCTCGTATGGCTACGGCTAACGGTCGCAAGGTGCTGGCTGCGCGCCGCGCAAAGGGCCGCAAGAAACTGACCGTATCGGACGAGTCGACGTTCAAGTACGCTTAATTTCCTGCAGGAAAGATTTAAGGTCGGCTTTTTGCCGGCCTTCTTTCGTTTAATGCCTGTTGTGCCGTTATGCTTTCGATCCGCCGGGCTTCCGAAGCCGATTGCGCGCTGATCCGCCGTCTGGCCGGGGAGGTCTTCCCCGCCACCTACCGCGAGATCCTCGCGCCCGCGCAGCTGGATTACATGATGGAGTGGATGTACTCCGAAGAGAGCCTGCAAGGGCAGTTCCGTGCGGGGCATGTCTGGTTCATCGCCTCGTCCGACGGCGAGCCGTGCGGCTACGTTTCGGTCGAGCGGCAGGGCGAGGATCTGTTCCACCTCCAGAAAATCTACGTCCTGCCCCGTTTTCAGGGTCTCGGCGCCGGGGAGTTTCTGTTCCGCCGCGCCGTGGAATACATCCGCAGCGTGCATTCCGGACCCTGCATGATGGAACTCAACGTCAACCGCCGTAACCGCGCGCTGCATTTCTACGAACGGATGGGCATGCGCCGCCTGCGCGAGGGCGATTTCCCGATCGGCGACGGTTATTATATGAATGATTACATCATGGGGTTGGAGATCGTCTGACCCCGTTTTCAGTTTTCTGCTTATTCCTCCAGCACCCGTTTCACGCCGCGGTTTCCGACGACCGATATGCGGCTGCCTTCGATCAGCACGGCGCGGCCGCGGTTTTTCCGCCGGTTGAGTTCGTTCTGTACGTTGACCGCTATCACGCGGCCGTCGTGGAAGGTCGAAATGTCGGGAAAAATCGTGTGTCCGACCAGGAGCCGGTCGGCGTCGTAACGGCGCAGCAGCGCGTCGGTCTGTTCCGGCGTCAGCGGATCGTATTTTTCATCCGTGCAGACCATCCCGCGGTACCAGACCGGCCCGGCCGAGCGGTACAGGAATTCGAGCGTCGGGTCCTCCCTGCGCTCCTTCGAGGTCCGGTAAAGCCCTTCGCTCATCCGGGCGTTGAGCGTATCCATTTCCAGATCGCGTTCGAGCAGTCGGGCGCTCAATCCCGCGTGTACGAAGAGGTTGCGGCCGATGCGCAGCATCGTGTTGCGGGTCGCGAGCCAGCGGCCGAGTTCCGTGTCGGGCGAGAACAGTTGGCGGTAATTCTCCATGCCGAGCTGCCGCGCCGTTTCGAGGTACTTTCCGCGTGTGTAGCGCACGTCGCCGGCCAGCACCATTCCTTCGTGATTGCCCAACAGCAACACGGCGGCGCCTCCCGCGTCGGCGGCCTCCTGTTCGAGTTTGTACATCAGCCACAACAGCGGCAGCACGTCGTAGCCGCGGTCGAAAATGTCGCCGATCACCGCCAGCTGGTTGTTTCCGTAGCTCCACCGGCAGTCGCCGTCGATCACGCCGTGGGCCTGGAGGAGCGTCGCAAAACTCCGGAAATCGCCGTGAAGGTCGGACGTGACGAACAGTTTCGGGGCCTGCGGGAGTTCCCGGGGACCTCGCTCGACGGCGTGCGGCGTGACGCTGAAGAGGTATGCGCCCCGGCTCGAACGGACCTCGACCGGGCCGCCTCCGTAAGGCATCACGCGGACGCGCCCCCGCTTGTCGGCGGTCGCTGCATAGGCGCCCTTTTCCGCGTCGTAGACGATATAGGGTCCGTCGGCCGGGTGTTTCCGGCAGAGGTTGTATTTCGTCGGTTTCGGCTGTGCTGCGGCGTCCGCCGTCGGGAGGGTGCAGAGCGCTGCGGCCAGAAGCGCTCCGAACAGCAGGGTCAGGCGTTTCATCTTCCGGTGCGATTCGGGGGCGTTATTTGGCCTCCGTCTTGAACAGGTTCACTTCGCCCCGCTCGACCTTGCCGTGCATGTCGGCCAACTCTGCGATTACGGGGGATATGTATTCCAGCGTGTCCGTCACGGCCGATTTGTCGCCCTCGCCCTTGATGCGGTAGAGCATCGCGGCGTAGAGCGCGCGGAAGCAGAGTTCCGTGTCGTTCATCCCCGGGTTGCCCAGAACGCTCCGCAGGCGCGGCAGCTCGGGTTCGAGGCGGGCGTACGTCTGGCGGTAATGCGCGCCGACGGGGAGTTTCATCAGCTGGAGATGCAGGTCGTGCAGGTCCTGAATCAGGTGGAGCGTATGTTCCAGATGCCCTTTCTCCTCCTTGCCTTCCTGACGGAGCAGGTTCGCCAGATCCATGTACCAGAGCAGGAAGACGTGCTTCTGCTCCTCGCCGATGTCCTTGCGCGGGGCGATCAGCGTCGAGAAGATGGCCTCGGGGCTGAATTGCAGCGCCCGGAGCAGATCCTCCAGCTGCCAGAGGTAGAGAATGTATTCGGCGATATTCTCCCGCCGTTTTGCTTTTGCGATGTCCATAGTTAGAATTCATAATTCACAATTCATCATTCATAATTTTACTTTGCTGAAATAATCAGCATCCGCAAACTCAACAATTGTGAATGATGAATTGTGAATTTTGCATTATTTAATCCACGTTTTCGGCCCCGTGAGGTGCTTGAGGAAGTACTGCTGCGATTTGAGGAGGTTGCGCGACTGGAGCACCATGTTCTTGGTCTCGGTCAGGATCGTGAGGTACAGCATGCTCGCCTTGGTGTTCGAACGGGCCTCGTTGATGCGCGTAAGCTCGGATTTGATGGCTTCGGCGATCGACTCGAACAGCTGGTCGCGCATCGTCAGCACCGTTTCGATCTCCGAGAAGTCGCCCTCGCGCAGCATCAGGTTGATGTGGCGGTAGATCGACTCTACGTCGTCGTTGATCGACATCAGGTCGCGGGCCTGCTCCTTCGAAAGCCCCTCGTGGTTGTTGTCGATATGTTCGAACGCCGGGCGGGTGATGTGCATCAGCGCCTTGGTCATTTCGTTGAGGTAATCGACCACCTGCACGT
>OFSD01001522.1_pt1 | contig 16348 bp, 11 predicted proteins | sample 1543191 | NCBI WGS metagenome assembly OFSD01 (sample SAMN04209221, study PRJEB22552) | human gut metagenome | biome: gut; material: feces | host: Homo sapiens | place: USA: Oklahoma
TACAGAAATACAAAGAATTACAGGATATCATCGCTATTCTTGGTATGGAAGAGCTTTCAGAGGATGATAAGCTTGTTGTTTCAAGAGCAAGAAAGGTTCAGAGATTCTTATCACAGCCATTCTTCGTTGCAGGACAGTTTACTGGTCTTGAAGGAAGATATGTTCCTGTAAGTGAGACTATTCAGGGCTTCAAGGAAATTATCGAAGGAAAGTATGATGACATTCCAGAGAGTTACTTCCTTAACTGTGGTGGAATTGATGATGTTTTAGCTAAGGTAGAGAAGTAGAAAAGAGGTTGTAATGGCAGATTTACAGACAATAAAGCTTCTGGTTAATACGCCGGACAGAGTTTTCTACCATGATGACGCTACATTTGTTGAACTTTCTACCAGTGAAGGCGATATAGGTGTTTATCCGGGACATATTCCGCTTACTGCAGTTGTTGTTCCTTGTGTTCTTAGCATACACAATGGTAATGATGTAAAGAAAGCTGCGGTACACGGTGGAATTATAGAGATTCTCAAGGATAAGATAACTATTCTTGCTGAGGTGGCAGAATGGTCAGATGAAATCGATGTAGAAAGAGCTAATGAGGCGAGACTGCGAGCTGAAAAGAGACTTGCCAGCCATGATTCTAATCTGGATATGGTAAGAGCAGAGGCAGCGCTTAAGAGATCGCTTGCGAGAATTAAGGCTGCTAATTAAATAATATGTATAAACCTTCCATTATCTGGGAATATTTCAGGTGATGGGAGGTTTTTTATATGGTAAAGATATATAGATTTCAGAGGCTGATGATAGCAGCTGCAGTAATTATATGGGCAGTATTTGCCAGCAGACTTGTATACAAGGGCATAAAGGGTGAGACAATGGATGTTGTAGATACATTTTGTGAAAATGTGTACTATGATATAAGTGCCGACATATCAGCGACAGGAAAGCTTGACAATGGGATGTCGGATACAGCAAAGAAACTTATGATGACACAGATGGCAAAGACTCTGGGGCTTAACAGATATAATATAACGGAGGATGAAACAGGAATATATCTTACACAGCAATCAGTTAATGGCAGCGCAGATATATCAATAAAAAAGAGCAGTACAGGAGAATATTTTATAACTGATATAGAACTATATAAGGGATTTGAGAGCACTTCAGATTATGAAAAGCTGATGAAACAGGTTTTAGAGGAATATGGAATAGATACTCATGTAACAGTCAGCATGAAAGGAAGCATTGCTGGGGATATGTCACAGTATGATAAGAGTGAGGTCAGCGGCAGAATGCTTAAGATGCTGGGTGCAAAGACTGTGACTACGGGACAGATACAGGATTCATATGTTGTGTATGCTTATGCTAAAAGCGTTAAGGATTCTGTAAGCATAGGAAAGAACAAGATAAATGTTAATATAACAATGAATTATGACGAGACAAGGGGAGTGACGGATATACAGCTTTCAACACCGATATATAATGAGGATTTCTGATGATGATTTTTAAGGCATAAAACTTGCTATTGTGGTTTTTGTCTAAAGAGATTAAAATAACCATGTATATCCAGAGGATAAATCAAGAAAAGATGAGGCAGATATGGAATTAAAAGAGCTTTTAGATAAATGTATTAATGACAGGCTTATTGATCTTACAATAAGCGGACAGAAGGTAAAGAATGAAGAAGATGTGATGAGGGTTAAGATTCGTCCGGTCCGACTTAAGGATGAGATAAAGTATCAGGCATCAGAATTCGTGGGAAGAAAAGTGCTTCACACCAATTATTCAGAAGAAGACATTAAGACAAGAATTACAGAATATATGGAGAACACATTTAAACAGGCGCAGTTTAATATGACAGATGCGACTGCCACGGTGCTTAGTTCAAAGAAGGGCGCATGTACCTGTAAGTATAAAAGGCTTGCACAGATAAAGAGTCAGAAGGATATGTCACACAACAGAACCAAGACATATATTCTTAAAGAGGGCGAGAAGGTGGATTTTCTTGTTGATCTTGGAGTTATGACTAAAGAGGGGGCAATTGTAAGAACAAGATATGATAAGTTCAGGCAGATTAACAGATTTCTTGAATTTATAGAGGATATTCTGCCACAGTTAGATAAGGATAAAGAACAGACAATAATTGATTTTGGATGTGGAAAATCATATCTTACATTTGCAATGTATTATTATCTCAAGGTACTTAAGGGATACAATATCAGGATAATCGGGCTGGATTTAAAGAAAGATGTTATTGAGCATTGCAACCAGTTAAGAACGAAATATGGTTATGAGAGACTCAATTTCTATGAAGGAGATATTGCTTCTTACAAGGGTGTTGAGTCTGTAGATATGGTTGTAACACTTCATGCATGTGATACGGCTACAGATTATGCACTCGCCAAAGCAGTAAAATGGGGTGCGAAGGTTATACTTTCTGTGCCTTGCTGTCAGCATGAGGCAAACAGAACAATTGCAGATGAAACTCTTTCACCTGTCATGGATTATGGAATCTTAAAGGAAAGATTTGCAGCAATAGCGACAGATGGTGCAAGGGCAAAGCTTTTAGAATCTAAGGGTTACCAGACACAGATACTCGAATTCATAGACATGGAGCATACACCAAAGAATCTGCTTATAAGAGCTGTTAAGACCGGAAAGCCTGATGCTAAGGCTTATGAGGAAGTACAGAATATGAGCAGGGTGCTTAATATTGACCTTACGCTAAAGAAGCTTTTGGAGGATTAAATTGAAAAGAATCAGGAATTATAGTATATCAGGTTCTAAGTATTTTATACTTGGAGTTATATTTTTAGTTACGGTTATCATAACATTTATATCAATGAAATTCGAACAGATAATGCCGTCAGCAACCACTATGGCAGATGCAACTCTTCCAACAGTTGCAATGGATACAGAGGCAGGTACACAGTATAATGCGCTTCATGGTTACACTTCGGAGCTGGATTCAACATTGTTTTATGGCAATATTACACCTGTTGCAAAGGACAGAAAGCTGACAGTTACAATTAATACATACGGAGAAGATATTGAAGGTGTGGCATACAAAATCCGTTCTTTAGAGGATAAGTCGCTTATCGAGAATACTGAGGTTAGTGATTATGATAATGCAGGGAGCAGTATAAATGTTACATTTAACATAAAGAATCTTCTTGATACCGGGAAAGAGTATGCGCTTGAGATTGTGCTTAAGACAAAGAAGCATGAGACAGTATATTATTACACAAGAATTGTTTATGGAGTGGATTATGACCTTCAGAAAAAGCTTGATTTTGTCATGGATTTCAATGCATGTACATTTGATGACAGTAGACTTAAGGACATAGCCGGATATCTTGAAACTTCAAGTTCAGGTGATAACACTAATTATGGAAAGGTAAATATTAACTGCTCATTAAGCCAGGTCGGCTGGGGAGACCTTGACCCATATGTAGAGAGTGATATTATGCCGGAGGTTATATCAGTTGATGATGATGTGGCAATATTAAGACTTAGTTACAGAGTTGGAGCAGCAAATGATTATTCATCAAGTGATACATATACAGTAAGTGAGTATTATAGAATACGGCAGACTAACAGTGGTTTCTATCTTCTTAATTTCGAGAGGGAGATGAATCAGGTATTTGACGCAAGGAACGACCTGACTTCAACGGCAAAGATTAATCTTGGAATTAATTCTTCAACAGATGTTAATTGTGCATCTGATGAAAAGGGAATATATACCTATTTTGTTAATCAGGGTTCACTGTGGTGTTTTAACAGCAGTTCACAGACATTTACGAGAGTATTTTCGTTCAAGGGTGAGGAGACTGATTCTGTAAGAGAAGGTTATGATGCCCATAACATTAAGATAATGAAAATAGAAGATAACGGAGATGCAACATTTTTAGTATCAGGATATATGAACAGAGGAGAGCATGAAGGACAGGTTGGCGTATCTTTATGCAGATATTCATATTCAGATAATGATGTTACTGAAAGACTGTTCATTCCAGTGGCGATTCCTTATAACATTCTCACACAGAATGTTGGCGGCGTTTCTTATGTTTCTAACGACAAATTCTATATACTTATAGATGAGACTCTGTATTCTGTAGACCTTGTAAGTAAAGAGGTCATGACAGAGATAACAGGACTTAAAGAGAATTCATATGCTGTATCAGATGCCGGAGATGCCATAGCATATAGTGTGTCAGGTGATATATGCAACACTGATACGATAAGAGTTCTTAATATGAGCAACGACAGCGCTTATGAGTTAAAGGCAGATGAGGCAGATACATTAAGACCACTTGGTTATATCGATTCGGACTTTATATATGGAATAGCTCATAAGGAAGATATTGTATCAGATGCAGATGGCAGCAGAACATATGCAATGTACAAAGTCGGTATTATGGATGTTGATTATAATATTATTAAACAATATGAACAGCCTGATATATATGTATCTGATACAGAGGTTGAAGGCAAGAGAATTACGCTTACAAGAATAGTGAAGTCAGGAAGTGGTTATGTGTCAACGAGCATAGACCAGCTTATCAATAAGGATGAGAATGTTGTTGAAAATGTTGTAAAGGCTGATACAATAAGCACAGACGCAAGGAAACAGGAATTATATATTGACCTTATAACCAAGGTAAATGATATATCTGTTAGTTACAGAACTTCAGGTGAGATTATATTTAAAGACAATACAAGTCTGGAACTTGAAGATGAATTTACATGGGATGGAAGGTACTATGTATATGGATACGGAACATTCCAGGGAAGCAGGACACAGCTTGAATCAGCAATAACTCTTGCGTATGACACATATGGAACAGTTGTGGATTGTGATTCAAAGTCTGTGTGGAAACGGTACAGAAGCACACAGGCATCAATAGACGGGGTTTCGCCGGTTATGGGTGGAAGTTCTCTTGAAAATGCAGTTACAACAGTATGTAATTATCTTGGGGCTGATTATAATGCCGCGGCTTACATGGAACAGGGGTATACAGCAGTGCAGACAATGAACATGATAAGCGGAGTACATGGAATAAGTCTTACAGGAATAACATATGAGAAGGCATTAAGCTATGTCGGAGAAGGAAGTCTTGTGATAGCAAAGACCGGAGAAGACGAATATATAATCATTACTGCATATAATTCAAGTGAAATAGCATATATTGAATCATCATCCGGTTCAGTAAAGACTATGTCTATGAATGATGCTGGAAAAATGTTTTCTCAGGGCGGCAATATATATGTAACCTATTATAAGTGATGATATGCACAGGGATTGAATATTATGGCGAAGAAGAAATTATCAAAAAAGAAAAGAAGACGCAGATTAATAAGAAGACTTATACTTCTTACATTACTGCTGGCATTTGTTACAACACTTGCAATATTTTCACCAAAGATAGTAAAGATTATAAAGCTTGCGCAGGAGGCTAAGGAGCTTGTAAATAAAAGTTCCTTAGACACATTTATGGCATCAGGAACAACAGTTATATATGATACTGATGGCAACGAGCTGTGTACCATGCGTGAGTCAAAGGATATGTATTATGTTGATATAGGTCAGATACCGGATACATTACAGAAATCTTTTGTGGTAATGGAAGATAAAGACTTTTATAAACATAAAGGAATTGATTTCAAGGCTATAATAAGGGCTGTGATAGCTAATACAGAGAATGATGAAATCGTTCAGGGTGCAAGTACAATAACGCAGCAGCTTGCAAAGAATATATTCTTAAGTCAGGAAGTTACATGGCAGAGAAAGGTAAAAGAAATATTTGTGGCATGGGATCTGGAAAAGAAATATACAAAGGATCAGATTCTTGAATTCTACTTAAACAACATATATTTCAGTAATGGATATTATGGAGTAGGTGCAGCAGCGAGAGGCTATTTTGACAAAGAGGTAAGTGAGCTGACAGTTGCTGAACAGGTATTTATAGCGGCAATCCCTAACAATCCGACAAGATACAATCCACTGACTAATTATGATAACACAGTTGGGAGAAGAGACCTCATACTTGGAAAGCTGTATGAAAATGATATGATTAATTCCATGAACTATTACACTGCACTTGATACGCAGGTGGTTCTGGCACAGCAGCCCGAGGTTTCAAAGAACAATTCTGTCGAGACATATGCAAGGCATTGTGCGACAGAGAGCATGATGCAGGCGAATGGCTTTGTATTTAGAACGAATTTTAACAATGATGATGATTACGAACAATATAAAGAAATATATGAAAACAGCTATACACTGTTTCAGCAGAAACTGCTTTCCGGAGGATACAAGGTATACACAAGTATCAACATGGATGTACAGCAGATGCTTCAGGATGCTGTTGACGATAATCTTAAAGGATATACCGCAGAAAAAGACGGAGTGTATGAAATGCAGGCAGCAGCTACCTGTATTGATAATTCAACAGGAAATGTAGTGGCTATTGTTGGCTCAAGAACTCAGGATTTAGAAGGATATACTCTTAACAGGGCATATCAGAGCTACAGACAGCCCGGAAGCTCAATTAAACCGATAATAGACTATGTTCCGTATCTCGAAAAGGGCAATACACCTGACACTATAGTTCAGGATGAATACATTCAGGATGGTCCGAAGAATGCAGATGGAACATATATGGGAAGCATTACATTAAGAACAGCGGTAAGTCTTTCACGTAACACAGTTGCATGGAATGTGTTAAAGGAACTTACACCTAAGGCTGGCAGTTCATATCTTCTCAATCAGGGATTTCATAAAGTATGGATGGATAAAGAATACAATGCGATTGCCATAGGCGGCTTCACATATGGTGTGTCAACAGAGGAGATGGCAGGTGCGTATGCAACAATAGCTAATGAGGGCGAGTACAGAAGAGTTACATGTGTATCCCAGATAAAGGATACAAGAGGAAGAATAGTATATGATTCATTTGGCAGGGGGCAGAAGATATATGATGCTGAATCGTGCAGGATGATGACAGATATGCTTGAAACTGCTGTGAATGAAGGAACAGGACGCGGGGCAGCACCAGATAATGCAATTGTTGCCGGAAAGACTGGAACAACGAACTCTAATTATGATTCATGGTTCTGTGGATACAGTGCTTATTATACAGTGGCTGTATGGCAGGGATATGATTATCCTGCATCAATCCCACAGAGTCATACAAAGGATATATTCAGGCAGTTTATGCAGGATTCACATAAGACTCTGGCAAAGAAGGATTTCCCTAAGTACAGACAGAAGTCAGACAATAAGGAGACAGAAACTGAATCTGTAAGTGAAACACAGACAGAAACGCAGTCAGTCAGTGAGACACAGTCAGTAACACAGACGCAGAAGGGCAGTCAGATCCAGTCGTCAAGTCAGATGGAAACAGGCACGGCAAGGGATAATGATGCAACTGCAGGCACCAGACAGGATAGTACGGCAGGAGGAAGTGAAAGCCGGGCAGATACAGATAAGCCGGCAGAGACTAAAGGGGATATCTCAGGTTATTAATTGCAGATATATCGTAGATGTAAATAAAATAATACTTGCAGAAAAGCGGATTGTATGATAAATTTTAGTGGGGTAAACTTATAGAAATATAAGGACACAAAACTAGAAGTCTAAGGCTAACGCTATGATAGTTCGGTTGCATTTAGGAAATGTTTCTTAAATGCAGCCTTTTTTGTTTTAGCAGAGACTTGAAAATAATTTTAATGGAGGATAGAAAGTTGAAGAAAAGGATTTTATCATGGGCACTTATAGCGGTGATTGCATTTACAAATGCTATAGGTAATTTTAAGTTAGTGAAGGCGGGAGATGAAAATGCATTTAATTATACATTTTTATCATTGTCAAATGAAGAAGATTTGATTATAAATGCAAATGGAGGCAATATTTCTGGCAATATTGCAAGTAATAGTTCAATATTATTGGGGAGTATTAATAATAATGGAAGATTATATGAGAATGTTAAAAACCAAAAGCCTATATTAAGTGATATTGTGTATGAAAAGTATTTTAATGATGGTAAAGGAGAAATGCTTGATAATTGTGTTGATACACAATTAAATAATTCTAAAAGGGTGATAAATGATATCAATATTACTTCAGATTGTATAAATGGAAATAATATTGCATTAATATCCGAAAAAGGAAATATATTAGTAGATGCAAATAATATATCAATATCTGGACTGATTTATGCTCCAAACGGAAAAGTAATACTTAAAGGAAATAATGTAAATCTTAATGGAATATGTATTATAGCAGACTCAATAGATATAGAAGCTGGAAATGCTAATATAAATCCAAGCAGGGAAATTATGGATTTATTGACAGACAATATTACATATAATGATAAAGAAAAATATTTATATGTAATGGGAAAATGTGATGATAATGTAATCAATATTAAATGGTATACGAATTGTGATAATAGCAATGTTGTATTATATGAATCAGATAATAATATAGAATATAATGAAATAACTACAATTAATGAAGCAAGTAGTTATAAGTATGAAATCAAAGAAAATTTTGATATTAAATATATAAAAGTATCGAATAAATATATGGAATCTGTCCCTTTTGTTGTAACTAAGTCAAGTACAGGATATTCGACAGATATGCTTGATAGTGATTCAGATGGCATACCAGATATGTTAGAAATTATAATTGGTACAAATCAATATGTTTCAGATACTGATGAAGATGGGGTAAATGATTATGATGAAATAATGAAAACGAATTCTGATCCCTGTGTTTGGGATTCACTTAAAGAAGGATTAAAAGATGGTCTTTATGATATAGATGAAGATGGATTGGATAATCAGACAGAATTGATATATGGGACTGACCCATTAAAACAAGATACTGATGAAGATGGATTAAGTGATTGGGAAGAAATCATGGAATATCATACAAATCCATTAGCTGTGGACACAGATAATGATAATTTGCAAGATAGAAGTGAAATAACATTGGGAACAGATCCATGTAATGAAGATAGCAATAGCGATGGTGTTTTAGATGGAGATGAAATATATGAACAGGATATAAAAAGAGAAAATTATCAAGATAGCATTTTTGAGGATAATGTTGCTATCCCTAATATTAAAGTAAAACAAAAAGGGGATGCTAATGAAGTTATTAATTGTGAAGATTACACAGGGTATCTTAAAGGTGATGATAGAGAATATGTTGGAAAATGTATAGAAATATCAGGTAGTAATGCTGAGTCGGGAGAGATAAGTTTCGATCTTACAAATGGTTACATAATTCCATTATATAAGTATGATGATTTTGATACAAATGGACTGATAATATGTGCAAACATTAATGAAGAAACAATTCCGTTAAAAACAACATTTGATGAAGAAACAAGAAAATTATCGGCTGAATTTATAGGTGATGGAATATATTTTGTGATTGATACCATTAATTGGCTAAAGGGTATAGGGATTGAGCCAGAAGATATTATGAATGATATTGAAAAAGAATTTGATTATTCTGGAGAATCTGCTGTTTGTTACAATGATGAAATTGTTTCTGAATATAATGGAGAGTTGCAGATAGCAGGTAAAAAGGTGTCTGGACAAGTTGATATTGTTTTTGTTGTTGATACAACGGGTTCAATGCGCACATCGATTAATAATGTAAAACAAAATATTCAAGGGTTTGTAGATGAACTTGTTGGGGCAAATATTAAACCATATTTTTCTTTGGTTGAATATAAAGATATAACATGTGATGGAGAAGATTCTACGAATGTTAAAATAAATAAAGAAGATAATTCATGTTGGTTTAGCTCAATTGATGAATTTAAGAAGGAAATTGGCAATTTGACGGTGTTCGGAGGTGGAGACAATCCTGAGACAGCAATAGATGGTTTGGAGTTTGCTAGAAGGTTGAATATGAGAATATATTCACAGAAATTTTTTATTCTTGTAACAGATGATGATTATAAAAATGATAATACATACAATATAAAAAATATGGATGACATGGTTGAATTGTTATTGAAAGATAAAATTAACACATCTGTAATTACAGAACAACAATATAAGAGTGCATATGAAAACTTATATGCAACAACAGGTGGAATATATGCAGATATCAAAGGAAATTTTAAAAATGAGCTGTTAGGTATTGCAAATAAGATAATAGATATAACAAATGATGGAGAATGGATTGCTTTAAATGGATTAACCCCATTAATTGTAAAGCTAGATGCAAAGCCAGTTGAAGGAAGTTCAGTTGATACAGATAATGATGGACTTAGTGATGTAGAAGAGTTAGGTAGTACAAAACCAGTGAGAAAATATAATGCCGTTGATTATATATCAAAATTAAATCATATGTCTGTATCATTAAAACCAGAAAAATTAGAAAAATGGGACATATATGTATATAATTATAATTCAAACCCAGTTAAAGAAGATACAGATGGGGACGGATTACTCGATGGAAAATCTCAAAGAGATACATTAGGAAATGTGTGTATACCACAGGATAGTCAGCCTAAAATAAAAAATGGTGATTATAGAATATGGAATTATTATAAAAAAGTACAGGAGGAAAATTGGACACAAACAGAATATAGTGGAGACTGGGGATTGGATTTAGGCGTAAATAAACATTTAGCTGATTTTATTATAGATATTTTATTAGAGAACAAAGATAATTTATCATCAATTGGATATAGTACTAGAAAATTTATATTAGCATTTAAGAAGCTTAATGAAGGAAATACTGAATTGGGAGCATATTTACTTAATTTTATTCACGATAAAAATAATGTAGCATATCATTCACAGCCGGATACATGGCAAAGACAGTTTGGATATAATGATTTTTATGATGATGTATTTGATTTTGGCTCATATATGAAAAAAGGAAAATATTCATTTAATTACAAGGATAAAGAACATGTTTTATGGATGTGGAAGGGGGACTACTGGAATCTCCAATCGGGTGCTGAAATAGGATTATATATATATAATAGGGAAGTAACTGAACATAAACAATATGATGCAATTGATTATGAAATACCTATGGAATTAACACTTTTTAATTTTGATAATTCTACAGAAAAAATAGAATGTTTGTTTAATTGGAAACCTGGAGTATATCAATGGTGGGTAACAGGCTTTAATCCTAGATTTAAAGAGGCTAATCCTAAGAAAATGACATCAATAGGAAAATTAAAGTTGGAAGATAATAAAGATTTATATTATGCAATGAAAGAAAATTGTGATGAAAAAGAAAATTATGACGACATAAGTAAAAAAAATTTGATTTTTGATGATGAAAATTATTGCATATGGGTATATTTTGGAAATGGAGAAGATTTATGAGAAAAATATTAATGATGTCAATAATGTTTATATTTATAATTTTCAATATAACAGCATGTGGAGTAAAAAGTAATAATACCAGTAAGTCGCCATTAAGACAAACAAAGGATATGGCAGAAAATGTCTATGATGCCATAAAGAATCATGACAGTGAACAGCTAAAAGAACAGTTCTGCGAAAGGCTGCAGCCGGGGAAAGAGACAGCGGTAGACAAGATATATGAATATATAGACGGAGAAATAGAAACGCTTGAGACAGATTTTGAAACAGATAATTATGCTGACACAGGAGGTGGAGAAAATAGAGGAGATAAATTGTCAAAGGGATTTAGTTTCGGTATATATGTTGTTTCTGATAAAGGCACAAGATATGAAATTGTAGGAAAAGGAGATGTAATTAATACTATTGAACCTAAGAATCAGGGACTGCAAACAATAATTATATATCGACAGAATGAAGATGGAACATGGAATTACAAAAACAATGTCTTTAGAGTAGGAAGTGAATTAGATTAAGCGTTGTAATGGAATGTCGGATGTATATTGGAGACCAGTTATGAAAAAAGTAATAACACTATTTTTAATTTGTATATTGATAATATTTAATACCATATCATGTGGATCTGATTTGAACAATAAAAGTGAAACAATATTAGAAAAAACTGAAAAAATGGCAGAAAATGTCTACGATGCTATAAAGAATCATGACAGTGAGAAGCTTAAAGAACAGTTCTGTGAAAGATTACAACCGGGTAAAGAGACGGCAGTAGACAAGATATATCAATATATTGATGGAGAAATAGAAACACTGGAAACAGATTTTGAAACAGAACACTTTGCAAGAGCAGGTGGTGGTGGAAAGACAAGGGGAGATAAATTTTCAAAAACATTTGTGTTTGAAATAATCGTTATTACGGATAAAGGAACCAGGTATGAAATAGGAGGCAAAGGAGATATAATTAATACAATAGAGCCGAAAGACCAAGGATTACAGGTGCTTCATGTGTATAAGCAGAATGAAGATGGAACATGGAATTATTCAAAAGGTTACTTGCAGATAGGAAGTGAATTAGATTAAGAATTAAGATAAAAAGCGGAATCTGACAATTGAATCAGATTCCGCTTTTTAGTATAAATAATACCAGAATTACTCACCGTAATGAAGCTCGTTATATTCCTTAACTCTCTGCTGGATTCTTTCAACAGGGCTTAAGAGGTTGCTGATTGAAGAATCATGGTTAAGTGTATCAATAAGGAGAGCCATGTATTTGCTCATATCAACATTGATGTACCAAGGCTTAGAGAGAAGCTCTGTTGGCTGGTACACAAGGTTAGTTGTAAGGATTCTGTCGATAATACCATTCTCATATGCTTCATCAAATTTCTTGAATCCGTTAGTGAAAAGACCGAATGTAGTTGCACAGAATACTCTGCTTGCACCACGCTTCTTAAGCTCAGAAGCAACATCAATCATACTTTCACCAGAAGAAATCATATCATCAATGATAATGACATCCTTGCCTTCAACATTAGTTCCAAGGAACTCATGTGCAACGATAGGATTACGTCCATTAACAATCTTAGTGTAATCTCTTCTCTTATAGAACATACCCATATCAAGACCAAGAACATTAGCAAAGTAAACAGCACGTCCCATACCACCTTCATCCGGGCTGATAACCATCATATGCTCGCTGTCGATGTGAAGGTCGTCCACATTAAGAAGGAGATACTTGATAAACTGGTATGTGCATGATACAGACTCAAATCCCTTAAGAGGAATAGCATTGTGTACTCTAGGGTCATGTGCATCGAAAGTAATAATATTCTCAACACCCATATCTGTAAGTTCCTGAAGCATAAGTGCGCAGTCGAGAGATTCTCTTCCTGTTCTCTTGTGCTGTCTTGATTCATAAAGGAAAGGCATGATTACATTAATTCTTCTTGCCTTTCCACCTGCAGCAGCAATAACTCTCTTGAGGTCAGCATAGTGATCATCAGGAGACATATGGTTCTTGAAACCGCAAACAGTATATTCAAGGCTGTAGTTGCAGACATCAAGCATAATATATAAGTCATGACCACGGACAGAATCTACAAGAACGCCCTTTCCTTCTCCTGAACCGAATCTAGGAGTCTTAGCGTTAACAATATAACTGTCTCTCTTATATCCTGCAAAATTAAGGGTAGAAGTATTCTCATTCTGACGCTGCTCTCTCCACTTTACAAGGTACTCGTCAACTTTCTTACCCATTTCAGTGCAGCTTGCTAATGGGATAATACCTAAAGTTCCGTAGGGAATAGTTTCTGTGTGTCTTTCATCACGTGGCATAATAAATAATCCTCCATAAAAGTATAATAATTAAACATACATATAAAAATATAAACATTGACGCGAAATAAGTCAATGATATATTTGACATAAATAATCGTTAAGACCTTTTAGTTGGTGATAATTTCTTCATACAGCGGATATCATCTCCAAAGAGTCTTAAAATTGAATAGGCACTTACAAGTCTTGAGAAAATTCTCTGTGAGTACCTTGTCTCAATATCAGGCATCTCAAGGTTAGAAGATATAATAATACTCTTTCTTCTAAGAAGCCTTTCATTAATAGTATTAAACAGATTAGAAAAATTATAATCGGAAGCTTTCTCTGTTCCAAGGTCGTCAATAATAAGCAGGTCACATTCAACAAAAAATGAAGTGTCAAACTTGGAACTTCCAAATTCCTTAAAATCATCGCTCTTGAATGAGTCAAAGAACTCACCAGCAGTAAGGTAAATAATACTGTGGCATGAATCCATAAGAGCCCTTGCAATGCAGTTAGAAAGAAAAGTCTTTCCAACACCGGTCTGTCCGATAAACAAAAGATTAGAAAATGTATTATCAAAGTTATCAACGAAATCGTGACATACTTTGAGAACTTTCTGCATATTAATATAAGGTGTGAGCCCTGTTGCAGGATCAACATCAGTGTTGTTGTACCAGCTAAGAGAAAATGTATTAAAGTTCTCATCAGCAGTTATATTCTTGAGATTAGAGTCCTTATATATAAGGTCGATAGCCTTCTTATTAAAACATATGCAGCGTTTACCGTTAACATAACCGGAATCCTTGCAGTAAGGACATGTAAATATATCATCAAGATAATCAGCGGGCTTGCCTATTGAGGCCAGGGCAGCCACTTTTCGTTCGTTAAGTGACTTAAGGCTGGAAGTTAATTCATCAGTATTCGTGTCCGATGAGTCAGCTTCTATACGCGCTCTGGCAGTTTTCACAGACAGGTCAATAATCTCAGAATCAATATCGGCAATATCAGGACACAGGGCAGTGACTTCGTTATAACGGTCACTCTGCAGCCGCCTGTTGGCTGTTTTAATATCATCATACAGTCTCATGATAGAGGCATATTGTGTATTGGTCAAAGGCATAGTGCCCCTCCTTGTAATATAATTAGTTGTTGTTGCTTAATAAAGAGTTATACCAGTCGTCAGACTTCTTAGGACGCTGCTGGTAGTTATTAAAACGGTTGGCATTCTGACGGATAACATTACCGGACTTAGATGCCTTGGCAGCCTTGCCGGCTTCGAACTGTTCATCAGCCTTTCGGACATCCTCAGAATTCCTGATGTTAGAAGTATGCCACTTGGTAAGAATTGAATCAGCGTATTCAAAGCTTGGCTGATGCGTAGCTTTCATTGTTCTGTTACATGCTTCGATAATCATATCGGTTTCAAAGCAGAATACATCAGTCCACTTGGAGATAAGCTGCTTCTCAACCTGACCCGGTTCTCTGTTGTTAAGACCAAATGCCTTCATGACACCGTAAACAGCCTCATTATGGTTGGATACCTCGTCCTTGGCTGCCTCAACGGTATTAATACCTTCGTCAGCCCATGAGAGAGCAATCTTCTCTATGTATCTTATAGAAGTCTTACCCTTGGATACACAGTATTCAATAAGGTATTCGATAAGGTCAGCAGGAAAATGCAGAGTGTCATAGAAATACACAATAGCATTAACCTCAGGCTGAGAAAGTGTCTTGCCAAGATATGTCTGTATTACAAAAAGCAGCATAGAAAAATCATCGTTAGAGTTAAGTTCATCCAGCTTTTCAGCAGGAGCAGTTACCTTTGAAGGCTCAACAGTATGTGATGGTGCTTTAATGGCAAAATCCATAGAAACAACATTTGACGATACATTTGAAGCAGAATTACCTGAAGCAGCCTCATCAGCGGAAGTTTCATCGGCGAAAGCAGCGGCAGGAACTGTGGTATCAGCAGTGTCGTTATTAAATTCAGGTGTAGCATAACGGCTTCTGTCAGGCTCAGGAGAAGAATTATTCTTCAAATCTTTAACGGTAATGCCGCAAAGCTGGTTGTTATCATCATAAGAAAGGCAGACAAGCCCGGACTTGTCCCAGTATCTTAAAGCACGCATTACATCATTCTCGGTCTGGTTAAAAGTATCAGCAAGAGAAGAAATGCTTAAGTTACTGTTCTTTCTTGTAAGAAGCCTCAGAAGATAAAGATAGACCTTAACAAAGTCTCCGTTGGCTGATGGTACATATTCGTCTATAAATAAATCAGAAACTGCTGTATAGCCAGAAACAGTCTCTGAATACAAGTTCAGATTATTCATGGTATTAGTCTCCCAAAAAAGTTATGAGCAGATTATACCACTGAAAAAAATAAATGCAAAGCGCGCCCAGTGCGGAAAGGAGAAATGTGGAAAATGTGGAAAATGTGGATAAGTAAAAAATAAACGTAGGAAAAACGCATAGAATCTGGATTCTTAAAATTACCAGAATAAAAAATTATCCACAATCATTCTGAACAATTTAGTAACAGAAAATTGTGGATAATGTGGATAACTTTGTTGAAAAAGTTCAGGCTGGTGGAAAATGTACTATTTAAGCAAGTCTTCACCGATTTTATATACATCACCAGCACCCATAGTTATTAACAAGTCACCGTTGA
>OFSD01001529.1_pt1 | contig 16286 bp, 8 predicted proteins | sample 1543191 | NCBI WGS metagenome assembly OFSD01 (sample SAMN04209221, study PRJEB22552) | human gut metagenome | biome: gut; material: feces | host: Homo sapiens | place: USA: Oklahoma
ACCGAAAATAGGTTGGGGTAAATTTATAGGTACCGCCGGATTATTTGGCGCTTACCATCATAATATTCTGGATTTTATAATTAGTATTTTGATTATAATCAAATTTTTCATTCAGTTCTTTCATTGCTTTCCCTGAAGCTGCCGTACAAGCAATAAAATCATATATCCCTAAAATATATGCAAGAGATTGATTTTGTAATGACTTCATTAGCATATCTTTTGTAATCAATAGTCCCCTTTTGGTCTTTGGATGCTGACGCATAATTTCATCCATAATTTTCTCACAATTTACATCTATATCCTTTAGCATAAAATATAATAATTTATTCGGATATGTATACAAAATATTTGTAATAGCTTGTTTTTGTTCACCATTAAGAATATGGCGAAAATTTGGTAATATTTTTGCTACCAACTCCAAATAATTAATTGATTTACTTATTTTATTACCAAAAGAATTGACTTTTTTCTCATCATATGAATATAAACTTTCAATATCGTTTTCTTGTTGTCTTTTCTCTACCATCTCCTTCTCCATTTTAGCTTTTTCATCTTCATGTTTTTTCTTTTCTTCTTTATCAGGTATTTCTGATTTCATAGGTTTCATAGGCTTTGTTAAATATTCAATATTCTTTTTATCAATGTCTAGTTCATCCCATAAATCCATATGGTTTATCAGACTTTCCATAATAGGATTTAATATTTGCACGTTACTCGTTATATAAGATAAAAACAATAGTATATCACCATTAATACCAAAGCAAATATTGTTTAAAATATACTGAAGTTCGTCGATTCCATTTCCTTCATTAAATTTTCTATTTAAATGACTTGCTACAAAATATGCAAGCAAATTTTCATCACAAAAAGCTACCGCAAATTTATCCGGAATTTCTCTCATAATATTTGCCTTTATTGCCACATCATATACTAATTTAGGTTTTAATGAATTGTCGTAATCAATATTATACTCATTTACTGCTTTTTCAAAGTCGCTGTTAGGCAATGGATATAACTTATTGAAATGTATTTTATGAGCAACATAATCTAGTGCTGTCAATATTTCGGATACATTTTCTTCTTTCGTACTTCTACTTACTCTAAAAGTAATATTTCCTTCAAATACCTTATTGAAAACATTACTATCATTCTGAGTTCTAATATACGGAAAATTTAGATAATACGTAACATACTGATAAATAAAATCCGGTGTTAATTGAAAAAATTTTATCTGGTTTGTAATTTCATCATTTATTCGTGTTACGATTTCTCCAACATCTTTAATTTTTTGTTCTTTATTGCTATTACATATTTTTTCTATAAGTTCCTTTCTTTTTGTATAATAAAATGGACATATTTTCAAATAGAATATATTGTTTTCTGTCAATTCTTCTATTGCTTTTTCTTTTATATTAATATTCCAATCAATACCACAAAATAGAATAATATGTCCAAATCCTTCTTTTTTAGCATTAAAAAAATCGCTCCATCTATTTTTAGAAATTTTGTCGTATCTATCAACAATTAACACTTTGTCCATAGTATCCATTTGTTCAAAGACATCATAGTCTGCATACTCACCATATTGATTTTCCAATGCATATTTTACTATTTTATTATTATCTTTTGTTCCAAAATCATCTTCTGTCAAAAGAATCGGTATGTAATCTTTTGATAAATAAGAGCATAAATATTTAGCAAGGATGGTTTTTCCTGTCCTGGTACCTCCTTCAATCGAAATTATCTTCTTTGTTCTTAGTAATTCAATAAACTTCTCGACAGTGGGTGCACTATAATTCTTTAATTCATCATTAATATCTTTTGATTCTAGCAGAGGGAAAACAAAGTAATCCATATATTTTTCCCCTTCTCTTTCATCAATATCAGCAAGCAAATAATTTTCATATTTTTCCGTATGACTAAATTTATTCTTTCCTCTAAAAGTTATCTTATCATTTAGAAGTATTGGTGTTTTTGATGGTTTATATATTTTTCCATCATAAATGTATTTATATCCTTTAAGCTGTTTAACGTCTGTATCTAATATAATTGTATTAAATCCATGTTCCGTATTGGTACCATACAATGCAATTCCTGTAGAAATATCAATTCTATGTTTTCCGTTTACAACTTTATCTTCATTTTTTGAATAATGCTCATGTCCTACAAAAATCAAGTCAGAATTTGTATATAACTTTTCATAAAGGACTTCTTTCGTCTTATCACTAAACCATTCTGGCCCATGATGAAGAACCGATATCGTATAATCTTCCTTACCCGTCCAATCTAATTTATTTATCTCTCTTTCTGGTAAATAGTGCATACCCTTATCACCATTGTCACTTCCAAGAAGTGAAAACGGTGCAGAATTAATTAAATTAAATTTTACATTCAAATGGCCAATAGTTATGGTACGAACATCAATAATTTTACTCTTATGATAACATCTGTTTCTATTTGCAAAAGTATAAAAATTATTTAACTGACTAAGTTCATCATAGAAATGCAATTCCAAATTTTTGTCAGTATAATACCCTTTTAAATCCTCCATCTTTCTATCTGTAATTACCGCTAGATTGTCATGATTCCCAGGAACGACTATAACCGGTATATGATGCTCTCCTTTAAAATACCTATCATTAATCCCTTTCAAAATTTTACCCAATAACATACTTGCAACTTTATATTCATTTATTCCACCACTTTGTACAACATCACCTGAAAAAATAAGTACACATTCATCGAATTCTCCCATTTGGGACAAAGCTCGCACTATTGCGTTTGTATTAATCTGGTATAAAATTGTATCTTCCTTCAAATGTGCATCACTTAAATGTAAAAATAGTATTTTCATAGAATTATCCTCCATTAAATTTATCACACTGTTTTAATAACTTAACATAAATGTAATAGAACCACTCCGTAGATCCTGCAAACACACAATTCCGTCTATCTATTCCTTTTCCTATTATTCATTTTTCCCAATCGTTTCTGCTAAATTCCACTTTACCTTTTACTTTAGAACATCACCTTCTTTTGTCCAGTTAATGTTATTGTTCGAAGATGATATACGGGACTTGTTTGGTTTCACCTCTTCAGCAATTCAAAATTATATTCCTGTTTGTACAACTCAATTTCATATATTTTTTTATTTGTCGGAAACCATGCCTTCATTACGACAGACATACTAAGTGTCAACAAGATATTCCATATATTATTCAAAATCTTAATAATCGACATTTTATGATAATACTTATGAAATTTTATTATTTTTAATGTACCATTTTTATTTATATTTTCTCAATAGCCTTTTCACAGCAAAATATTGTACCTCCCCAATGATTATAAAGAACATTATGGCATTATATACATCTTGTTTGGTTTTTCAATCAGTTTCAGATGCTATTTTGTCATATAAACATAACATACATTTCTAACCTTCAGAATACCCTTTATTATATATATGGTGAATTTCGACAGAATCTTACAAAAAACTTTTCCGGCACTAGGGGCAAGCACACAGCACACAGATGGACGGATGAAAGATTTTTCCAAATCCCCCATCACCTTCACCCCAATATCAATTCAGTTCACACAATACCCCTTGCGGCAAAACATATTTCACCGTCCCCTTGGCAGTATCCTCCATGCGGTCATAAAGCCGTCCGGCGCTCATGCTTTCGCCCTGGACCGTGTACGACATACCCTACCGTACCCAGTCCTGCCATCTCCACCCGGATTGCTTCTTTGTCATAGGTGTTGTCCGGTTCTTTGATTAATTTTACTTTCATTCCGGATTTAAAAAATCCTGTCCGAAATAGTGATTTGTTCCTGCAACAGTAAAATATATCTTTGCCATATTTTAATATCCTCCTCGTCTTATCTGTTAACAAAATGAAAGCTCTCTGATTCCTTCTTTGCACTCGATCATAGCAAACAGGTCGTCTACTCTTCTGGCGCTTTTTCTTGCTTCCCGCTGTTTTGCCGCTTTATAATATGCCTTCTGACGTTTTGTGCTTTGGGGCATCTTATGATAATCCTTGGGCATCATCTGTTTAAAATTATCATGTGCCCGAATATACTTCAGATACTTCATAATGGTGGAGGCTTCCGCCATATCTCCCTGTCTGTGATAGGGCACCTTTTCCACATTCTCCAGCGAAATGTGACCATTTACATAATTACGATGCAGCAAAATAAAGTGCTGTTTATCCCGCTTATAAATTATTTTCCAGCATCCTGCATCTGTCCTAACATAGATTTTATGATCCTTTATATCTACATCCAGATGAAACAGATTTTTATAGTTCTCAATACTGTCTCTCTCTAGTCCATAGAGGAATTCCATTCCATTACAGCAGGCACATGGTCGATATCCCTTTGCTTCTGCATTCTCCCAAGGCATCTGCTCCCGATTCCTTCTGTAAATCTTTCGTGCATATCTGCATTCCGGGCGATGATATACCTTACCGGCAGACCCTGCACTTACAATTCTCATATCCATCTGTTGCTCCTTTCTCATCTTTTCGATGTCTTTCTTTTTCTTCTGATATTTTTATTATGCATATTTTGTGTCCCGTTTTCTGTACTTAATTATTTTCAAATAAAAAAATACCGACATCGGTTTCTCACCACCAATGTCGATATTTTTTTAGAGAGATTTTCCCAACTTCTTCCTCATAATCCAACCGAATCTGCTTCTGTTTTCAGTCCATTAAAAATAGTCCATTCCATGTTGTTCATCATTTATCACATTTCATGAGCCATTTTTCTATACATTCTCACATTTTATGAATTTCTACTCACTTTTTATCCGGTTCATGTCTTCCAACAGATCTTTTAATATATTCTCCTGGTACCCCGCTCTTTTCCTCTTTCTTATCTCTTTTGCCGTCTCGCGTAGGACAGGATTCTCTACAGTCTCCAGCTTTTTCATGGAAATACTCCCAATCTCTTCTTCCGAAAGACTTTTCTCGTAATCCTCCTCCGACATTCTCCACACATGAATCCGTTCTCCATATTTTCTCCAGAGTCTGTCGGCAATCCGAATCCCTTCCGGATCAATATCTCCGCTATAGTAGATTTCCGCCCCGATATCCAGTAGAAAGGGAATCAGTTTCACTGCAGCGCTACGCAGCTGGCCGGAAGTGCACAGTAAAGTGACATTCTTTTGTTCCAGATGCTTCAACAGATAACTGAACACCATCTCATTTTCTACAATGTAAACCTTGTCTCCTGTCGGTTGTACTGCTGTCAGCTCCTGCAGATTTTCCATGGTGACCGCACAAGTCTCCTGTCGTCTGCAAAAAACGTCGTATGCCGGGTGCCAGTCACCGGCAACCTGTAATCGCAATCCATAGATATGCACGATAGAGGAAATATTATCCGGTACAATTCCGTTGGACAGCAATAGTTCTCTCCACTGATGAGCATTCTCCGGATAGCATTTCTCCGTGGCATAGCATATTCCATAAACCAATAATTGCCCGGCGGTTGTTCCCTGATCAAAGTAATGGGGATTTCCAGATACTTCCGCGGAAAATACTGCCAACGGATATTCCTCTTCCGTCTCTTGCATATTTTCCAGTAAAAAGAGCGCCCTTCCCACGGTTTTCAGCAGTTTTTCCGTCTGTTCTCTGTCTTTTCCGTATTCTCTGGTTACCGTCTGATAGCCATACTTTTTTTCATAAAACATTTCCCGCAGCCAGGAAACAGCGGCGGAATCCGAACCCGAGCACTCTGTCAGATAATCTTCCACAGTTTCAAAAAAATCTGCCTTTTCACGTTCTTCCTCTCTTCGCCGCTCCTGCGTGGTTATCATTTTTCTGCCGAAATATGCTTCCAGTACTTGTTCAAAATCCACAGGAGCAAATTTTGTGCATTGCAATCCCTTTTCAAATTCCGCAAAAGGAAAACGTATGGTATCTTCATAAAATATCTTTCCAAGTATCCCGCCGATGGCTCTCCGCTCTTCTTCGGAAGTATTTTTCAGTGTAACGATCCCTGCTGCCCTTCCATAGGATTTCCACTTCTTTTCAAATTCCGAAAAACATCTCCGGTACGCAGAATTTCCTCTAAAATATTCCGCACATGCTTCATTATTGTTCATCTAAAATCCTCTCATGTCCGTTCCACGTATACCGGATCACCGATACCACCTGGGAGTTCTCCGGACGATGCAGTTCCGCAATCCGAAGGCCTTTGACCGTCTCAAAGCATCCCCACAGCGCCTGAGAATTCATGATATAGTCGAAATCCAGCTTATGAACCAGTTCAAACATACTTTTGATATTCTTGTCATCGACACCGGCAAATGCCTCATCCAGTGCAATAATTCTGGGATGATCTTTATTGTCTGCCTTTTTGTATTGTGCATTTACCGCTCCGAACAACGGCACATACATGGCCATTGCTTTTTCACCTCCGCTGAATCGGTTAAATGCAGCATTGGTCAGAGGCTTTTTCGTCTCTTCCCCACGCCGGAAAAACATCTGGAATTCAAACCATTTCCGGTAATCCAGGGCATCCCTTACCAGATCCATATAGTTAATAATGGTTCCCTCTTCCTCGAGTTTAGCTTTTTCTGTACGGATCTTGCTCCGGAAATGTCCGGCTACCTTTTCAATATCCTCCACCGTAAGCAATTCCCGGTCACGAAGAAGAATCTGTTCCAGATCCGCCGTATCCAGTTCCCTGTCATTCTCTGCTTTACATGGCTTCCATTCCAACGAAAAACGAAGTCCCATGGAAGTATCAATCTCTTTCATAAGATTTGACATATCCATAGTCCACCTCCTGCTCTCCGAAATACGGTCTGTAAGCTGTTGGCTGATTGTCTGAGACAAAATATCTTCGAAAAGCTCTCTGTCCTTATCCTGTATCAGCAGTTGTGTCTCTTCGATTGTCCTTTTCAAGACAATGTAAAACTCTTCCAGATATACTTTTTTGCCATTCCAGACAGAAACGATGCGATATCTCTTACGTATAGCTCCCACAGTTTCTGCATCACCAAAGCACTCTTCTATGCATGTTCCATAGCTGACAAGGCTTCCGTTATGCTTATGGTATGTATCATGCAATGACTGAAGCATTTCAGAGGGTTCCCTGTTTTTGTCACTGCCACGCAATAATTTCACTGCCTCCCCTGCACAGTCCCAGACCGTGCGACCTTCGCGACTCAAAATCAGTTTCAGATCCAGTTCTTCTTCAAAATAGTTTCTGAGCGCCGTTTCCTCTATGATCGCTTCCTGCAGTTTTGCTTTTTGTTCCGGAAGGTCTTTCCGCCATACCTGCAGCATTCCTTCCTGCTTTGCCATGTCACTTTGCAGATTACTTAATTTTTCATTGATCTGTTTCAGTTCGTCCTTCACCTGATTCAGCCGTTTCGTCTTCTCCACACGTTCCGGACTGTTCAGGTATTCCTCCAGCTGTCGGATCTGGATCTCATATTCTTTTGCTTTTGTACTATAGACTCTTTTCTCAGCAAAGGCCGCATCCAGATTCTCATTCGACCGCTCTATCTGCTCCTTTTTGTCCATACAGCTACTGTGTTCTGTCTGAATATGCAGCAGTTCCTGCCGTATGCATTGCCACAGCCGACCGTATTCCTCCGCCGCATTGATTGCTTCCTCGTATGCTTCTACGGTTCTGCTATAGGGCAATTGTTTGCATACCTTTAATACTTCCTGATACTGCTGCTTCTTCTGTTCAGAAAGACGGTACTCTTGCTCCTGCAGTTTTAGGTATTCCTGTTCCAGCATCTCCAGAAGTCGTTCCTGCTCCTCTTTTTTTGACAAGGCTGTCTGAATTTTGGAAAAACCGGGAATTCCAAGATATTCTTCCTGTTGCCTGTCCATTCTTTCCTGTATCTTCTGAATCTCGTTCTCCAGTTTTTCTATTTTCCTGCCGATTTCTTCTATCTGTTCCTGCAACTCCTGAATTCTTTGTTCTTTTCTACGTTTTCTTGCCAGGTATCCCACATACTCTGCCGCTTTCTTATCAGCTTTTCCGGTCAGAATTCCATGTTGGAAGATTCCATCCGTGCCGAAATAAATTCCCTGTGTCCTTCCTTCCTTTTCATGCATATTACTGAGAATTTCCCTCACAGGCTCTGTCAATTTCTGCGGCAGATCTTCGCTTATAGTCAGTTTTGTAAAATTACTGTCTCCCCGTCCTTCTGTCTGTAATACAACATCCAGGAATTCCGGATAATCTGTCTTAATCTTTGCAAAATCTTCCCGGGGCACAACCAGTGCATCCAGAACTCCCGACTGCTGGAGCTGTGCCTCAAGTCTTGCGCATGCTGTTTCATCCAGATCCTTTGAAAATTCCACCGTTTTATAAAAGGGAATTGCCATAATTCCCGCCTGTTTTAGGGATTCTCTGGACTTTTCTACTGCCTCATTCCGCTCCGGTTCCAGTTCTTTCTGTTCCTGAACCTGCTGTAACTGTTCCTTAGTTTCTTTCAAAATCTCATTCTGATCCGCCAGCTGAGACTGTATTTTATTTTTTTCATCCGCCAGTTGTTGACGTTGCCCCTCGTAATCCCCGCGGAAAATCTCCTGTATCTCCATTCCATCCGATACCGACCGATATTGCTTCACTTTCTGTTCTGCCTGTTGGAGTACATCTCTATCCGGATGCCACTCAGAGGCATTCTCCACTCTGCGGAATACCTCCGTAATCCATTCATCGGTCCTGTCCGCCACCTGTTCCTCTGCCGTTTCCAGTTGCTGCTCCTCTTCTGTTTTTTTCCGTTTTGCCTCTTCCAGTTGACCGGCTGCTTCCTCATACCGATTGGATATCTCCTCATACCGGTAAAGAACGTTCTTCCCTTCTGTCAGTTGATTCTTCCGGATTAGCAGATTTGCAGTGATCTCATCCTTTTCTTCATATTCTTCCAGACTGATTTTCTGTTTTACCTTTTCATGTTGTTCCCATTGCAGGATCTCCTGCTGTTCATCCAATTCCTCCCGCCGTTCCTTCAACGTATCCCGACGCTGTTCCATGCTGTCCTGTAATTTTTTCAGATTCCGTTCCTCTTCCCGGATCTGCACTTTGAAATCTTCAATCCGATTTTTCCAACGCTGTTCTCCCTCCCGGGCTTCCGAATAGTCACCTTTTAGTTTTCCCAGCTTCTGATCCGCCTTTTCCAGTTCCGGATCCATCAAAGCACTACACTCTGTTTCTTTCAACTTTTTCTCTTCTGTGAGTCTTACGGTTTCTTCTGCAGCTTTCTTTTGCTCCGCTTCTGCTTCTCTCTGCTTCTGTTCCTGTTCCTCCAGTCTTGCCTGCTCTATTTCCACTTCCTGTTTTTTATTCAGATAATTCTGCGCTTTTTTCGCCAGCATATACTGATTGTAATGGTTATATTCATTCCGAATGATTTTCACATCCCCGAATGCACGGTTCAACATTTCCAGACTGTCCTGTATCTCATCCATTTTTTCCATGGCATCTACCATAGGCCGCAGATCCTCGTCCGTCAAAGTCTGCAAGGAATCATTCAGAATATCATACACTTTGGTCGGTTTAAACTCTTTGGAAAGCTTCGGTGCACGCACCTTCACAAGTAGTTTGATAAACTGCTCGTACTGCTCTTCTTTGCGAAAGCCAAAAATATACTGGTTTACATGTTTTTTATATTCTGACTGGCTGTCCGTAAAAAAATTGTCCTCCCCAAGTTCCCCCTTCATCTCACGTTTATCAAATGGAATTTTGTTGCTTCCCACCTCTTTATACAGCCACAGATCATATCCTACCCTGCGTCCGTCCAGAATCACAAAGCCCCAGAAATCCATCGTTTTCCCGCGTTTTGCCTTTTGTCCGATTCCAATGGTGCGATATTCTTCGGAATCCTCTTTCCGAAATTCCAGGAACAGATAACCGGTAGACTCCTCCCTACCCTCTTCTCCCAGAAAATAATATTCCATCCGGCGGTCACTGGAGCCAAAAGGATCCAGGCGGCTGGGGGTCCGGTCTCCGTCCAATACAAACGGAATAAAGCTCTGTGTCGTAATGGATTTTCCGGAACCGTTTTGTCCGCGAAGAAGCAGTTTTCCATCTTCAAATTCGAAATCCTCTTCATCATATAACCAGAAATTCACAAAACCGATCCGGTTCATTTTCCAACGTTCTCTCATTCTTCTCCGCCTCCCTTGTAATCCACCGGGTACTGCCCTGCCAGTCTTCCTGCTGCCGGCATTACAATAATCAGGTTATCCTCACAGTCAGCCAGCATCCAGTCTTTCATATACTTCAAAATAGTTGCCACCAGTCTGCCTTCATCCATTTCGCCGTATTCCTTGCTCCATGCATTCTTCCATTTATGTCTGCAGTTTATAACGATCTCTCTAAATATTGCCTCAGACATAACAATACATTCGTCTTCCCGTAATTCTAATTTTCCCTCGTCCAGCTGCCTCTGTATCTCCGCACAGATCAATAACACGCTTTCCGAAATCTGGGCATCCCGGGGATGCACGGTTCCATAGCAATCCTCTGCATCCAGTGTAAGAAAAGCTGCATTGCGGTAAATTTCCAGATTACCTCCCATATTTTCCCGAAGATACCTGCCGACCCACTGCCTTTGATTCTTTAAATACAGTGCATCTGCATCTTCTGCTCCATTCCAGTATAATGCCGAGCATACTACCAGCTGTCTGTATACACGATTAATACGCAGGCTTCCTCTATTTTCCTCAAATTCCTCAAAATCTGTCTTTTCAAAATCTCTAAAGGATTCATATCCGGAAATATCTGTGGTAAAGTTGCTGGTGAAATATTTGGAATAGCCTGTATTTTCATACAGCACTTCCTGTCCTGCTTCCAGGCTGAAGGATTCACTTTTTCCTTCATACACTCTGAGCATCTGCAGCCGTTCCATATACTGTAATACCCTCACCAGTGATTTTCTCTGGGTAAAAGAGGTCCAGTCCACCGGCATGTAATTTTTCAGCTGTGTTTCCACATAATCGATCAGTTCCGACAGTAGGAACTGTCTGCCTTCCTCGGCATCTTCCAGATACATCAACACCACACACAATATGCAGTAATCCCGGATGTCTGTAAATTCACTGATTCCCATGAACGCTTCCGCATGCGCAGGTTTCTTTTCCAGTTTCAGAAGCTTTTCCGTATGTATCAGCTTCCATCCCAGCTGTTCCCTGATAAATCGCTGAAAGTTGGGAATGTCGCTCTTAACCTTATAAAATGTCTCTTTGTCACTGTCCCTACAGATCCAGAATTTCTCCATTAATGTTCTGATTTCATTCATGCTTCCTTAAACTCCAATGTATAATCCGGCATTTTCAGATTACCATCCTCACACTTCAACACACAACTGCCCTCTTTTTTGATCAGCCGGTATTCCTGTCCGTATTCTGTCCGACCTGTCTTCTGCGAACTCATATTGGCCTGTGCGATCCACTGTAGAAAAATATTACGGGTATCCTCTGAGATTACCTCATCAATATCACCAAACCAGATCTTTTGATCCTTTACATAACGAAGCATCAGTTCTCTCTGCTTCTGTGCCTGCCGCAGAAAACTTTCACGCTGTGCCATTTTTTCCAGTGATTTATCGGTAAAGCCTGTTCTGTCTTTTCTCTCCCGATACCCTCTCGTGTGCGGTTTCAGTAAAAATGTTGCAGGTTCTTCCTGATAAACGCTGCTATTAATGCTATCCTCTTCTCTCGGAATATTCGTCTTATAATGTTCAATCTGCTGCACCCCGAAAACATGGGCCGACAATTTATGGGCTTCCTCCAGATTCTCACATTTTAGAAAAAGTTCCAGAAATTTTTTATAATCATCTTTTCTGCTGATGCCCCAGTTCTGGACCTGCACGATCAAGGCCGCATTCTGAATAATATTCCGTATGATGTCGCTGGTGATCTTCAATACTTTTTTAGCTTCACATTCCTGACCTTGCCCATCTACAAACCATTTTTTCAGGGAATACCATTTCCCGTATACATTTTCCCGGATACTCGGTTCGGCATTGCCGTGAATTTCCAACAGGGCATGGGGAATATCCAGTTCACTCTCTACGACCCGTTCCAGAATTGTATTTTCCATACGCTCTGAATTCTTTTCCAGTAAGTGTTCCATCCGCTTGGAATGCCGCTGCAATTCCTGTACAAATTCAGTCAGATATGTGATAAATTTGTCCTTATGAACCATGAATTCCACGGATTTCATCAGTTTCTCTGTTTTCCCGGAATAGAAATCACGCAGATAATCCTGATAGTTCTGATTGAGTCGTTTAAAATCTTCCTGTAATGTCCGCCACCATTCATTTACAGTCCGAAGTTCCGCACTCTCCATCTCCCCAGTCTCATCCAGGCTTCTCTCCAGACGGACAAAGAAGTTCATCGACAAATTTCCTGACTCCAGGAATAAATTTTCCAGACGTACCGTCAGACGTTCGATTTCCACGGCATATTCCGACATTGTATAACGATATTGCTTATTTTTATAGTCTGCTATCGTGTACACTTTTCCTGGATCCTGTATCGGTGTAAGATTTTTCCACTTTACAAGTGCTTCCAGATCCAGAACCAGCTGTTCCATAGAATACAGTTCAAACGCATCATCCTCTTTTAAGAACCTGAAAATATCCTCTTTATACAGCTGAAAATGCATCTTTTCATATTCCCGGTAAAAGCACCTCATAATCTTTCGATATACAGGTGCATTCTGTACGGATAAATACGAAGTTTCATTAATCTGGTCAAAATGATTCATCCGTTTATTCCCCTTTCCGGTATCTTGTTAAGTACTATTATCTATATTTCATGTCCTATTTTCAGTACTTAATTAGTGAATAGAGTGTTTTTCTCAAATAAATGCGCTCATATACAGTGGTAACGTCACAATCCCCTCTTCGCTCATACCTATGTTTCCATCCACAAATTTGTATCCGTAAGATATATCTTTGTTATTTTTCATCAACCATTTTAATGAATTTGCCCGGGTATTTCCGCTTTTGACCTCGATGGGAACCACACTTCCGTCTTTCTGGATGATAACATCGATTTCTCTTTTCGTTGTCTCATTTTTATAGAAATAGATCTGATATCCCTTCTTATAAAGAGCATCCGCTATTGCACATTCATAGATACCGCCTTTTGAATTTCCTGCTAATGTGTTTTCCACAATATGCTGTTTTAAAGAAAAGTCCTTCATCGCCATCAACAGTGATAAATCTGTTGTATATGCCCGGAAAAAGTCGTCTCTTGCATAATCGTCCAAATCAAATCTGACATCTGTCACCAGTTTACATAGTTGCACCATATCTGCCCGAAGCAGCCATTCCACACTTGAATAATATTTTTGTGCCCTTCCACCATGCTCGATTTCTTTATATTGAAATTTATGATTTTCCTTATCTAATAGTTGCTTTGCCAGTGAGAGATAACACTTCTCTGCCTTCACCTTTTCTTCAGCAGTTGCATAATGTGCTATATCATACTGGTATCCCTGTAAGAGACTTCTTTGGACCCTGTCAACTTCTCTGAAATCTTTCGTATCTATATACTTCTGTACCACTTCCGGCATACCACCTGTTGCGACATACTGTCTGTAGTAATTCATCATCTGTGAATGAATCGCCTCAGGTATCACTGTCTTTGAATGCAAATATCCACAAAGATTCCCTATCATATCTTCGCAAATCCCCATTCCCCAAAGAAATTCTTCAAAATCCATCCCATACATTCTCAGATAATCAACATACCCTACCGGATAGGAAGAGGCGCGTTTATAGTCGATTCCCAAAAGTGATCCTGAAGTAATGACATCATACCTGTTGTCTATCGCCCAGAACTTGAGCGATGTGATTGCCTCCTGGCATTCCTGAATTTCATCCAGAAAAATCAAAGTTTTTCCGGGAACAATTTTCTTTTCGGGAAACCGAAAACGCATAGCCATAATCATATTGTCTACTGTCAGATCTCCGGCAAAAATATCCATTGCAGATGGCATCTGCTTAAAATTAATTTCAAGCAGTTCCTCAAAGTTCTCTTCCGCAAACCGCTCGATGATATATGTTTTCCCCGTTTGTCTGGCTCCCTGGACAACCAGGCATTTTTTGTCCTTTGTATCCAGCCAGTTTTTAATAAACGTTGTTGCTTTTCTTTTTAGCATAATACACCTCAAATCGATAGAATTTATTACAATTAATGTTTATTATCAACATTTTAGAATGATAAAATGTTTTACTTATCAACATTTCATAAAATTATATCATTCTTTTTGAGCTTCGACAAGACGCAGATGCATACATATTATTATAAAAAAACAGCTCATTCCATGTTCTTCCACATTTCATGAGCCATTTTTCCATATATTCCCACATTTTATAAACTTTTATTTATTTTCACTTGTGCCCGAGCAGTCTTCCTCCCCCACTGTGAACAAAGACTTCCCATTATAGCAATCCGGGCTGAACAGTCCCTGCCTATGGGTGACCGGGGTAAATACCTTCGTCTCTCCGGGTGCGATCTCTTCTCCATTGAAGTTCAGGCTGTGTCCCTTTTGATTTTGGATTACGGCCTGCTTAATATTGTCGGACCAACTGTAGGTCTCGATGACATCGCCGAATCCCTTCGGAAAATAATGTCATTCTACCGGTGGTTGATTTTTATATTCCGTATTTTTTTCTCAAAACAGCATATACTTTCTATTATTTATATGCAAGTCAATTTGTTGCATTTCTTGTCTTGCACGCAAGACAATATTTGTATATAATTGTTTCATATAAAGGAGATTTTCATATGAATCGAGACACACTGAAGCAAATAATGATCGACCAAAAAGAAAGCTACCTCAATAATCCCTTGATTCCCCGGAAGTATTTTCTAGAGGAGAATGTAAATTACTGTTTTGTGGGAATCAGAAGAACCGGTAAATCTTATATGATGTATCAGAAAATCCAATCTCTGATAGAAAAGGGGGTTCCCGTCTCCCAAATCGTATATGTCAATTTCGAGGACGAGCGTCTCCTGGAAATAACCTCCGACGATCTGAATATAATTTTGGAAATCGGAATAGAACTTTCCGGCACAGCCAATCGGCCTTACTTATTTTTTGATGAAATTCAAAATATTGATGGATGGGAAAAGTTTGCCCGCAGAATGGCAGATATGAAATACCGGATAGATATCACGGGCAGTAACAGCAAAATGCTTAGTAATGAAATTGCTTCTACTCTGGGTGGGCGTTTTGTGATTCTTAATGTTTACCCCTATTCCTTTTCGGAATACCTTGTTGCTAATCACAAAGATAAAAATTATCTTAACGTGATCAGCACAAAAGACCGGGCAGAAGTTCTCAGTTTGTATCATGAATATATAACTTATGGAGCTTTCCCTGAGCTGGTCGATATCAGGAATAAACGAAGTTTTCTAAATAGCATTTATCAAACGGTGTATCTGGGGGATATTATCACAAGAAATAAGATTACAAATGCTTTCGCAGTGAGACTGATTTTGAAAAAAATAGCAGAATCCGTTACCAGACCTTTATCTTTCAGCCGACTTACCAATATATTAAAAAACGCAGGAGCATCCCTGGGAAAACAAACCGTTATAAATTATGTTGGTTATATGACTGACTCCTATCTGCTTTTTACACTCCGGAATTATGCGGCAAAACTTATTGAAAAAGAAACCTCACCCAAATATTACTTCATGGATACCGGTCTTCTTGGTCTTATGCTGTTAGACTGTCAGTCCGCACAATTAGAAAATCTCGTAGCTATTGAACTGGTTCGTCGCTACGGAATAGAAAACGTTTATTTCTTCGAAAATAATGTTGAAATCGATTTCTATGTTCCCTCCGAGCAGCTTGCTATTCAGGTCAGTATGCAGATTCTTGACAACATTGATACGAAAGAAAGAGAAACCAAAGCCTTCACTAAACTCAAGAACTTTATTCCTGATATTAAATGCCTTCTTATCACTAACAGTGAAGAAGCAGTTCTCGAATGCAATGACATTGTCATTGATGTTGTCCCTGCCTGGAAATGGCTGTTAGACACAGCGGACACCTCTTCCCACTGAGCAGATGGCATCTTTCTAAATAAACCATAACCACCGGCTGGGCCGGTGGTTTGTTCTGCCCCTATAAGTGGCTGTTACCGGCACTTGGGATAGGCCAATGTCATATCGGTCATCTCCGGACTCTCTGTTTGACTATTTGCCCGGGATTTCCACTCCTTAAGACTATTTAATCATAACCACCGGCTGAGCCGGTGGTTTGTTCTGCCCCTATAAGGGGCTGTT
>OFSD01001561.1_pt1 | contig 16090 bp, 9 predicted proteins | sample 1543191 | NCBI WGS metagenome assembly OFSD01 (sample SAMN04209221, study PRJEB22552) | human gut metagenome | biome: gut; material: feces | host: Homo sapiens | place: USA: Oklahoma
TGAAAGCAGCAGTAAATGAATCACCCGCTCCCACAGTATCGGCAACAGGAACTGTCGGTGTGTCCTGATAAGATACTACACCAGGAGTAAATACATAGCTGCCATTGGTTCCACAAGTCAGAATCAGCATCTTCAGATTGTATTTAGCCAGAAGTATCCAGCATTTATCCTGTAAATCGATACCCGGATAACCAAAGATGCGACTGATTGTCACCAATTCCTCATCATTGATTTTAAGGATATTGCAACGACGCATAGATTCGCAAAGAATCTCCTTCGTATAAAATCCCTGGCGAAGATTAATATCGAAAATCTTAATCTGATCTTCTCCGTCAGGCATTGTATCCAAAAAGCGCTGGATAGTAGCCCGACTCACAGGACTGCGTTGAGCCAGAGAACCGAAACAAACAGCACGGGTAGAAAGAGCCAGCCGTTTCAAATCGTCCGTAAAAGGAATATTATCCCAAGCTACCCCCTCTTTAATTTCATAACAAGGTACACCGACAGCATCAAGAGTAACCTGTACCGTACCCGTAGGGTAATCCACCTGTTCTATCTGGCAAGTCAGCTTCTTTTGAGCAAAAACATCCAATATTTCCCGTCCATCAGCATCACGCCCTACAGCACTTACGACACGACTGTCAAAACCAAACTGTGATACATGATAAGCGAAATTGGCAGGTGCACCACCTATTTTCTTTCCTTCGGGCAGCACATCCCAAAGTGCTTCACCCATTCCAACGATTGTATTCATATATAAATAAGTTGTTACTCTCCGAAAAGAGATTGATTTAAACCATTAATAAATTATTTGTCCCATATTGATTTACCCCCAAATACTTGTAGATCCTTAATATCAATATTATTCCCCCAGAAATGAAATCCTTCCTTATTATTCTTATCCGGCTTTCTAACCATTGAAAATGAATATGCTCCGTTATCGACAAACACTTCAATAGAAGTTCTGTCTATATATATATCGGCAGTTATTTCCATACTTGTCATATCATCAGGAGAGTAGAACACGCCATTTATTGTATTCGGATTAAGATCGTAAGTAAGCATTTGCTGGCCAAACAAATTAAATCCGGCACTAGTTGCATGAGACAACTTGAATGTGGTTTTAATTCTAAGGTAATCTGCATTTTCAAATTCTTTCAGCAACTCATTGGCTTCATTTGCCTTGAGAGAATTCCATTGACGGAGAGGCGTAAACAACTGCTCGGATTCCTTAATCGGGACATTAAATAATCTTGGTCCATCTTTAGTAGTCCGAAGGGTAAGCTCCGTTGGCAAACACATCATACCATTAAAAGGCATTCCCGGATGACTGATTCGCCCCCACCCTATTTGAATACGTCGTCCGTCGGGCATATTGGTAAATGTCTGCGCAGCATATATAGAGCCTGTTGTATATTGATATTTTCCCATTTCCGGTTTAAAAACTTTCCCATTGAACGAACCAAGCATATAGGTGCCTGTGGCACCATACATCACCCACTTCGTATTATTCGGATCTCCATCAATAGGCAATTCAAACAACTCAGGACATTCCCAAAATCCGGTTATATGGCTTTGATAAGTCCACTCTTTCAAATTGGAAGAAATGTAAATAGAGTGTCCATCACGTTCATTCAGCACCATAACCCAGTGCTTACCGGGTTTATACCAGAATACTTTCGGATCACGCGTATCTATACTATTCCAGATATGCTTCGAATCAATCACAGGATTCTCCGGATATTTGGTAAAAGTACGCCCATTGTCAAGACTATATGCTATACATTGCACTTGCTTATCCGGGCTGGCAGCTGTATAAGCCACTATCATGGCAGGAACATTATCTCTATTATACCCTGCAGTATTTTCATAATCTGTCACTGCTGATCCTGAATACATTGTACCTAAATGATCTGGATAAAGAGCATCCGGTAGTTCTTCCCAATGAATTAAGTCTTTGCTTACAGCATGTCCCCAGTGCATATTTTCCCAGTCGCGTTCATAGGGATTATGCTGATAAAACAAATGATACTCTCCATCATGGTATATCAGCCCGTTAGGGTCATTTATCCAGCCACGGCGAGTAGTAAAATGGAATTGCGGACGGTTCGTTTCCCGATAAAGGCTGTCATGTCCGGCTATAAAATCATCCTGGTATATTTTACTTAACCCCTTTTCATCTCCCTCATAACTTATCCTTATTGTTTTACCTTTAAGATCGGAAACATCTTTAAACACCCAATAATCAGCTTCGCCGGATGCCAGACGGATCACTACCGACAAATCGGGCTTACCTTCCGATTTAAAAGTCATTTTCGCCCTTTCCTGTTTATGAGAAACAGGAAAATTCAGATACTTTTTGTTGATTTTCAATTCAATGTCACCAGAAAACGCCCAATTACACGAAAGTAAAAATGCGCCGGTCAATAATAGTCTTAAGATTAACTTCATACTGCAATTTTCCTTTAAAGTTATTTCTTTATCTTCAGAGTATAATACAGCAGGTAAAGCACACCGACTGTCATTACCGCTACTGCACCGCTTTGTCCTACCGCATCACTAGCCAATCCCATTGCCAACGGAAACACCGTTCCACCAAAAAGGCCCATAATCATCAGACCGGAAACTTCGTTCTTCTTGCCCGGCATATACAGCAATGCCTGCGAAAAGACAATCGAGAATATATTTGAGTTACCATAACCTATCAATGCAATGCAAATATAAATAGATGTTTTTGAATGAAAAACAAAAAGCCCTATCATTGCCAATAACATCATAAAACTACTGATAGCAAAGAACGATTTGGCATTCATCTTTCTCAAAATGAAAGACCCTGTAAAGCAACCTGCCGTACGGAATATAAAATAAAGGCTGGTAGCAAACGCAGCATCATCCAATCCCATACCCAAGCGTTCCATTAAAATCTTAGGTGCGGTAGTATTCGTGCCCACATCAATTCCTACATGACACATAATGCCGATAAAAGATAGCAGAATAAACGGTTTGCCCAATAGAGCTAAACACTGACCAAATGTAGAAGGTTTGCCTTCTTCTTTTTCTTCAGCGATCTGTGTCTGCCCTAATAGTAAAACAGCGATTACAGCAATGACCATATAAATAGGGAATAGCACCCGCCAGCCCAGACCAAAGGATGGAATAGCTTGCGTAGCTCCCCACATGGCAATGTAAGGTGCAAGAAACGAGGCTATCGCTTTCACAAACTGTCCAAAGGTTAGACTACTTGCCAGACGATCACCTCTGACAATATTGGAAAGTAACGGATTCAGTGAAGTCTGCATAAGCGCGTTGCCGATACCTAATAAAGAGAAAGAAATCAGCATAAGCGTATAACTATCACCGAAAACCGGTAATAATAAAGAAGCAAAGGTCACCAGCAAACTAAGCAGTACCGTCTTTTTCTGTCCGATACGACTCATCAACATACCTGTCGGCACGGAAAAGATCAAAAACCAGAAGAAAACCAGCGAGGGAAAGATGTTAGCCTGAGAATCCGTCAGACCTAAATCAGCTTTTACATAATTGGAGGCAATGCCTACCAGATCAACAAATCCCATGGCGAAGAAACAAAGCATCACCGGGAAGAGCTTGGATAACGAAGAATTTGATTTCATGGTTGTATGGTATTAATTTAAGTATTTCTTGCTCGGGAAAGCACGTTGCAAAGGAAGCGAATACCACGACAACGGGATAACAATTTTGTTACAAAGAATATCAATTATGATACAGGACTGTTTTTTAGCCGTATTTGAGCCCTATTATCATCCATTTTAGCTACTTTTGTATAAGTATATACAGCAAACTCATAAATAAATCATTATGGAAATACTCTTTAACGGAAAACTTAGTATCGAGGTCTCTGCACATGGAGCCGAATTGTGCAGTATTTTCTCTAATGGAAAAGAATATCTGTGGCAAGCAGACCCCGCATTTTGGAAACGTCATTCACCGGTGCTCTTTCCTATCGTAGGAAGTGTGTGGGAAAATGAATATCGCAATGAAGGTACAACCTATGCCCTTACACAGCATGGATTTGCCCGCGACATGGAATTTACGCTCATATTAGAGCATGACGACGAAGTGCGTTATCAACTTGTCAGCAACGAAGAAACACTCAAGAAATATCCCTTTCCATTTTGTCTTGAAATTGGTTATCGCATCTATGGCAAGAAAATCGACGTAACATGGGAAGTAAAGAATACCGGAGAAAAAGAAATGCATTTCCAAATTGGGGCACACCCGGCATTCTGTTATCCGGATTTCGATGCAGCTAAAGAAGAGCGGGGTTTCTTTGGCTTTGGAAAAAAGAACAGCCTGAAATATATCCTCATTTCCGAAAAAGGCTGCGCTGATCCGGACACCAAATATCCGTTGAAATTAACTGATGGACTGTTACCTTTAGATATACATACCTTTGATAAAGATGCACTGATATTGGAAAACAGTCAGGTACGGCAGGTTACTCTATATAATAAGGATAAACAACCCTACCTCAGCCTGCATTTCAATGCACCTGTAGTCGGTTTGTGGTCACCTCCTTCCAAGAATGCTCCATTCGTCTGTATAGAACCGTGGTATGGTCGTTGTGACAGAGCACACTATACAGGAGAATATAAAGAAAAGGATTGGATGCAGCATCTGCAGCCCGAAGAAATATTCAGAGGAAAATACACTATTGAAATAGAGGAATAAAAGAGAAATAGACCAATCGGCCTATCATATCCATACCAACTCCGTATCAAAGCCGTACCAACCCCGTGTCTGGTCCAAACGCTTAGGTACGGAGCAAATACGGAGTTGGTACGGCTTTGGTGTAGGTTAGGGATGGTAAAAGAGGTAAAACAGACTAATTTTACTTCAATTTATAAACCTTGAACGAACTTACCGTATAGCTTCCACCTTTAGCATAGAAACTGATGCGGTTATAAGGTTCCGATGGAAATACCAGGTTTGTCATTGCAAAACGTCCGTCATCTCCAAATGCTTCAATACTCGATTTATCAATAAAAAGACGTAATGTCATTTCCGAATTATCCTCTATTGGAGCAAAAGTCACTATCGGAAAATCCGGACTGAATGATACGATTCCACTCTTACTACGGTCCATCGCAAATTTCTTCTCAACCAGATTATAATAGATATCCACTTCTTCTCCTTTTGAATTGAATAGTTGGAAACCTACAATCTCAGCATTCCGGTTCTTAATTGTCATTTCAATTTCATATGTACCCGTATTATCGGAAAGCAACTTATCCAGATTATAGGTGCGGTCCACTTTGAAGGAACATTTCTTTTCTTCTTTTCCACGCAGTTCCAGCAATTCTCTGGAAGGAGATGACTTCAGATATGTTTCACCGGCCGAGGTATAGAGACTCAAATCACGGGGAACAGAGTTGCCACTGCGATATTGAGTCGTAGGTACATTGTTGGCATATTGCCAGTTGCTCATCCACGCCAATGCAATATGGCGTCCTTCGGGTGTATTGTTCCAGGTCACGGTAGCATAATGATCCTTTCCCCAGTCCATCCATTTAGTAGCTTCGGGTGATTCATTTACAAACCTCTTTCCATCAAAAGTACCTACAAAATATTGAGTAGCACTACCACCAAAAGGTCCGCCAGGATTAATATTACAGATTAATATCCATTTCTTCAATTCGGTACCTTCAATAGGCAATTCAATCAGATCAGGACATTCCCATACGCCGCCATGAGCACCCTGACCTTCACCGAAACTACTTTCATAAGACCAGTCTTTCAGATTAGCAGAAGAATAGATTTGCATTTCCTGCCCCACAGCAAGAATCATAATCCATTTATCGGTAGCATCGTGCCAGAATACTTTCGGATCGCGGAAGTCACGCTGGGTGGAGGTCAAGATCGGATTACGTGCATACTTCTTGAATGTCCTACCATTATCCAGACTATAAGCCATGCTCTGCACCTGACGATCGCTGGCCGAAGTATAGAAAGCTACGATTGCACCGGCACCAAAGCCTGCCGTATTATCTTTATCAACCACACATGAGCCACTGAATATGGTTCCCAATGCATCAGGTGCAATGGCTACCGGCTGATGTTCCCAACTTACAAGGTCTGTACTAGTGGCATGTCCCCAATGCATATTTCCCCACATTGAACCATAAGGATTGTATTGATAGAACAGATGGTAAACACCATCTTTATACACCATGCCATTCGGATCATTCATCCAGCCATATTGGGGAGTAAAGTGATAAAGCGGACGGAAGTTCTCACGGTTTGTCGTATCAAACTCATCAGAAAGCTTCATTTCATCCCAGCAAATAGCCGTATCAGGAATCAACTGGAAGTTAAAGGAAAGTGATTTATTATCAAATCCGGAGAGATCTACTGGAACAAAGTAGTCTACCTTATTTATAGCCAGACGAACATTCATGTTGCGTACTACATCATTGTCTGCTATCATATACAGTTTTGCTTCCGGAGAAGCCTCCTCTACGGGAAGCAACAGGAATTTCTTTTGATTTTCAATCTGGACAATGCTCTGTCCGTCACCTAAATGTTTAATCACGAAAGGAGGGTTAATAGCTTGGCACGAAAAGACCGACCAAATTGTACCTATTATAAAGGTAAGGGTCCATCGCACGGTCAACAAATTGTTTTTTAAATTCATGATGTTTTTGGGTATTACATTTAATTAATAATGGGTTACTCGGGAAAGCACTTTGCAAAGGAAGCCAATAAAAAAGAAACAGCCTGCTATTTATGTTTCATAAGCTGGTAATTTTGATACCTACCTTTTATTTTGTTACAAATATGTCAGCATATGAAACATAAATTACAGCCTCTTATCATAGAATTCCTTTTATTTGCAACATCAAAACATCACTCGGGAAAGCATGTTTTGAGAGGTAATCCACAGCGATTACAAAATGAAAAGCATATTAATTAAAATCTAAAAACATGGAAGGCATAAAAAGATCGCTTCTATTTGCACTCTTTCTTATTATATGTACAATGGTTCAGGCCCAACGCCTGACTGTACAAGGAAAAGTGGTTTCCAAGACTGACGGAGAGCCTATTATTGGCGCAACCGTCATAGAGACTAACCAGACAGGCAACGGTACCATAACTAATATTGACGGTGACTTTACACTATCTGTACTACAAGGTGCAGAACTGACTATTTCGTATATCGGCTTCAAAACAGTGAATGTGGAAGCACAAGCTACACTAAACATTACCCTGGAAGAAGAATCCGAATTACTACAGGAAATTGTAGTCACAGGCTATACCACTCAACGCAAAGCTGACCTGACCGGAGCGATATCCGTAGTTAGCATGGATGAAATTGCCAAGCAAAATGAAAATAATCCAATTAAAGCATTGCAAGGACGTGTACCGGGTATGAACATCACAGCCGACGGTAATCCCAGTGGAAATGCCTCAGTACGTATCCGCGGTATTGGAACTCTGAACAACAATGACCCTCTTTATATTATTGATGGTGTCCCTACCAAATCGGGTATGCACGAACTGAACGGTAATGACATTGAATCCATTCAGGTATTGAAGGACGCAGCTTCTGCTTCTATCTATGGTTCGCGTGCTGCAAACGGTGTTATCATCATCACTACGAAGAAAGGTAAAGAAGGGCAGATAAAGATTAACTTCGATGCTTCTATCGCCGCTTCCATGTATACCAATAAGATGGAAGTACTAAATGCAGAAGAATATGGTCGTGCCATGTGGCAGGCTTACGTAAACGAAGGGCAGGACCCCAATACCAATGCACTGGGTTATAAGTATAGTTGGGGTTACGATGCAAACGGTTATCCTCAACTGAACAACATCAGCATGTCCAAATATCTGGATTCCGCCAATACTGTGCCGGCTGCCGATACTGACTGGTTTGACGAAACCACCCGTACAGGTATTATCCAGCAGTACAATGTATCAGTAAGCAACGGTTCGGAAAAGGGATCTTCTTTCTTCTCACTGGGTTATTATAAGAATATAGGTATCATTAAAGACAGCGACTTTGAACGTTTCTCTACCCGTATGAACTCTGATTACAACCTGATTGGTAAATTCCTGACCATAGGAGAACATTTCACCCTGAACCGTACTTCGGAAGTACAGGCACCGGGCGGATTCCTGCAGAATGTATTGCAATTCAATCCTTCACTGCCGGTTTATGATATCAATGGAGAATATGCCGGTCCGGTAGGTGGATACCCTGACCGCGAAAACCCCGTGGCAAGACTGGATCGTAACTCCGATAATCGCTATACTTACTGGCGTATGTTTGGTGATGCCTACATTAATCTCAATCCCTTCAAAGGATTCAATGTACGCTCCACCTTCGGATTGGATTATGCACAAAAATCACAACGCATCTTCACCTATCCCATCACCGAAGGTAATGTGACAAATGATAAGAATGCCGTAGAAGCCAAGCAAGAACACTGGACGAAATGGATGTGGAATGCCATCGCTACCTACAATCTGGAAATTGGCAAACACCGTGGTGACGCCATGGTCGGTATGGAGTTGAACCGCGAAGACGATATCAATTTTTCGGGTTATAAAGAAGACTATTCCATCCTGACGCCTGACTATATGTGGCCGAATGCCGGTTCCGGTACGGCTCAAGCTTATGGCTCGGGTGAAGGTTATTCACTGGTTTCTTTCTTCGGAAAACTGAATTATACGTATAATGATAAATATCTGCTCTCTATGACAGTACGCCGTGACGGTTCTTCACGTTTCGGTAAGAATAACCGCTATGCCACATTCCCTTCCTTCTCACTGGGATGGCGCCTGAACCGTGAAAAGTTCATGCAGAGCCTCAGTTGGATTGACGACCTGAAAGTCCGCGGCTCATGGGGCCAGACCGGTAACCAGGAAATCTCGAACATTGCCCGCTATACTATTTACGTTCCCAACTACGGTGTGACAGAATCAGGCGGTCAAAGCTACGGTACTTCCTATGACATTGCCGGAACCAATGGCGGCAGTATCCTTCAGTCCGGATTCAAACGTAACCAAATTGGTAACGATAACATCAAATGGGAAACAACCACACAGATCAACCTGGGCCTTGATTTCTCAATTCTCAAACAATCTCTTTACGGCTCATTCGACTGGTTCTACAAAAAGACAACGGATATCCTGGTACAGATGGCTGGTATCGCCGCTATGGGCGAAGGAAGCAGCCAATGGATCAATGCTGGAGAAATGAAGAACGTGGGCATTGAACTGAATCTCGGTTATCGTAATCAAACTGCATTCGGATTGAAGTATGACCTGAATGCCAACATAGCCACTTACCGGAATGAAATTACAAAACTGCCTACTACAGTAGCAGCCAATGGTACTTTCGGAGGTAACGGTGTACAAAGCGTAATCGGACATGCCAATGGTTCACAAGTTGGTTATGTAGCCGACGGCATCTTCAAATCACAGGAAGAGATTGATAACCACGCCACTCAGGAAGGTGCCGGAATAGGCCGTATCCGCTGGCGCGACCTGGATCACAACGGCATCATCAACGAGAAAGACCAACAATGGATTTATGATCCGACACCAGACTTCAGCTATGGTCTGAACATCTACCTTGAATACAAGAATTTCGACCTCACCATGTTCTGGCAAGGTGTTCAGGGAGTAGACGTTATCAGCGACCTGAAGAAAGAGACAGACCTTTGGAGTGGACTCAACATTGGTTTCCTGAACAAAGGTAAGCGAGTACTCAATGCATGGTCGCCCACCAACCCGAACTCTACCATTCCTGCATTGTCGCGCAGCGATACAAACAATGAGAAGCGTGTTTCCACTTATTTCGTTGAGAATGGTTCATTCTTGAAGTTACGCAATATACAGTTGGGCTACAACGTTCCGAAAACCTTTGCCCAGAAGATGAAGATGGAGCGTCTGCGCTTCTACCTGAGTGCACAGAACGTATTCACCATCAAGAGTAAGGAATTCACCGGAGTAGATCCTGAAAATGCCAACTATGGCTACCCCATCCCGATAAATATAACTTTCGGTATTAATGTAGGCTTTTAACAATAAAATCAGTTACTTATGAAAAAGTTAATATATACAGCAATCTTAGGTCTTTCACTGATGTGCGGCAGTTGTACCGACTTTCTGGAAGATCAGCTCCCCCAGGGAACCATCAGCGACGAACAGCTGAAGAACCCGGCATACATCGACAATCTGGTGATCTCTGCTTATGCAGTATGGATTACCGCCGAAGATATCAACTCTTCCTTCTCCATGTGGAATTATGACGTACGTTCGGATGACGCTTATAAAGGCGGAAACGGTACGGAAGACGGTGATGTATTCCACTCACTGGATATCTCGCAAGGTATTATGACTACGGCATGGAACATCAGCGATATGTGGCAGCGTCTCTACAACTGTATCTCACGTGTCAATACAGCTTTGCAACTGTTGGAACAAGTGGATGAACACACCTATTCACTGAAGCAGCAACGCATTGCCGAAATGAGATTCCTCCGTGCACATGGTCATTTCTTGCTGAAACGCCTGTACAAGAAGATCCCGTTTGCCAACGATGCCAACTTGTCACCGGAAGAATACAACTATCTCTCCAACACTACTTACAACAATGACGAAGGCTGGCAACAAATTGCAGACGATTTCCTGTTTGCTTATGATAACCTTCCCGTGAAGCAGGCAGACAAAGGTCGTCCCGCCAAAGCCGCAGCAGCTGCCTATCTGGCAAAGACTTATCTGTACAAAGCTTATCATCAGGATAATGCAGACAGCCACGAAGTGACAAGCCTCAGCACAGAAGACTTGGTGAAAGTAGTGCAATACACGGACAATGCCATCATGTCGGCAGGCGGCTACGGGCTGGAATCGGATTTCCACAACAACTTCCGCCCGGAACCTCAATATGAAAATGGTATAGAATCCCTGTGGGCCATGCAATACTCCATGAACGACGGTACTAATAACGGTAATTGTAACTGGTCTTACGGTCTGATTGTTCCCAACATTCCGGGAGTTACCGATGGTGGTTGCGACTTCTACAAACCGAGCCAGAATCTGGTGAACGCATTCAGGACAGATGCCAACGGACACCCCCTGCTGGATTCCTTTAACAATACTGATTACAATTCACAATCCGATTATGCTGACCCACGCCTCTTCCTGACAGTAGGTATGCCGGGATTCCCTTATGAATTCAATAAGAACTATATGATGGATCAGTCGACTACCTGGAGTCGTAGCAACGGACTTTACGGATACTACATAACCCTGAAACACAATGTAGACCCGGATGGCGATTACCTGATAAAGGGTGCCTGGTGGGGTTCTCCAATGAACCGTATCGTACTGCGCTACTCGGATGTATTGTTGATGCGTGCCGAAGCACTGATCCAACTGAACGATGGACGTATCGCCGAAGCTATCAGCCTGATTAACGAAGTACGCAACCGTGCCAAACAAAGTACAGCCATGATTGCCGACTACGAAATGGAATATGGCGTACGTTTCAACGTTCAGCCCTATACGGGGAGCTACTCACAAGCAGATGCCTTGAAATTGCTGAAGTTTGAACGTCGTGTAGAACTGGCTCTGGAATCAGAACGCTTCTTTGACCTGGTAAGATGGGGTGAAGCCGCCGAGGTACTGAATAAGTTTTATGCCGAGGAAGCTGCCGACTGCACCATCTACACGAATGCCTCGTTCACTAAAAATAAAAACGAATATCTTCCTATTCCGTTTGCACAGATGAGTGCCAGCAACGGGAATTATACGCAGAATTGTGGTAACTGGTAACCTTATAAAAAAAAGAGCATTATGAAATCAATACTGAATAAACTAAATCTGCTTGTACTGGGAATCGTCCTGCTGTTAGCATTCCCGGGATGCAGCGATGATAATACATCCGAACTGAAACTGGACGGAGACACATGGCTTACCGCCTTTGAACTGAATAACGCCTATATGGGAGTGATAGACCGGACCAATAAGACCGTGACCGTTGCAGTGCCCGAAATATACGATACTGATGCAATGAAAGTCACCGGTATCGAAGTATCCGAAGGTGCCGAGGCTTCTGTTAAAGCAGGCGATGTGCTGAACTTCTCATTCCCCCAAGTGATAAAAGTGACTAATGGAAACGTATTCCTGGATTATACAGTCAATATCAAGCATGATGAAGCGCGGATACTCTCCTTCAAACTGAATGACGCTTATGCCGGAGTTATCGACCAGTCTAAACGTACCATCACCGTACGTGTGCCAAGCTCAGTCAATATCAAAAATATGGTTCCGGTCATTACAACTTCGGCAGGAGCCATCGTAATGCCGGCATCCGGCCAGGCTATTGACTTCAGTAATCCTGTAGAATTCACTGTTTCATACAACACCGCATCCGCCGTTTATACGGTAACGGTTATCCCGACCGATGCACCGAGCGCCGTATATGTAGGTCTGGCAGCTACATTAAATGAACTAAATCCGGAAGAAAAAGAAGCGGCAACCTGGATGCTGAACAATGTTGCCAATTCTCAGTATATCTCATTCGAAGATGTGCAGGCAGGAAGAGTAGACCTGAGCGAGTGCGAAATCATGTGGTGGCATCTGCATATAGACGGCGGCATCGACAACATGGATAAGTTCGAAAAGGCAGCGCCTGCAGCAATCAGTGCATTGGTGAAGATGAAAGACCTTTATAACAATGGCATGAACCTGTTGCTTACCCGCTATGCCACTTACTATGCTGCCAAGTTGGGGGCTACCTTGGACGGCAACAACCCAAACAACTGTTGGGGACAATCAGAAGAATCCGGTGAAATAGTAGGCGGTGCATGGAACTTCTTTATCCAAGGACACGAGTCGCACGCTCTCTACCAGAATTTGGCGATGAACAACGGTGAAACGAACAAGGTCTATACCTTCGATACCGGCTACCGGACCACCAACAGTACGGCACAATGGCACATCGGTTCCGACTGGGGTGGCTATGCCACAAATGAAGTATGGCGTACCAATCATGGTGGCGTTGATCTGGGTTATGGTGGCGATGGTGCTATCGTGGCATGGGAATATCTGTCCGAAGGTTTTCGCGGAAGCATCGTATGTATCGGCTCAGGATGCTACGACTGGTATGCCTACGGCATAGATGCTTCGGCGGACAAATACCACGGCAATGTGGCTAAACTGACAAAGAATGCAATTGACTATTTAACGGGTAAATAAAACTAATATATGAAAACAATGATATATTCACTCACACTGGCTGCTCTGATGATTACTTCTTTCAGCAGCTGTAGCGATGACAATGATCCGGTTTTAACTCAGAAGGACTGGGACGGAACCACCACTTATTTTGCTTCGGCAGATGCCATGAAGTTTGATACTTACTATAAGCCATCTGTTGGTTATGTAGGCGATCCGATGCCTTTCTATGATCCGCAGGCAAAAGATTTCAAGATTATGTATCTACAGGAGTACCGTCCGAACCAGGCAGGCACTTACCACCCGATATGGGCGGTAAGTACTCAGGACGCTGCTTCATACAGATCTATGGGTGAACTGATCTCTTGCGGAGGATTGTCGGAGCAGGATGCTGCTATCGGAACGGGTAGTACTATTTATAATCCTTCGGATAAATTGTACTATACCTTCTACACAGGTAACAAATATCAGCCTACTTCTTCCGAGAACGGTCAGGTAGTGATGTATGCTACTTCACCCGACTTCAAGACCTGGACCAAGAATCGCACTTTCTATCTGAAAGGTGACACTGACGGATATAGCAAGAATGATTTCCGCGATCCCTTCGTTTTTGAAGGTGAAGATGGAAAATACCACATGCTTGTTTCCACTACCAAAAGCGGTAAAGGTGTGCTGGCCGAATATACTTCTACGGATATGAAAAGCTGGGAACATGCAGGTGTATTCATGACCATGATGTGGGATCGCTTTTACGAATGTCCCGATGTCTTCAAGATGGGAAACTGGTGGTATCTGGTCTACTCGGAGATGCATGCAGCCATACGCAAAGTTCAATATTTCAAGGGGCGTACATTGGAAGAGCTGAAAGCAACTACCGCCAATGATGCCGGCATCTGGCCCGACAGCCACGAAGGTTTCCTTGACTCCCGCGGTTTCTATGCAGGCAAGACGGCTTCGGACGGAACCAACCGCTACATTTGGGGATGGTGCCCTACTCGCTCGGGCAATGACAATACTGCCGTAGGAGCCTCTCCGAACGAACCGGAATGGGCAGGAAGCCTGGTTGCTCACAAAGTCATCCAGCATGCGGATGGTACTTTGACTTTAGGCTTAGTAGAAGGTATCAGCCAGAAATATACCACTGCCTCTGCCGTAAAAGTGATGGAAAAAAGTAACGGAGTATCAGAAAGCAACGGTAACTATACTCTGACGGATAATGCTTATATCCTATTCAATCGCTTAAATGTAAACAACAAGATTTCATTCACCGTAAAGACGGCAGGTAATGCAGATAGATTCGGTATCTCTCTGGTACGCGGCACGGACTCCAAGAAGTACTATACCATCGTCGTAAACCCGGAAGACAACAACAATAAACGGAAGATAAACTTCGAAGAAGAAGGTGAAGATGGTAAAGGATTCATCGACGGAATAGACGGTTATCTGTTCGACAGACCTGCTGATAATACTTATAATGTAACTATCTGTACGGACAACTCTGTCTGCGTGGTTTATATCAATGACAATGTGGCTTATACGAACCGCATTTACGGGATACAGAAGAATCCGTGGTCTGTTAACAGCTACTCGGGAAGTGTGGAAGTCAGCAACGTGAAGGTCAGCTATTACTAAACGGAGAAACGTAGCCAATTTTTACCTTCATTATATATTTCCCCGAAGACCGTCTGGAATATATTCTGAGAGGGGGTATAATCAGTATACGACTGAATAGGGTTCAGTCGTATACTCATCCCTATTCAGTCGTATACTGAATCCCATTCAATCCGGCACTGAACTAACGAATGCCGGAGAAGTTTTATATTTTGTGTAATTTTCGTACGCTTATCAATTAATGGCACCGGAAACTACATTGCGCACCTGTCCTTCCCGATTGATGGCAATCAGCACCTGTTTCTGTTTTTCGGGCAGTTGATATAGTAATTTGGCATAAGTTTCTGCCGTGAAGTTAACAATGTAGTTGATGGCATCTTCTATCATTTCCATACCACATGTAGCTCCAAGAGTTTTCAGAAAAAGGATATTCATTATTTTCTACAAATGATATCAGACCTCCTAAAGTTTGTAGTCCGACAAAGATTAAGAATAAAGAGGATTAATCACTGAAAATCATACTTCGCCGCACACGCATAGCCTTCCTCATACAAATCAGTCAGCTTCCGTATATCCCGTTCGATGCGGTCTACCATCACAGGTTTCTGCGGACGGATTACAGTAATTTCTCCCGCTTCTTCCATGCGTTCTACCATCTCCAACTGCTCGTTGTACACACGACAACGGCGGCTCAATGCCTCACGCATCTTCGGATATTTCCGGTAGAGAAAAGACGGGATGTGTATATCCTTTGCTTCCTTGCGATACCCATGATTGCGGGTAAGCACCACTACATTATGCGTGAAACCCTCATTCCGGGCACGCATCAGGGGGATGCTGTCCACAATGCCCCCGTCGAGCATCGGCACATCGTCCACATAAGCAATGGGGCATACAAACGGAAGGCTGCTTGAAGCACGCACAATGTCAATCACCCGGCCTTTATCCTGCTTTTCCTCAAAATAGTTCGCCTCGCCCGTCACACAGTTCGTAGTGACCATTTCATAACGTTCCGGAGAACTGAAATAGGACTCGTAGTCATAAGGCAGAATATGCTCGGGAAACTCCTGAAACAGCAGGTCGAAGTCCATGATATTACGTTTCTTCAACAAATATTTCAGACCGATATACTGGTACTTCTCCAGCAAATCAATATTACTGTACTTGGCGCGGCCGCGCTGACCGGACATGTAAGAAAGTCCGTTACAGGCTCCGGCGCTTACTCCGATAGTATAGGGGAAGCGGATGCCAC
>OFSD01001575.1_pt1 | contig 15980 bp, 14 predicted proteins | sample 1543191 | NCBI WGS metagenome assembly OFSD01 (sample SAMN04209221, study PRJEB22552) | human gut metagenome | biome: gut; material: feces | host: Homo sapiens | place: USA: Oklahoma
CCCCGTCAGGAACTGCATCCTGACGGGGCGGGGTTTTCTCGTTACAGCACAAAAATTGCAGGGAAAAAGTTCAAAGTAAATTACTTGCGGCGCTTGCCCTTGCCGCCCTTGCGGGTGTTGGCCTTGGCAGCGGCAGTCTTGACGGCCTCAACAGCCTTCTCAGCGGCAGGCTTCACAGCCTCGACCGTCTTTTCGACAACAGGCTCGGCAGCCTTGACAGCCTTCTCGACCACGGGCTTCGCGGCCTTGACAGTCTCCTCGACGACCGGCTTTGCGGTCTCGACAGCCTTCTCAACGACAGGCTCGGCGGCCTTGACGGCCTTCTCGACGGCGGGCTTTGCAGCCTTGACAGCCTTCTCGGCAACCGGCTTAGCGGCCTTAACAGCCTTCTCAACAACAGGCTCGGCAGCCTTGACAGCCTCGGTGGCGGCCTTCTCGGCGGCAGCCTTGGCCTTGACGGCGGAAGCCTTCACACTGGTCTTGGGCTTGCGGGTAACTTCGTTGATGGTCCAGAACTGGTTGTCTCCGTTGACGTCAGCCCAAATCTGCAGCACAGTGCCGTTCTCGGTAGCCATGCCCGGGTCAAGCAGCTTGCCGGCCAGGTTGGACTTGATCTTCACGCGGCCATCGTTGGTCGGCTCAACGACCCACAGCTGGCTGGAAGCCTGTGCGCCCTCCCACTGGTGGACGCGGGTGCCATCGCTGACGCCGCCCATGTCCAGGTCAAGCATCTTTGCGGTGAAACGGTTCTGGATGCGGTAAACTCCGTCGCCTGCTGCGACGAAGTTCCACTGCTGCCACTCGGCGTTGGCGTTGTCCCACAGCTGGATCTTCGCGCCGTTGTCGATGTTATAGTCAGCGACTTCGACGACTTTGCCGTTGGCGGCACTGATGGTGTAGAACTTACCTTCGGTAATAACGGTCTGTGCAATTTTCTTCTTGGGTGCCATAATGGAATCCCCTCCTGTGTATTGTTAAAAATAGTGTATGTAAGGCGGCCTGTTTTCCCTCTGGCCGCGTGGTCAGGCAGCGCTTTTTGCGTGTCTACGCATACTATTATAACCATTTTTTCCCTCGTCGTCAACTTTTTGGCGCTGTTGCGGCATTTTGCACAAAAACTGCCGGGACAGCGGATGCTATCCCGGCAGTTTTGATTGATTTCAGGCTGTTTTGCGACCTTTTTCGACGGTTTAGCTGTTCTCGGCAAAATTGCCGGTGTACAGGCGGTAGTAACGGCCCTTTTGGGCAATCAGCTCGTCGTGGGTGCCGCGCTCGATGATGCGGCCCTGCTCCAACACCATGATGCAGTCCGAGTTGCGCACCGTGGACAGGCGGTGGGCAATGACGAAGGTCGTGCGGCCATACATCAGGCCGTCCATGCCGTCCTGCACGAGCTTTTCGGTGCGGGTGTCGATGGAGGAAGTTGCCTCGTCGAGGATCAGCACCGGCGGATCCGCGACCGCTGCACGGGCGATAGCCAGCAGCTGGCGCTGACCCTGGCTCAGGTTCGTGCCGTCGCCGGTCAGCATCGTGTTGTAGCCGTCGGGCAGGTGCTTGATGAAGGTATCGGCGTTCGCCAGCTTGGCGGCTGCCATGCACTCTTCATCGGTGGCGGTCAGGCGGCCATAGCGGATGTTCTCCATGACCGTGCCGGTGAACAGGTGGGTATCCTGCAGAACGATGCCCAGAGAGCGGCGCAGGTCGTCCTTTTTGATCTTGCGGATGTTGATGCCATCATACCGGATCTTGCCGTCTGCGATATCGTAGAAGCGGTTGATCAGGTTGGTGATGGTCGTTTTGCCGGCACCGGTGGAGCCGACAAAGGCGATCTTCTGGCCCGGGCGGCCATAGAGGTTGATCCCGTGCAGAACGGTCTTTTCCGGCACATAGCCAAAATCGACATCGGTAAAGGTGATGTCACCCGCCAGCTTGTGGTAGGTGGTGGTGCCGTCGTGGTGGGGATGCTTCCAGGCCCAGATGCCGGTGCGCTCGGTGGTCTCCACCAGCTCGTCATCCTTGCCATACTTGACGTTGACCAGGGTGACATAGCCCTCGTCGGTCTCGCTGGCCTCGTCCATCATCTTGAAGATACGCTCCGCACCGGCCAGTGCCATGATCACGCTGTTGGCCTGCATGGACACCTGGCTGATGGGCATATTGAAGCCCTTGTTCAGGCTCAGGAAGGCCATCACGGTACCCAGGGTCATGCCGCCGACATTGCCAACGGCCATGGCTGCGCCTGCCAGAGCACAGACTGCATAGCTGATATTGCCCAGCTGTGCGGTAACGGGCATGATGATGTTTGCGTAGCTGTTGGCCTGCTTGGCGCTTTCCTTCAGCTTATCGTTCAGCTGCCGGAAGCCATCCAGAGCCTTCTGCTCGTGGGTGAACACCTTGACGACCTTCTGGCCCTCCATCATCTCTTCGATGTAGCCGTTCACCTTACCCAGATCCTTCTGCTGGGCCACAAAGTACTTGCCGCTCATGGAAGTGATCTTCTTGGAGCAGAACAGCATCAGGGTCACCATCAGCATGGTGACAACGGTGAGCTGCCAGCTCATCAGGCACATGCTGGTGAACACGGACACGATGGTGATGGCGCTGGACACCAGCTGGGGGATGCTCTGGCTGATCATCTGGCGCAGGGTGTCCACATCGTTGGTGTACACCGACATGATGTCGCCGTGGGGGTGGGAGTCAAAATACCGGATGGGCAGGCTTTCCATGTGGGTGAAAAGCTGGACGCGCAGGTTGCGCAGGGTGCCCTGGGTCACGTTGACCATGATACGGGCGTTGAGCCATGCGGCCAGCACGCCGATGGCATAGATGCAGCCAATGCGCACCAGTGCGCCTGCCAGCGGGCTGAAGTCCGGCGTGGCCTGCTTGGTCATGGGGACGATGTAATCATCGATCAGGGTCTTGAGGAAAAGGCTTGCCTGCACATTTGCCAGCGCGCTGACGATGATGCAGACCAGCACAAGGATGCAGTGGGGCAGATAGTGCTTGAACACCTCATCCATGATCCGCTTGAGCAGCTTGCCCGGGTTCTCGACCTTCGGCTTGGGGCCGCCCATCCTACGGGGGCCGGGGCCCTTTACTTCTTTCACCTGTGCCATTACTGCTCACCTCCCTGCTTGTCAAAATCGCCGCCGCCCTGGGTCTGGCTGTTGTAAACTTCCTGATAGATCTTGTTTGTCTTGAGCAGCTCCTCGTGGGTGCCCAGGCCGTTGATCTGGCCGTTGTCCAGCACCAGGATGCGGTCTGCATCCTGCACGGAGGAGATGCGCTGTGCAATGATGATCTTGGTGGTACCGGGGATCTCCTCCCGGAAGGCCTTGCGGATCTTGGCATCGGTGGCGGTATCCACGGCGCTGGTGCTGTCGTCCAGGATCAGCACCTTGGGCTTGCGCAGCAGCGCGCGGGCAATGGTCAGGCGCTGCTTCTGGCCGCCGGACACGTTGGAGCCGCCCTGCTCGATCCATGTATTGTACTTATCCGGGAAGCGCTGGATGAACTCATCCGCGCAGGCCAGCTTTGCCATGCGGATGCACTCTTCCTCGGTGGCGTTGGCATCGCCCCAGCGCAGGTTATCCAGAATAGTACCGCTGAACAGCACGTTCTTCTGCAGCACCATGGAGACCTCGCGGCGCAGCACGTCAAGGTTATAATCCCGCACGTCCACGCCGCCCACCCGCACGGTGCCGCTCTCGGCATCGTACAGGCGGGGGATCAGCTGCACCAGACTGGACTTTGCACTGCCGGTGCCGCCGATGATGCCCAGCGTCTCGCCGGGCCGGATGGTAAAGCTGATATCGTTCAGCACCGGCTGACCGCTGCCGTGTTTATACTTGAAGGTAACGTGGTCGAACTGGATGCTGCCGTCTGCCACCTGCTGCACCGGCTGCTTTGCCGGGGGCAGGTCGGTGTGCTCGTCCAGCACCTCCACGATACGCTTGGCAGAGGCGGCGGACATAGCGATCATGACAAAGGCCGTGCTCAGCATCATCAGTGCCATAAGGATGTTCATGATATAGCCGAACAGGGCGTTCAGCTGGCCGGTGGTAATGGCACCGTGCAACACATATTTTGCGCCGAACCAGCTCAGCGCGATGTTGCAGCCGTACACCGCCACCAGCATGGCGGGGTTATTGAAGCTCAGGCGGCTTTCGGCGTTGACGAACTGCTTGTACAGGCTCTCGCAGGCGGCAGTGTATTTTTCGTTTTCGAAGCCCTCGCGCACAAAGCTTTTGACCACGCGGATGGCAGAGACATTCTCCTGCACCGAGGCGTTGAGGTTATCGTAGTTCTTGAACACCCGGTCAAAGATGCGGAAGGTGGGGATCATGATGGCAGCCAGCACCGCCACCAGAAAGGCCATTGCCACCACGAACACCAGCGACAGCGGGCCGCCGATGACCACAGCCATGAACATTGCAAACACCAGATGCACCGGGGCGCGCACGCACATGCGCAAAATCATCTGGAAGGCGTTCTGCACGTTGGTCACGTCGGTGGTCATACGGGTAACAAGACCCGCCGTGGAGAATTTGTCGATGTTGGAAAAAGAGTAATGCTGGATGTTTTCATACATGGCATCGCGCAGATTTCCGGCAAAGCCGGTGGATGCCTCGGCGGCGTACTTGCCCGCCAGCACGCCCAGCACCAGCGCAATGGCTGCCACCAGAAAGGTAAGCAGGCCGTAGCGGATGATGGCGTTCATATCGCCCTTTTCAATGCCCTGATCGATGATAAAGGCCATGATGGTGGGCAGCAGCACATCCATAATGGCTTCCAGCGCAGCAAAGAGCGGTGTCTTGATCGAGGCGGCTTTATACTCGCCCAGATGTGACACAAGCTTTTTGATCATCTGAATTTCCCTCCCATTGAAGTTATTTGTTTGGTACAAAACAATTTTATACAAAACGATCTGAATGTCAATAGCTTTCGAAAAATGTTCATAATTGCTAATTTATCAAGTCCTTTTTCGGCGCTTTGACGGAAAAGATCGTTATTTCAGTGCTTCCCGCAGCTTGTTCAGCAGCCGCAGCAGTTCTGCGTTCTCCTCCTCGGTCAGCAGTCCGGCCACATAGTCGTCGGTCTGGTGGAAGGACAGCAGGGTCTTTTCGTGCCGTTGGATGCCCTCCTCGGTCAAAACCAGCTGCTTGAGCCGGGCATCCTGCGGCACGCTCAGCCGCTGGATGTAGCCCTTGCGCTCCATCAGCTGCAAAATGTTCGTCACCGTGGAGCGGGTGATGGAAAACTCCCGCTCGATGTCCCGCTGAAACACCGGCTCGTCCCGGTGGCGGTAGAGATATTCGATGATCCACCCGTGCATGGGGGTGGTCTGCTCTACCCCGTTGGCGCGGGAAAACTGGTTCAGCCTGCGGAAGATCAGGTTATCCACCCGGCGCAGCTGGGCGGGAATGACCTGCGGCCCATCCCACGGCGGGTCCAGCTTGCAGGGCTCTTCAATAGGGTGCTGTGTACACATAATGGTTTTCCTCTGTTTCGGTCAAATCGTTCGATGTGAAACTGTTTGATACGATACATATATTACTCATATCCCCGCTCAATGTCAAGGGGCGGGGCGCAAAAAAGGCCGCTTCGGAAAATTTTCCGCAGCGGCCTTGATTTTTATGGATACGGGATACGCTTACAGCTTTTTGCCGGTCAGCAGCTCGTAGGCCTCCAGATACTTGGCAATGGTCTTGTCAATGACATCCTGCGGCAGGTCGTAGTTGCTGTCAGGGTTGGCCTTCAGCCAGTCGCGGACGAACTGCTTGTCGAAGGAGGGCTGGCTGTGACCCGGCTCGTAGCCCTCCAGCGGCCAGAAGCGGGAGGAGTCCGGGGTCAGCATCTCGTCACCCAGCACCACGTTGCCGTCCTCGTCCAGACCAAACTCGAACTTGGTATCGGCAATGATGATGCCGCGGGACAGTGCATACTCGGCACACTTCTTGTACAGAGCAATGGTGTAATCGCGCAGCTTGGTGGCGTACTCCAGACCGTGGCCGGGGAACTTCTTCTCCAGCACGTCGATGCTCTGCTCGTAGGAGATGTTCTCGTCGTGGTCGCCGATCTCTGCCTTGGTGGAGGGGGTGTAGATGGGCTCGGGCAGCTTATCGGACTCCTGCAGGCCTTCGGGCAGCTGGATGCCGCACACCTTGCCGGTCTTTTGGTAGCTTGCCCAGCCGCTGCCGGTAATGTAGCCGCGCACGATGCACTCGATGGGCAGCATGGTCAGCTTGCGGCACATCATGCTGTTGCCGGTGAACTGGGGCTGGCGGAAGAACTCCGGCATATCCTGCACATCCACGCTCAACATGTGGTTGGGCAGCAGATCGCGGGTGTAATCGAACCAGAACTTGCTTATCTGGGTGAGCACGGTGCCCTTTTTGGTGACCTTGTTTTTCAGGATGACGTCAAACGCAGAAATGCGGTCGGTGGCAACCATGATCAGGCTGTCGCCATTGTCGTAGATCTCGCGGACTTTGCCTTCTTTGATGGGTTTGAACTCAGTCATAATCAAACACTCCATTTTTTCCATGTTCTCAGCAGCGCAGCAGCGCAGCGCAGTTCTTACCCTATTATTCTACCATACTGCCGCGCGGTTTAAAAGGAACAGAATAAAAGAAAAACAGGCAAGTTTTGTGTTTTTATCGTGAAAAGTGCGCAAAAAACAGCAGGAAATTTCGGCGTTTTGACGATAAAAGTCGTACTTTATCCCCAAATGCACGCACCTTTGCAAAATGCAGTCATGGACAAGCGCCGCCGGTTGCGGTATCATAGTAGTATGCGTATATCTGCGCTCCGCAGGGGCGCAAAAGTAAACAAGGAGGTAAAGAGTATGGGCAAATTTCCCAAGGGCTTTTTGTGGGGCGGCGCTACCGCCGCCAACCAGTGCGAGGGTGCATGGCAGGCAGACGGCAAGGGTCTGGCTACGGTGGATGTGACCCCCTTCGGCCCGGACCGTTTTCCGGTGGCAACGGGCTATATGGAAATGCTGGGCTGCGATGACGCACATTTCTACCCCAGCCACGAGGCCATTGACCTGTATCACCATTATAAAGAGGATATCGCCCTGTTTGCAGAGATGGGCTTCAAGTGCTTCCGGCTGTCCATTGCATGGACCCGCATCCTGCCCAACGGCGATGACGCTCAGCCCAACGAGGCAGGACTGGCTTTCTACGACAGCATTTTTGACGAGTGCCATAAGTACGGCATCGAGCCGCTGGTTACCATCTGCCACTTTGACACTCCCATTGCCCTCATCAAAAAATACGGCGGCTGGAAAGACCGCCGCATGGTGGACGCCTATGTCCACTACTGCGAGGTGCTGTTCGACCGCTTCAAAGGCAAGGTGAAGTACTGGCTCACCTTTAATGAGATCAACATGCTGCTGCACCTGTCCTTTACCGGCGCCGGGCTGGTGTTCTACCCCGGCGAGAATGTGGAGCAGGTCAAGTATCAGGCTGCCCATCACGAGCTGGTGGCCAGCGCAAAGGCGGTAAAGCTGGCGCACGAAAAAATGCCGGACGCCATGGTGGGCTGTATGCTGGCGGCAGGGCAGTTCTACCCCCGCACCTGCGCCCCGGAGGATGTGCGGGCGGCGCAGGAGGCAGACCGGGACAACTACTTCTTTACCGACGTACAGGTGCGCGGCGCTTACCCCGTGTGGGCCAAAAAGCGGATGGAGCGCGCCGGGGTGCAGCTGCACACGCAGCCCGAGGACGACCGCACGCTGCGGGAGGGCACGGTGGATTTTGTATCCTTCAGCTACTATTCCAGTCGCTGCATCACGGTGGATAAGGAGCTGATGGCGGCAGAGAATGCGGAAGGCAACGCCGTGTCTGCATCGGTGAAGAACCCCTACCTGAAAGTCAGCGAGTGGGGCTGGGCCATCGACCCGGTGGGTCTGCGGGTGACGCTGAACACCATCTACGACCGGTACGAAAAGCCCATGTTCATCGTGGAGAACGGTCTGGGTGCGGTGGATACCGTAGAGCCGGACGGCTCCATCCACGACAGTTACCGCATCGACTATCTGCGGGCGCACATCGAAGAGATGGAAAAGGCCATCAACGAGGACGGTCTGCCGCTGATGGGCTACACCACATGGGGTCCCATCGACCTTGTGAGCGCCTCCACCGGCGAGATGAAAAAGCGGTACGGCTTTATCTATGTGGACAAGGACAACGACGGCAACGGCACCCTTGCCCGCAGCCGGAAGGACAGTTTTTACTGGTATAAAAAGGTCATCGCTTCAGACGGCGAGGACCTGACCTGAGCAAGCGCCCCGGCACTGTTTGCGGTATGGCAGCGCCGGGGCGTAAAAGTGTGAGGAAGAACCGATAACGGAGAAAATTTATGACACCACAAATCATTGCACACCGCGGTGCTTCCTATCTTGCACCGGAAAACACCCTGACTGCCTTTAAAAAAGCCATGGAGATTGGCGCGGACGGCGTAGAGATGGACGTACAGCAGACCATTGACGCCGGGCTTGTGATTCACCACGACTATATGATCGATCTGCACACGGATATTTCCGGCAAGATCTACGATATGACCATGGGCGATCTGAAAGAGCTGGATTTTGGCAGCTGGAAGGATGCCATCTATCAGGACGAAAAGATTGCTACCTTACAGGAAGCCATGGAGCTGTGCAAGCAGATGCCGGAATGCACCGTGCATCTGGAGCTGAAATCCACCATGGACAACGACCCGGACTTTGTACCCCGGGTGCTGGAAGTGCTGCAGCAGACCGAGATGGTAGAACAGGTGATCCTTGTTTCCTTCAACCACGCGCTGCTGCGGCAGGCAAAGCAGCTGCTGCCCGAACTGCGGGTAGGTGCACTGGTATACGGCGAGCTGGAAAGCATGCTGCTGCCGCCGCCCATCATCTGGAAGGATCTGGGACTGACCAACGGCATAGACGACATGGAAGCCATGGACGCTGCCCTGCCGGAGAGCGCAGCAGACGAGGAAAATTGCAGCTGGATGACCCGCTGGATGAGCGATAAGGTAAGTATGCTGCGGGCAAACTTTCCCGGCGAGAGCCTGAACGAGATCTACAAAAACCTGATGGCGCAACGGGATCTGCCCGCCTACATCCGCAGTCTGGACTTTGTGCCGGAGTGGGTCAGCTGTGAGTACCACACCGCCTACAAAAACGCCGGTTTCATTGACAAACTGCACGAGATGGGCATCAAGGTGTCTTTGTGGACGGTGGACACGGAAGATTCCGTCCGCAGCCTGCTGCGCACCAGCGCCGATGCCTACATCACCAACCGCCCCGACCGTGTGCGGGAGTGGATGGAGAAGGAGCAGGCAGCGACCGCCCCAACAGAAACCGCCACGGCAGAGTCTGCCCCCACTGCTGAAGCAGACGCCGGGACAGCTGCCGCAGAGTAAACCGACCGGAACAGACACAAAAAAAGAGATAGGCTTTCCCGAAAGGGATCGCCTATCTCTTTTTGCATTCATTTTATTCTGCTGCGTCGGTCAGCACAAAGGTCAGCTCTGCGGTGACGGCGCACTTGCCGTCCACCCATGCCGAGGCCTTGCCTACGCCCACAGCGCCGTGCTGCTGTACCAGCTCGCAGTGGAGGGTGAGCACGTCCCCGGGGGTGACCTGCTTGCGGAAGCGGGCACTCTTGATGCCGCCGAACAGCGCCAGCTTGCCCTTGTTTTCCGGCAGGCTCAGCGCTGCCACAGCGCCGGTCTGTGCCAATGCTTCCAGCAGCAGCACGCCGGGCATGACCGGCTGCGCCGGGAAGTGGCCGTTGAAGAATTCCTCGTTGCGGGTGACGCACTTGCGGCCGATGGCCCACTGCCCCGGCTCGTAGTCCAGAACACGGTCCACGAGGGCAAAGGGGTAGCGGTGGGGCAGGATCTCCGCAATCTGCATACTGCTCAGGGTGTTGGCGTTTTCACGCACGGTACGGGGCTCTGCCATGGGTCAGCCCTCCCATCTGCGCAGGGCAATGCAGGCGTTGTGGCCGCCAAAGCCCAAGCTGTTGCTCAGCGCGTACTGCATCTCCTGCTGCCGCCCGGTGTTGGGCACATAGTCCAGATCGCACTCCGGGTCGGGCTGGGCGTAGTGGATGGTGGGCGGGGCGAACTGGTCCCGCAGCGCCAGCGCGGTAAACACGGCCTCGATGCCGCCCGCGCCGCCCAGCAGATGGCCGGTCATGCTCTTGGTGCTGACCACGGTCATCTCCTTGGCGTGTGCGCCGAACACGGCGTGGATGGCGGCAGTCTCGCAGGCATCGTTCATGTGGGTGCCGGTGCCGTGGGCGTTGATGTGATCCACCTGCTCCGGTGCGATGTCGGCATCCACCAAGGTCAGCTTCATGCAGTCGATGGCACCTGCGCCGCCGGGAGCCGGAGCGGTAAAGTGGTAGGCATCGCAGTTGGCACCGTAGCCCACCACCTCGGCGTAGATGTGTGCGCCGCGCGCTCTTGCGTGCTCCAGTTCTTCCAGCACCAGCACACCGCTGCCCTCACCCATGACAAAGCCGCTGCGGCGGGCGTCAAAGGGCAGGCTGGCAGCGTCCGGGTCGGTGGCGGTGGAAAGTGCCTTCATGCTGGTAAAGCCGCCGATGCCCAAGGGGCTGATGCAGCTTTCCGCGCCGCCGCAGACCATCACCGGCTCGTAGCCGTCCCGGATGCGGTGGAAGGCGTCGCCTACGGCGTTGGTGCCGCCGGCGCAGGCCGTGACCGGGCAGGTGCACATGCCCTTCAGACCGAAGCGGATGGCCACCTGCGCCGCTGCCATGTTGGCAATGGCCATGGGCACAAAGTAGGGGCTTACCTTCTCCATGCCCTTTTCCTCGCCGCGGGCGTGCTGCTCCTCGATCGTGGGCAGACCGCCGATGCCGCTGGACAGGATGACGCCGATGTCCTTGCCCTCGGCCTCGGTATCAAGGCCGCTGTCTGCAATGGCTTCGGCGGCAGCGCCCAGTGCCAGCAGGGTGAAGCGCGCCATTTTGCGGACTTCCTTTTTGTCCACCACGGTCTCGGGGTCAAAATCCTTTACCTCACCAGCCAGCTTGCACTTGAAGTCGGTGGTGTCGAACTGGGTGATGGGGCCGATGCCGCATTTACCGGCACGGGCTGCCGCCCAGCTGTCCGCCACATTGTTGCCCAGCGGGTTCACCGTGCCAAGGCCGGTGATCACAACTCTGCGTTTTTCCATAAGGGTTCTCCTTTACATTGCCATGCCGCCGTCCACACAGAGCACCTGCCCGGTGAGATAGCTGCTTTGTTCTGCGGCAAAAAACGCCACTGCCTGTGCCACATCCTCCGGCTGGCCTGCGCGGCCTGCGGGGATGCCCTGCGTCATGCCGGTGCGCACCGCCTCCGGCAGCACGGCAGTCATGTCGGTGTCGATAAAGCCGGGCGCTACCGCGTTCACGGTCACGTTCCGCGCGGCCAGCTCCCGGGCAAGGCTCTTGGTCAGGCCGATGAGCCCCGCCTTGCTGGCGGCGTAGTTGGTCTGCCCGGCGTTGCCCCGCAGCGCCACCACGCTGGAAAGGTTCACGATGCGGCCATAGCGCTGGCGCACCATGCGGCGGGCGGCCTCCTTGCAGCAGAGAAAGGCGCTTTTCAGGTTGGTGTCCAGCACCGCGTCAAAATCCTGCTCGGTCAGGCGCAAAATCAGGTTGTCCCGGGTGATGCCCGCGTTGTTCACCAGCACATCCACCCGGCCAAAGGCCTCGGCAGCGGCATCGAACAGCGCCTTGCAGCCCTCGGCGGTGGATACATCCGCCTGCACGGTCACCGCCTGCACGCCCTCGGCGCGGCAGAGCGCTGCCGTCTGCTCCGCAGGCTCTGCGCCATGGCAGTAGTTCACCACCACGTTGCAGCCCTGCTTTGCCAGTGCCACGCACACTGCGCGGCCAATGCCCCGGCTGCCGCCGGTAACAATGGCGGCGCGGGTCAGCTTTTCTTCGCTCATTCTGCTTCCTTCCATGCGGTCAGCACCGCATCCAGCTGTTCCGGGGTCTCCACTGCGGTGCAGACCACCCCGGGCAGGGTCTTTTTCACAAAACCGCTCAGGGCGCTGCCGGGGCCGACTTCCAGAATGTGGTCCACGCCCAGTTCACCCAGACGGCGCAGGGTATCTTCCATGTAGACGCTGCTCTGCACCTGCTTTACCAGCAGCTGCGGGATGCTGTCGGTCTCGGCCTTTTCATGCCCCAGACAGTTGAACAGCACCGGCGTCTCCATGGTGCCGAAGTTTTCGCCCGCAAAGCGCTGTGCCAGCGCATCCCCTGCGGGAGCCATCAACCTTGTGTGGAAGGGGCCGCTGACCTTCAGCGGGATGCAGCGGCGGGCACCGGCTTCCTTGGCCAGCGCGGCGGCCTGCTCCACAGCGGCCTTTTCGCCGCCGATGACCAGCTGCCCCGGGCAGTTGTAGTTGCAGATCTGCACACAGCCCGCCTCTGCTGCCTGTTCGCAGCAGGCAGACAGTTTTTCTCTGTCCAGTCCCAGCACGGCGGTCATGCCGCAGGCAAGGCCTTTTGCAGCTTCGGCCATGGCCCTGCCCCGGAAGGCGGTCAGCTCGATGGCCTGCTTTGCGGTGAACACCCCGGCTGCCTGCAGCGCGGAGTATTCGCCCAGCGAAAGCCCCGCCAGATAGGCGGGTTTTACGCCCTTTTCGGCCAGCACGGCGGTCACGCCGCAGGCAAAGGCCACCATGCAGGGCTGGGTGTATTCGGTCTGGTTCAAAACGCCGTCCGGGTCCTCAAAGCAGACGCGGTGCAGGTCAAAATCCAGCACTGCGCTGTCAAAGGCCGCCCGGAAGGCGGGAGATGCTTCGTAAAATTCCTTGCCCATGCCGGGGTGCTGCGCACCCTGACCGGCGTAAAGTACGGCAAGCTTCATAAGTTCTGCCTCCATTCGGTCACAAGTTCGTCCATCAGCTCGCGCACGGTGCGCATCCGATCCAGCCTGCCCACGTTTTCGCCGCAGAAGAAGAGCCCTTCCTCCACGTTGCCCTTCACCGCCTCGATGAGGGCGTGGGTAATGCAGTAGGGCACAGCGGCGGGGTCGCAGGTCTTGAGACACCGGGCGCAGTGCTTGGGCGGGAAGCGTTTGCCCTCGGCCAGCGCCTGCACCAGCGGGGTGTTCAGCGCGCGTCCAGGCATTCCCACCGGGCTGTGGATGATGCGCACATCCTCCGGCTTTGCCGCCAGCAGCACGTCTTTGTAGGTCTGGGAGGCGTCGCACTCGTAGGTGGGGATAAAGCGGGTGGCCAGCTGCACGCCCGCAGCGCCAAGCTTTGTAAAGTGTGCCATGTCGGCACCGGTGTACACGCCGCCCGCCACAAATACCGGGATGGCGTGGCCGTATTGTTCCTCGTAGGGTTTTACCTCGGCCAGCACCCCGGGCAGAATCTCGTCCAAAGTCTGGCAGCGGTCGGCCAGCAGGTCCTCCTCGGCAAAGCCGAGATGCCCGCCCGCCTTGCAGCCCTCGATGACCACAAAATCGGCGGTGCGGTCAAAGCCCTTTGCCCAGCGGCGCAGGATGAGCTTTGCCGCCCGGGCGCTGGATACGATGGGCGCAATGGCTACCTCTTTGGTGCCCACAATGCCCGGCAGCTCCAGCGGCAGACCCGCACCGGAGACCACGGCATCCACTCCCGCCGCTACGGCGGTGCGGATAGCCTCGGCATAGTCCCGGGTGGCTACCATGGCGTTGATAGCTACCAGACCCATGCCCCCGGCAATGGCCTTAGCCTTTTGGATCTCTGCGGTCAGGGCGCGGTGGTTGGCTGCCGCCGGGTCACGGGCAAAATCCGGCTCGCGGTAGCCTGCATCGGCGGTGGAGATGCACCCCATGCCGCCGCAGGCTGCTACCGCACCGGCCAGCCCGCCCAGCGAGACGCCTACGCCCATGCCGCCCTGCAAAATGGGTACTTGCAGGGGCTTGCCGCCAAGGGTCAGCATTCGGCATTCAGCGCGGCAATGCGCTGCCTCCCGCCCTGCCACAGGTCGGCAAGGATGTCCGCCACGGGGCGCACCTCGTGCAGCATTCCGGCTACCTGACCGGCCATCAGGCTGCCGCTTACCGTGTCGCCCTCAAAGACGGCGCGGCGCAGGCTGCCCAGCGTGTATTTTTCCAGTTCCATCTTGTCCGCGCCCGCCTTTTCCTGACGGACATACTCCCGGCTCATGCGGTTTTTCAGTACACGCACCGGCGCACCCACGGTGCGCCCGGTGACGATGGTGTCACTGTCCCCGGCCTTGAGCAGCGCGGCCTTGTAGTTGGGGTGAATGGGGCACTCCTCGCTTGCCAGCAGGCAGGTGCCCACCTGCACCCCGCAAGCGCCCAGCGCCAGCGCAGCCGCCAGCTGACGGCCATCGGCAATGCCGCCTGCGGCGATGACCGGCACGCTGACCGCGTCCACCACCTGCGGCACCAGCGCCATGGTGGTCATCTCGCCCACATGGCCGCCGCTCTCGGTGCCCTCGGCAATGACGGCGTCAATGCCCAGCGGCTCCAGATGCCGTGCCAGCACGGCAGCAGCCACCACCGGAATCACCTTGATGCCGGCAGCTTTCCACATGGAAACGTATTTTCCCGGGTTGCCTGCGCCGGTGGTGACCACGGCGACTTTTTCCTCCACCACGATCTGGGCAAACTCATCTGCCTGCGGGTGCATGAGCATGATGTTTACACCAAAGGGCTTGTCGGTCAGCTCTCGGCAGCGGCGGATGTTCTGGCGCAGGGTATCGGCATTCATGCCGCCCGCACCGATGATGCCCAGTGCACCGGCGTTGGAGCAGGCGGCGGCAAACTCGCCGGTGGCAATGTTGGCCATGCCGCCCTGAATGATGGGGTATTTCGTCCCCAGGATCTCGTTTAAAAGTTTCATGGTCTTTATCCTTTATATTCCACGATCATGCCGCCCCATGTCAGGCCGCCGCCGAAGCCGATGCAGGCAAGGGTCTGGCCGGGGTGCAGCTGGCCGCTTTCAGCCAGCTCGTTCAGCGCCACCGGGATGCTGGCAGCACTGGTGTTGCCGTGGCGATCCATGTTTTTGTAGAACTTTGCACCGTCGGCGTGCAGCGCCTTGACGCAGTGGTCGATGATGCGGCTGTTGGCCTGATGACAGACCACCCAGTCCAGATTGTCCAGTGTAAGGCCGGTCTCGTCCAGCACGGTGTGCAGGCATTTGGGCAGGGCATCCACCGCAAAGCGGAACACTGCCCTGCCGTCCATGCTGATGGGTGCCGAGCCTGCGCGGCTGGGGCCGCCGGCATGGATGGCGGCATCGCCCCGGGCACCCAGCGTGATAGCAAAGGGCACGGTGGTGTCGGTCAGTTCAAACACCGCCGCACCGGCACCATCGCCGAACAGCACACAGGTGGAGCGGTCGGCGGGGTCCATCAGGCGGGAGAGCGCCTCGGTGCCGATGACCAGCGCGTACCGCCCGCCCAGCGTAGCCAGTAGGCCGCGCGCCACCGCCGTTCCATACAAAAAGCCGGAACAGGCGGCGTTCACATCCAGTGCGGGGCGGTTTTCCGGCAGTGCCAGCGCCGCCTGTACCTGACAGGCCACGCTTGGGGTGGCGTCCGGTGCGGAAAGGGTGGCACAGACGCAGCAGGCAATGTCTGCCGGAGCAAGACCGCTGCGCTGCAGCGCCTGCTTTGCGGCAGCAATGGCCAGTGTAGCGGCATTTTCGCCCTCGGTGCAGTAGTGCCGTGTGCGGATGCCGGTGCGGGTGGTGATCCACTCGTCGCTGGTATCCACGGTGCGGCTCAACTCTTCGTTGGTGACCGTGCGGCCGGGCAAAGCCCCGCCGGTGGCGATCAGACGCAAACCCTTCATGCTTTCCTCATTTCTCCGATCTGACGGAATTTCTGGTAGCGCTGCTCGGCCAGCTGACGGCCGTTCATGCGGGCAAGGCTGCGCAGCTGACGCTGCAGTGCCTCGTCCAGATTGCCGAACAGTACCCCGTGGGCGCGCTG
>OFSD01001584.1_pt1 | contig 15936 bp, 9 predicted proteins | sample 1543191 | NCBI WGS metagenome assembly OFSD01 (sample SAMN04209221, study PRJEB22552) | human gut metagenome | biome: gut; material: feces | host: Homo sapiens | place: USA: Oklahoma
TAATAATGGTCATGTATCCCTTTCCTGAACAGGCTCATCCAAGCTGTGCGTTGCGAAGTTCTTAGAGGAGCTTGAGAAGCTTGATAATGTATATGATATACAGATTTCGGGTGTCAGCGAATCGAAGGACGAGGAGAGCAATATTACAGAGAACTTTTCGCTTACGTTCAAGTTCCTCAAGCTTGACGAAGAGGAGAGCACACAGGAAGAAGCCGGTACGGACAGCTGTACAGTAAATAATGAGAAGGAGGCACAGTAATTATGAAGCTTGCAATTTCAGAACGTGACAAATTCCTATTATGTCTGGTTGGCTGTCTATTGCTGGTATTTTTATCATACTATTTCGGATTCCGCAATTTCAGCGATAAGACGAGTGCGCTTGAGAGCGAGATTTCCACACTTCAGGTTAAGTACAATGACTTGAAGGATAAGTCGGACAATATACCGAAGTATAAGCAGGATACGGAAAACTATAATCGTATTTTTGAGGGTGGTCTTGCCGGATACGATTCAGGCTTTTCACAGAAGGCAACGCTTATGTTCACAACAGAGCTTGAAGCACAGCTTGGTGTGTGGGTCCGCACGGTGAGCATGCCGGATGCAGCACTTGTGTACACCTTCGGAAATGTTGTTTCATCCAACCCTTCAGCTAATGGTGCGAAGGTATATTCCACCGATATGAAGGGATATAAGAAGACGGTCACATATTCTTATGAATGTGATTACGATACCTTCAAGGAGCTGCTGGCATACATACTTGACTATGATACGATATATACGATTGATACGGTAAGCTGCTCTTACAATGAGGACGATGAACTTATGAGCGGCAATATCACGATTTCACAGTATGCCATCACCGGTTCGGACAGAGACTACTATGAGTCGGATATCGATTCGATTGACCTTGGCACGGAGAATCTTTTTGTATCAGAGAGCAATCCTAACCGTGTGATAGAGGCAGCGGATGAGTTCGGCCTTATGACCAATTACGATATAGCGCTTTCCCTTAGCTCGGAAAGCTCCGATTTAAGCTCAGTGGTTCTTGGAAGAAGAGGCTACTCATCATCACAGGTTTCCGCCAACACGAATAACAATGTTCCTGTTGTGATTAACCTTGCAGGAGAGAACGGCGAGTACACGATAAGCTATTCTGTAGGCGATAAGCAGTATCCTGCTGCAGACAAGACCCTGGTTGATTTGTCCTTCAATCCGGGCAGAAGCCTTGACCTCATGGTATTCAGCAGTGAGCGTGAATCGGATAATGACAAGTCCGGAGCAAGCGTGACCATCAACAATGAGTCTGATATGACACTTAACATCAAGGTGGTAAATGATGACAGCTCCAACCCAAGATTCAATGTTGAGAGTGTGAATGGAGCGGTGAGATATTATAGGTAGATATACATGAAAAGGAGATTATTGTGATATGTCCCACAATGTGAAGCATGAACAGAATAGCGGTTTCTCTCTCATAGAGCTGTTGATTGCGATAGCTATCCTTGCCATGCTCACGGTGCCTCTTATGAACTCCTTTATCATGTCGGGAAAGATTAACCGCAACAGCAGAAGGCTTCAGAATGCTGCCGCGGTTGCGCAGAGTGTTGCGGAGACTGCGAAGCATACGACGGACAAGGCGGCACTGGAGGCGGCGCTCAAGTCGCTTCCGGGTGTGTATGATTTTCCGGCTGATTCTAAGGTGAATGAGGACAGCCCGTTGTATACCTTCAAGCTTGACGGTGCGGACGGTGAGAAGTTCCGGGTTAATGTAAGCCTTATGCCTAAGACGGATTATGACTATAAGGCAACGGACTTTGCCGATTTATACAATGAGGCGAGCGTCATATATAGTGAGCTCATTCTCAATGACAACAAGGTTCTGTCGCTTATGAGGTCGCAGAAGATACCTTATGATGTCCCGGGTGCACCGGTCATGGAAAAATGGAATGTCACAGAAGGCAGGTGGGACAGCTACAGTCCGTCAGCTGAGGACAAGGCAATCCGTGATACCTATGGCAATCTTTTTGCGGACGAGTATCTAAAGAGCAGTGGTTCATTGGATGGTATCAGTGAGTCGGAGCTTACTGATGTCAATTCCAAATTTAAAAAGGAAAATATAGATAAAACAGTATATATTAATATAGAACAGGCCGGCAATGATTATGAGGTAACTATCAATACGATATATACATTCGATTTCACGGATTATAAGGTAGTGTACAGGGCTGAGGATACGTCTCCGGGTGTGATCGTCACTCCGGGAGCCGGTACTCCTATGACATTCTACAGATGTTCGGGGAAGTTAGTGTATAAGGCTGATGAGATTAAGCTTACCTTAGACAATGAAAAGCCTTTATATTTTCTCTACGCAAAGGCAGAGGGAGGCAGAATTTCAAGTGATGGAATTACGTTGGAAAAGGCTGCGGACGTAAGGCATTTTAAGAGCGTAACTTATAATGTCAATGCAGCTTCCGGCATACAGCTTACCAATGAAGATGGAACCTCAAGGAACATGAAGCTTTATTTTGTTGAGGAGGCAGGCGAAAGACAGGAGGAGAGCTTTAAAATCAATGTCGATAACAGTAGTCCCACAACGGCACTTGACCTATATACAACAGAAATTTACAACACCTTGGGGGCGGCACTTTCCGTCAATGTCAATAATGCCATAAAAGGTGTTGTTAATGTGTATTCTACAAAGGATGCGGCAAATACAGATAACCATATTGCGTATGAAAAGGGCGAAGAGATTACTTCATTATATAAGATCATAGTGAGCGTGGATTATGATGCTGACCGTGACGGAGGTTATTCGGAACATGTGTATTCGGTAGCTACCGATGATTAAGAAAAATAATATACGTGCTGAGGCATATATGCTTAGGCACGGTGAAATGGAGAAAGGTATGGGCAGAAGAAGCACAGGCAGGCTTAAGGAGAATAAGGGTTCATCACTTATAATGACATTGGTTGTGGTATCCTTCATAGCGGTCATAGCGATGACTGTCATGACATTAGCCCTGTCCTCATACAAGATTAAGGCGATGGAGGCGCGGGGCAGAAATGCTTTCTATAATGCGGATATGGCGGTGGATGAGATATATTCAGGTCTTGCCGCTGACGCTTACAGTGAGCTTGCTGAGTCCTATGACTATGTTATTGGAAATCTTCTTGAGGTTGACGGCGATTCGGTCACAATGATTGACAACACGGCAGCTAACAAGCTTCTTAGAAATACATATTTCCGCAATGCCTGCTTCGCAATATTCGGCGAGAGCTATGGAATGAGTGATGAGAAGGACATTAAGAAAAAGATAGCGGATGAGCTCACAGCAGGAAGCACACTATCATCTGTGAACCTCACAGAATTATCCGATAAGCTTAGAAGCTATATCTCCGATGTCTATAAGGATGCTTCAGGTGGAAGCGAGATTGATATAAATGTCGGACAGCTTCCGCAGATTCTTATGGTTGACGGTGCGATAAATTCCGTGATTATAAAGGATGTCACAATAACATACCAGAATCTTAACACGGACTATTTTTCACAGCTCACAACGGATTACGAGATTGTATTCCCTGAGAAGGCTGATATCAATATCGTGGATGATGACAGCGATATTCTTCAGTCCTTCCGCGACTATGCGATTGTATCAAACAAGTATATCAACTCGATGGGCTCTATAAATGTAAATGGCGGAATATACGCAAATCTCGGAATAAACCATCAGGGTGCTTCGGAATCACCAAGTCTTTTAAGACTTATCGTAAATGGAGGCAATATTGTCACCAACGGTCTGATACAGCTTTCGCAGAATGCGGCTGTCACATTTGGAAACGGAAGAATATGGGCGGACAATATCGAGCTTATCGACTCAGACCTTGTAATCAATTCGGATGGTTCTGCGTATGTTGCGGATGACCTGACACTTACACAGGGTTCTAAGAGCAATTCTGTGACGATAAGCGGCGATTATTATGGCTACAGTATTGAGGGACATGGAATAAACAGCGCGGATGCGACCCCGGCTAAGAGCAGTGCTATTATTATAAACAGTAAGAAGTCAAAGCTGGATTTTTCCAATATAAGAACACTTATATTGGGAGGTTACGGATGGGTTGTATATAATGAAGGCTCATCAGACCCGGGCGATGAGAGCTATTATAGAACGGGTGAGTCTATTGCCGTGCGCTACACACAGACTGCATATGTTCTTCCGGCGTCATGGAACGGAATAATTAACGATAACTTCTTTGCAAAGAAGCTGCTCAACCCGGCACAGCGCGTGATTGCCAATCCGGTCGAAGGCGGGGAGTATGAGTACTATTACAATTTCTCGAGCGGTGATGCGGCTGCAAGCTTTTATCGCGGACTTTACGATGATGATACCTTCAATGAGCTTTGCTCAGATGCCGGGATAACCGGAGCCGGGAATCTTGCCGAGGCTCAAGTGATAAGAGCGAGAATAAGAAGTGTGATTGATGAGGCTTATGACGATTTCCTTGACTATGACGGTACAGGAACTAAGGCTATCACGATTAACCCTAATGCCCGTGTGTATGAGAAGGGAATTGTGAGGGACAATGCTTCGGGTGTGAACGAATATAACAGTGTAGGGGACGAACTTGTCAGGGTTCTTTACGACAACTCGAGATGGAGACAGAGAATAATAGGAAGTCTCCTGATAGAGCTTGAGGATGACTGGATGTACAATTCCTCCGACTGGGATGGAAGCAGGTCTTATCCGACGCTCAATTACGGCTCTATGCGTTTTTCACATAAGATTAAGTCGGAGGCAGAGCTGAATCATGGCGCTGTGGACAATATTCTTCTGGGCAGGTCAAAGATTGCGGAGACAGGAAACGCATATTATTATGTTGAGAATGAGGATGGCAGCAATGCGGAAAACTATGTTGTTTTCGTGCATAATGGGGATGTGAAGCTCAGCAATGATTTCGACAGCCGTGCACCTAAAAGAGGAATTATAATTGTGGATGGCGACGTGGTTGTAGACCGGAATTTTGAGGGCTGCATCATCGCGACGGGAGATGTCAAGCTTGAAGGTGGTACATATAGTGCGGCACCGGAGCTTATTGATACGATTCTTAAGACACTTCCGGGTGTCAGAGGATATTTCGACGGAACGAATGTCACTGAGCTCGGAAAGCATATCGGCTACAATGATGGGGCACATGCAAAGCAGCCTGATGAGAAGGAAAAGGGCAATCTTAACAGCTATGCGGCATCGGATTGCATAAATATAGCAAATTACAGAAGAAGTGCAGCAACACAGACAGAGACGGAATAATGCTCTTAATAAATGCTATGAAAAGGAGGGAAAATGCCGATATGAAAAGTTGGAAAAGTAGGAATGGCAGGAATGACAGCTGCAATACATTGAATAATGAAATGAATAAAGGCTTTTCATTGATTGAGCTGTTGGTTGTCATTGCCATTATGGGTATATTTATCGGCGTTTCTTTCGCTTCCATAGGTCTTATCCAGGCTGGAAATATGACCAGTGTGACCAAGAGCATTGCGACAGGTATTCAGGAGACACGTCAGAAGACAATGACGCAGAATCTGTTGTACGGATGGCGGTTTTCGGTGGATACGGCTGCCGATGGCAGCGTGAGCATGACGGTCACTAAACAGGCAGCCGCCACGCAGCCGCCTGTGGACACGGTGACAGAGCTGAAAAAATGTGAGCTGTATTACACTAAAGATAGTGACGAAGAGGTGAAGATTACCGGGTTCGCGATGACGTTCGACGCTTCGACAGGTGCGGTAAAATCCTTCAATTATGCATTAGCAGACGGCAGAACAGCCATGCAGACCTCGGGCACCGGAAGGATAAGAGCGGCACACGGAAAAAAGGAGAGTGAACTTACCATATTCTTTGCAACAGGAAAGTATGAGGTTAAGTAGTATGAAACTAGGCAGAGCACATAAACGGGACGGAATTTCGGATAACAGGGGCATCACTCTCATAGAGGTTCTTATAGGAATTGCCATAATGGGTATTGTTTCATCGATGATTTCGGCAATAATGGTAGGTGGGACTAATTTTTTCAGGAAACAGAGTGCCACAATAGATTTGCAGAATGATTCACAGCTTATTACCTCATCAATGTCGGCGGCGATACTTGAGGGAACGAATTTTACACTTGAAGAGGATAAGCTGATGGATGGCAGGAGGGTTGTGTATTTTACCACCGGGACACCTGCTGCAGAGGGGGAGAATAAAGCAGTCGCAAAACAGTATATATGGGTAGAGGATAGTCCGTATGGTGACGCAGGGTATCTTTATATATATGATGCGGGAGCTGTGGTTGATTACAATAAGGGAAATTGCATATCAGAGCTTGTCAGATACTTTAAAATTACAGTTGGTGTCATGGAAGCGACAACAGATGCTTCGGGTAATATCGTATACACATACAACAGCAGCGTCAAGGAGACGAATAAGATTGAGAAAATCAGCGTGAGCTTCACTCTTGCCAATTCAAAGTCCGAGCTTACGCAGAGCATAGAGATTAAGCCAAGAAATACTGTGGCGGATTTTAAAAAGCTAGAGTCCGGCACATAGAACCAGCTGCACAAGTATGAAAGAAAGTGGGTTGATGTTTATGGGAAATATTAATAATCTGAAGAGAAGCGCAAAGAAGCTTGTTGCTGCCATGTTATCTGTTGTGACTGCGGTTACGCTTATGCCGGTGCAGGCTGTCCAGGGAAATGGGACTTCACATTTGGCTTCGGGTGTGGCTGATATCAATACGCCGGATGTGGGTTTGTCCGTCAGTGCAAGTGTGCAGAGAGCACTTGATGCGGGGCTTAAGAATAATGCAGAAAAGGACGGCGTTATAAGAGCCGTTCTTGACAATATTGAGGAGCTTCCTCAGTACGGAAACGCTGATTTCACATCAATTACAAGGGGTACGGCGGAAAGACCCTTTGTCATACTTGAGATTGCCCCGGCTGAGGAGTGCGGTGAGCTTGGATATCTTGTGAGCGGATGTGAACCTATCAGAATGGAGGATATGTTCGGCTTCGGAGAGTATACAAGAATATCTGAGACATTGACAACAGGTTATTTGACGGATGTGCCTTCAGGAACCTTCTTTTTCATGGATGAGCCGGAGGGAAATGCTTCCAATTACGGCTCCTACAGAGGTAATCTTCAGAACTGGGCATGGAGAATTAATCAGTATGGCGGACAGTCGTTCGTACATAAGGGCTACTATGAATATGTAGGCATGGGCAAGGGCTGCTTCTCTGTTGAAGCAGGAAAGATGGTTAAAAAAGGTGTGGACAGCGGAGAGTATATCTGGCACACTGTCAACTCATTTGAGGCTTCGCGGTATGATGGCATAGAATTTAATGATGACATTGCCGATGCGGCGGCTGAGGTCGGTGAAAGAATATATACAACCAGAACGAGCTATAATGCCAGGCTTGATGGTTCGGACTCAATGATGATGGTTGACCAGGTGGTTGAAGTCAGCGGTATGTATAAGGTGTATACAAATAAGGAGAATTTTCTCAAGGATACGCTTCTGCTGGATGATGAGACGGCTGCCGGTTACTCCTGCGTGATAAAGACTATAACGGCACAGGAGCTGAACAGCACACCGGAGTGGGTTGATTACGCAGACCTCATCTATATCTTTCCGGGAAATCATAACAAGGAGATTGTGAGTGCATGGAAGCAGACCATAAACGGTGCACCGGCTAACAGACTTGGACATACCTCCGCAGCAACGAATTATCCAATCAACACCTTTGAAATCAATGATATATCTGCCGATGTGACGATGAAGATTTTTAACAGGGTTTCAGCGTCCGAGAACTACGCCTCAATAATAATTGACAACCGGCTTTTTGATTTCAGTCAGAACACACTTACATCACTCTCGACAGTGAATAATGTAAATATGGATATATTTGACTGGAGCTTCAAGGATACGGGCAAGGATTATCAGGCGACCTCCAGCAGCAACAACGTATATAAGCTCAGTGTCATGCTTATGTCGATGAATCCTAATTTCTTTAAACAGTTATATTTGCAGCCGGGAAATGAGCTTGTAAAGATAGTAAACGGTGAGCTTGTGGATACGCTTCAGAGGTCACCTGCTGATAAGTGCTGGTCAGGATATACCTTCCAGCTTATGGAGAAGGATTATTCAGGCAATCTCTATAACTATTTTACATCCTCCGAGAACTGGTTTTTGTATGGAAGCTGTTCTAATCTGAGTGAGCAGAAGTACAAGACCTACGTTGACAATCATATATTCACCTTCAATGGTAATTCATGTGTGACCATGCAGTTTGTAAATGAGGATGGTGGTCTTGGCTCGGATAAGCAGCTGCAGGATGGAAAGTATCTGTTCGGCAATTTCAGGGATTATCTTGATGAAAATGCGGATATATTCAAATATAATGCTGATAAGGCCGACTCATCGGATGCGGTCAGATATATTCTCGGTATAGGAAGTAAAAAGCAGTATTACGGAGAAGCTACTACTCTTAAGATTCTTGACCTTGAGCCAAGTGTGGGGCTTGATTCGGCAAGTAAGCCTGAGTGGACGAGGACGGAAAATTATATAAGACGTCTTATCCCTGATTTTCAGGGAAATATAGAGGTCACACACATGACGACCGCGGAGTACATAGGAAAGGTTGATGACATCAACAGCGATTATGACCTTGTATACATCGGACTTGATGCCGGTGGATATAATGTAAAGACCAATGCGCAGGCATTTTTCAATGATGGTTCGAGTACATGGGGAAACACAATCACTGATTTTAATGATGATTCTCTTGACGGAAAGATATATTTCCACCTCGGGGATAAGATGGTGTCGACCTGCTACGATGGCGGCAGCCGTAACCGTTCTGTAAGGTTCATATATAATAATGCCGGCACAGGTGTTGTCTCAAGTGAGGAGCTGCGCTTCGCCGGAAATGATATCACGAATATCAAGAAGGATGAGCTTATCAGCTTCATCGCCTCAGGAAAGCCTGTTGTAGCAGAAAAGTATCTCTATGACCTTGAAAAGTTTTTTATAGATACAGGTTCTAATCTCTACAGCCTTGTGAACGGGTATAGGAATACAGATGCTGAGATAAAAGGAATTTATCTGTATTCGGACACAAGGAGACTTCAGGATACCCTTAGAAATAAGGCAGAGGCTGTTATATTTACATCGGTTCCCGCACTCTATAATGGAACAACCGTTAGTGACACCAACCCTACGATATCCAATCCTAATTATCTTCCGGTTAACGGAGACGGAGATGCGTATATGACGTTTGAATTTACTGTTCCGGGAGAGGGTTATAATTATCGTATCTATGTGGATCAGGACAGGGACAGCAAGTTCTCTTCGGGCGAGATTGTACAGGAGGGAACTGCGGCATACAATGATGGGAACAGGGGCGTAAATACATGTATCTATGAGGTCGCTTCAAGTATTGTGGGTATTGTACAATGGAAGATAGAGGTATACAGAAACGATAATGTGAATGTCAGATATACCAGGACAGGTTCTTCCGCAGCAAAGCTTCGTTCGGATACAGAGAAAAAGAAGCTCAAGGTACTTCAGATTATGCCGAAAAACGATTCGGGTCTTCTTAATCTGGAGAAGAATGATTTGTTCAGGAAGAGATACTCCAATCTGAATGATTTTGATGTGACGGTCCGCACGATTACATGGTCTGATTTTGAGAAATTCTTCGCAGGAGAGGGATTTGAATTCGACTTGTCGCAGGACATAAGCAGCACGAACCCGGAGACAGGTGTTCTCGCGAGTGTATCGGATGAGCTTGATAAATGGGGACACGAGATTAAGTCGGAGCTTGATGGCAGGAGCATAGGAAAGCTCAGCTCCTATAATATGATTATCGTTGGATTCGGAGATACCTATGGTTCTGTTGACCTTAGTAATAACAATGGCGCTGTTGAATATCTGCAGTATTACACGAAGCTTGGAAAGAGTATTCTTTACACGCATGATATCACCTCCTTGTATAATCTGAAGCAAAATGGAAATAAGACCTTCGGCTACACAGCCAATGCCATGCTGCGTGATATTATGGGCATGAACCGGTACAAGGCGGTGAGTACAGAGCTTGCTTCACTAGCCTCCGGGGACAGACTTAAGAATGCTGTAACCGGATATCAGAGCGGCTTGAGCTACGATGAGATTTCAAGCGACCAGAAGCAGGGCTTTACATATTATGCGATGAAGAGGCTCGGCTGGACTAAGAAACAGACGGATTGGAACAATCCTAATAAGACCGGAAACAGCTATAACAGGTTGCCATACAGATACATGATAACCAACCCACAGGGAAATGCGGTTGTCAATGAGAATAGTGTATCAAGCAGTACCGGCTTTGCAAACAACAATGATCTGACTACAACTGCAACAAAGGTAAATGAAGGCCAGATAACAACTTATCCGTATAAGATATCGGATGTTCTTTCGATTGCGCCTACGCATGGACAGTGGTATCAGCTTAACATGGAGGATAAGGAGGTTACTGTATGGTATTGTTTATCAGACCCGGTTGCAAGCGGTAATGCTGGAATCGGAAGTGCCAGAAGCTCATCGTCCACAGGAAACGGTGACGGAAGTGCCCTGACCTATGGCGTGTCTCCTAATGATGCTGCCAATAACTACTATATCTACAGTAAGGGTAATGTATTCTATTCAGGTGTCGGACATTCGTGGGTATCCGGTGATATGGAGGCAAAGCTTTTTGTCAATACAATGATAGCGGCATACAGAATAAGCTATGATGCACCTACTGTTAAGATCGAGAAGGCTGATATGACACCGGGTGTCGGTGCAGGACAGTCCTCTGCTTATGACCTCAGCATTGACAAGAATAGTGCCAAGGATTATTCGGCGGATGTACCTGATGAGTATGCTGATTACGTGCGTATATATTTCAGACCTGAGGATATGAGCTTTTCAAATGATATGGATGTGCGTATATCGTATGCTAAGAAGGATGGAAGTATGGGCTATATCACTGAGATATGGACAGGTGAGGCTCATGGTGCTGAGGCTGCCGGTACTGTCCACACAGCTGATGATACCGATAAGTTCTTTACGGGACTTAACAATAATGGGTTGTATTACTTCTACTATAGAAAATCGGATATCCGATCCGTGAGCAGCACATTTACGTTCGAGGTTAACAATAACCGTTCCGCTGAGGTGGGGCTTGCGTATATGAAGCTTAACCTGCAGAGCTTATATTATCTTGACTAACATTATTATAAAAAACCCACAGTTCTGAAAACCATGCAGTTATGGAAATCATGCAGCTTTGAGAATCATGTATTTCTGTAAATCATGTAGTTTGAGAAATATGCAGTTCCTAAAAACATGCAGTTCCTAAAAACATGCGGTTCTAATCAGATAGAACCGCATGTTTTTTTGCCTATTATGACGGAATGTTAATCATTGGTTTAAAATATATTCGATTCATCTTATTTGACACGATTACTGTTGCCAATAGTCATATATGGTGCTATATTAATCGCAAAGCACATATCTATAATTCTTCTATTTAAAATATACCATTTATTATCGGTAGTCTTATTTATCAGAAGTTCATGCTTTTATTCCAATAACCACAGGAAAGACAGTATACAACCAAGGAACAGCGAAGTTGATACCAATTAGACAATGTACAGTCAGACGACGTACAGGATGTTATGCACAGTATGTAAGGAGAGAGCTTAATGGGGAAAATGACAAGCAGTGAAGAAGCGAGGGCATTGAATCCGATAGATGATTTGATGTTCCGGAAGATGGCGGAGGATGTGGGTTTCTGTGAGGAGATATTGCGGGTGATACTTGAGGATAATGAACTTAAGGTGCTTGAGACGATACCTCAGTGGACAGGAACGAACCTGCAGGGGCGTTCGGTGATTCTTGACGCAAAGTGTGTTAAGTCGGACGGCAGGCAGGTGAACATTGAGGTTCAGAAAGAGGATGACGATGATCACCAGAGAAGGGTGAGATACAACGGAGCGATACTTACCACCAATATCTCAGAACCCGGAACAAAATTTAAAAATGTTCCGGATGTATGTATTGTATTTATCTCAAAATTTGATATATTTAAGGGGAAGAGTCCGATATATCATGTTGATAGGGTTGTGAGGGAAACCGGTGCTGTGGTTGACAATGGCTTTGAGGAGATATACGTCAATACGAAGGTCAGGAATGGTTCAGATGTATCAGAATTGATGCGAATTTTTGTCGAGGACAATGCGTACAGCACCCGTTTTCCGAAAACGTCGGAGATTAAAAGAAGATACAAGATAGTCGACGGAGGTGGAGATATGGGAAGTGCTATTGAGAGGTTTAAACAGGAAGGGAGAACAGAGGGACAGATGGAAGTATTTGACAAATTGTTGCGGAAAAAGATTATAAGCTATTCGGAAGCAGCAGACATGGCAGATATGACGGAAGAGGATTTTAAGAAAAAATATGATGAATATATAAAGGAAAATACACATGCTTCAGAAGAGCAGATGTGAAAACGTCGAAGCTAAGAAAAATACATAAGCAATAAATCTTCCCTGCTTTCATTGCAAAATACAATGAGCAGGGAAGGCTCAAAAATTATTAATCTTATTTCAGCAGTATCCGGTCTGTTTCAGACCACATTTCAATTTTAATTTGTGAAAGCTTTAAAGGACTTAATCAGAAAGTACATTATTAATAATGTCAATGTCATGTACGGCATGTATTTCAAAAAATCATGTATATGAGTTTAATGAGGTTACAGGTTTTTTATTTGGAGAATATAAGAATGGAGGATTTGCTATGGTGAGCAAGGTGGGCTGTGCGATGGTCACAGCGATGGGTGCCACGCTGCTTGAGGTGGAGGCAGATGTGTCGGGCGGGCTGCCGGACATAGAGATGACAGGCAACCTTGGAAGTTCAGTAAAGGATGGCAGGGAGAGAATCAGGGTCGCAATCAAGAAGTGCGGCTATCCGTTCCCGCAGGGAAGGGTGACAATCAATATTGCACCTGCGGCAATGCGCAAGGAGGGGACAGGCTTTGACCTTGCGGTTGCATGTGCCATTCTGGAGGAGATAGGTATTATTGTGGAGGATAAGCTGAAGGGCAGGATTGTGATTGGTGAGCTTGGGCTTGATGGCGCGGTTATCGGTGTGAGAGGTGTGCTTCCGGCGGTGCTTGAGGCGAAGAAGCAGGGATATGCGGGGTGTATAGTTCCTGCGGCTAACTACTCAGAGGCGCTTATGGTGCCGGAGATAGAGATTATTCCTGTGCAGCATTTATCGGAGCTTGTAGATGAACAGGATGATGGGAAATATTGTGAGGTTATTGATGCTAATGCAGTCTGTGACTGGCACAGCGATGAAGATAAAACAATTCCTGACTATTCAGATATATATGGTCAGGAGTATGCCAAGAAAGCCATGCTCACAGCCGTTGCGGGAAGACACAATATACTGCTTATGGGACCTCCGGGAGCTGGAAAGACGATGCTTGTATCGCGTATTCCGACCATTATGCCCGGCATGTCTAAGAATGAACAGCTTGAGCTTGCCTGCATTTACAGCATAGCCGGAAAGCTTGGCGGCAGACCGGATATGAGTGTAAGACCGTTCCGTGCACCACATCATTCGATTACGTCGGCGGCGCTTATAGGCGGTGGACGATTGGTTGAACCAGGGGAGGTGTCGCTTGCGTCTAAGGGAGTGCTGTTTCTTGATGAGCTTACACGCTTTGACACAAGGGTTGTGGAGCAGCTGAGGGAGCCGCTTGAATCGGGAAGGATAGTGATTAACAGGATTACAGGCTCCTGTGAGCTGCCGGCTGATTTCATGCTTGCGACGGCTATAAATCCATGTGCCTGCGGTTTCTATCCCGATAGGACAAGGTGCCGGTGTACCACATGGGATGTGAATAAGCACTATGGGCGCATAAGCAGGCCGATACTAGACAGAATTGATATATCCATATCATTGCAGAGGGTAAGCTTTGACGAGCTTATAGGTAAAAATGTGGCTTCTGAAGGAATAAAAGGTGAAAGAAGAATGGATGAAAAGACCGGAGCAGGAGGCAGACGAAAAGCAGATGAAAATGCCGGTAAAAGAACAGATGAAGATGGTGATATGCAGACAGTAATTGGGAATTTCGACAGCTCCAATATGCGGAAAATTGTTGAACGTGTGTGGAGAGTCCAGCAGGAAAGACTTGGCGAGGGACGTTATAACAGCCGTATGACTAATGATGAGATTAAGAAATACTGCCGACTTGACGATATATCCGAGAAGCTTATGAGAGAAGCGTATGATGTATACGGACTGAGTGCCAGAGGCTACTATAAGCTGCTCAAGGTGGCGCGTACATTGGCGGATATCGATGGAGCGGAGAATGTGGAGGAGCGGCATGTGCTCGAGGCGCTGAGCTACAGGGTGAAGGATAAGGGGGATGAATGATGGATGAAGAAAATAAGCGTATCAGGGCATGGTTCTGGCTTACCAATCTGCCGGGATATGGATATAAGAAGCTGGCGGCACTCAGGGCGGCAGTGGATGATGTGTGGGAGCTGTATGAAATTGAAGAGAGCGTAGGACGGGAGAAGGCTGAGGAGTTCTTAAGACAGGTGTTTTCTTTGTCAGATATAAAATACAGTGATGCACAGATTGGAGCTTTTTTCGACAGGAGCCTTAAGAGAAGGCTTGACAAGGAATTTGAAGGGTTGGCAGCGTCGGATATAAATATGGTCTGCATTGATTCAAGTGACTACCCTGAAAAACTTAGGGATATTTTTGATGCGCCGTACATACTCTATTATCGCGGAAGGCTTCCGGAACAGAACCATAAGACGGTGGCGATTGTAGGGGCAAGGGCGTGCAGCGAATATGGCAGAAGCATGGCAAAGGATATTGCCGCGCAGCTTGCACGGTATGGAGTGCAGATTGTCAGCGGGTTTGCGAGAGGGATAGATACCGCATCGCATAACGGCTGTCTCGGAGTGGACGGAGGAAGGACATTTGCGGTATTTGGAAGTGGAATCAATCATTGCTATCCGCCGGAGAATCGTTTCACATACGATGAGATAATACAGAAGGATGGGGGGATAATTTCTGAATATCGTCCCGACACGAAGCCGTTATCGGGATTCTTTCCTATGAGAAACAGAATTATAAGCGGGCTGTCAGATGTTGTGATTGTTGTTGAAGCCGGAGTTAAAAGTGGTTCTCTTATAACTGCCGACCATTCGTTAGAACAGGGCAGAACGGTCATGGCATTGCCGGGGAGAGTGACAGATGTGCTGAGCATGGGATGTAACAGGCTGATACGTCAAGGTGCTGCTGTCATAACATGTATGGACGATATTTTATTTGAATTGGGACTGTCAGAAGTACAAAATTATTCTGTCAATATAAAAAATTCACAAATAAAACTTGCAAAGCCGGAGAAAATGTTGTATAGTCATTTAGATTTTAACCCGCAGAGCATTGATGATTTAATTCGTAAGAGCGGAGTAAGCTTCAAGGAGGCAGCGGAATGTCTTGTGAGACTTGAGCTTGCCGGACTTGCAAAACGAATTGGAGGAATGTACGTGCGAGGAAAATAATAACTGGAGGAGTTGTCATGGCAAAATATCTTGTAATCGTTGAGTCCCCGGCAAAGGTGAAGACCATCAAGAAATTTCTTGGTTCTAATTATGAAGTGGTTGCATCACAGGGCCATGTTCGTGATTTGCCTAAGAGTACGCTGGGAATAGATACGGAACATGACTTTGAACCAAAATATATAACAATAAGAGGTAAGGGAGATATACTTGCCCATCTTAGAAGAGAGGTTAAAAAGGCGGATAAGGTTTATCTTGCAACCGACCCTGACCGTGAAGGAGAGGCTATTTC
>OFSD01001599.1_pt1 | contig 15835 bp, 11 predicted proteins | sample 1543191 | NCBI WGS metagenome assembly OFSD01 (sample SAMN04209221, study PRJEB22552) | human gut metagenome | biome: gut; material: feces | host: Homo sapiens | place: USA: Oklahoma
TAATGTCATAGGTATTGGAGCGGATGCCTTTCTGGTGCGTCCGGCAGACAAGATGTGCGCCCTTATAAAAGGGATTTCGCAGGATATGGCTGATCCTTGCGCTCCCCCACCTCTAAAGAGTTCAAATTCTTTTAATTATAATTTTCCTCTTACATTTTGATTTTGACATTTATACCTCTTTTTAAAACATAAAGTTTAAGATCACATACTGATTACTTTCATTTGATATTTCTTTAATTTTTTCTTTTCTTCCCATATACAAAAAATTCATAATATCATTAAATTCTGTTGTCTCTGGATCATTTCCTGTTAATATTCCATTTTTCTCATAATATGGCAAAGCACTTTCAAAATCTAAATATAAAGCACCATTACTGTTAATCAGTTCTCCTACTTCTGAAATCTTACTTTTGCATAATATATACATATTATCAGGTGAGATATTCTTGATAAATTTAGCTATCTCTATGCCCTTATTTTCAGATATCTCATTAAATGCATTTTCTGTCACTGTATCCAATTTAATTAAATCCTGTTTCTTTCCTTCAACCCATGCAGTTGCTTCATCAACATTAAAGGTCTTCACAATTGCCAATACCAACTTATCAATAATTGAAATATTCTTTGGGTACTTTTTATGCAAAAACAGCAAAACTTTATATCGTATTATAGGTGGAAGCATTGAAAAAGAATTTAACACATCATTTCTTGATCCAAATTCGTATTTTTGAAAATAACTTATCAACAAATATGATAACATATTCATAATCAGGTAATTTTTTTATTCTATCTTGAATCTTCTTTGCTCCTAAAGTACTTTATTTTTCATTCATTAGTTCAAACTACCTATATCATCAACTTTAATATAATTTAAAATTGCAGGTACTGCTTCCAAACTATTGTAATACCTTATTTTCGAATCATATACACATTTTCCTATTCTTTTCTTTAATTCATCGATGCTCTCTACCCCAAATAAAATCTGCATTTTTTTACAATATCTGCGAGATTTCATTCTTTCCCATTCCAGTTGTTTATTCTGAACATATATATAACATGTTGGAAACCAATAAATACCATACCAACTTTTTTCATCTTCTACTAGTTCATAAGCATTGCATACCTGATATAAAAACAAATCTGCTTCCGCAATCGCTTCTGATGTGTATATTGGAAGCTTTTCTCTCTGATTACATATTACATCTCCCATCAAAGTGTATTTATTTTTCATATCTGATGTTGGTTTATAATGTTCTTCAATGGCACTACTATAGTGTCGAAATGCGGTATAATTAGCCTGTTTAATTACTCCTCCAAATAAACTTGTTTCCAAAAAATATGTATAAGTTAATAATACATTGATAGCTGCATAATCTTTAATATGCCTCATATACACTATAATGCAAATAAACAATTCCCACAAAAGTGTTTTATATATATCTATGTCATTTTCACATACTGAATTTGCATTTTCATCAAATGTTCTTATACAACATAATTTGTTATACATGTATTCAAGATTTTCCGCTAACACTTCTGCATAATTATCTTCCATTTCTGCAACTGTCTCTACAAAATCTAAATATATATCTCGAATTGGCTTCATATTTAAGAAAGTATCATAAACCTCTTTGGGATTCATTTCACCTTTATAATAATCTTTTAATGCATCAATATATGCTTCCTGAAACCTTGATATACAATTTCTTCTTTTATTTAAGATATTACTTCCATGAATCTGACGAATTAAATCTTTTAATGGAAAAAAATTTGTCTTTTCCTCATCCAACCACTCTGGTTTTTTTCCTAATTTTGGTTTCACAAGCTGTGGTTTTTCATATATATTCCGAAGCAATTTTTCATATTGTTCTTCATATTTTGTTGCATCTGAAAGATCTATATATATCCTCGTTTTTATATAGGCTGGCAAGTACTCATTTCCCTCATCATCTCTTTCAGCAATGATTGGAATAAATTTTTCCTGTTTCATTTTTCCATATATTTCACCAGAAATAATTACAGTCTCATCACCAACTCCTCCTGTTCGATTATTTGCTTTTTGTGCATATACCCTATCACAAATTATAAGTACCTTTGTAATGTCAGGATCATTAACACATCTTTCCATAAATGCATACTTATCTTGCCCTTCTTTTAGTTCCCATTTATCAAGCACAACATCCACTCCATGAGAAATTAAGCGTTGGGCAAGCTCTAGTACAAGTCTATCACTGCTCCAAGAATATGAAATAAACACCTTTGGCATTTTATCATCCTGCAATCCTAATCCCCTCCATACCTTATTTTGACTCTTAACATTTTCTTTTCATTTTACCACCCGACATAAAACGACACAATGAACTTACGTGAAATCGAAAGTTATTTTTTACAAAAAACACCCTAATAGAATGGATTCTAATCAGATTCTCATCTGATTGATCATTCTATTAGAGTGCTTCTACTTTAAAATTTCTGTTATGGTCTGAGTTCATTTCCAAAGCCGCCAAATTCAAACACTTTGTTTTCTTTCAGACATTTTTTCACATCCTCGATCCTATATGGTTTGAAAATACACCGCTTGGGATTGATTCCCAGCTGTTCCAGCTCGACTTTGTCTTCTCCTGTCACAAAAAAGATTTCTGTATGGGGATGTTTTTCTGCGACTTTTTCTGCGAGTTCCGATCCGTTCATTCTGATCATCCTGACATCTGTAAAAAGTAAGTCATATTCTCTCTTTTTCACTGCTTCCCATGCATGTGTTCCATCGCTAAAAGTATCGATCTCCGCCTCCGGAAAAATTTTCTTCACCATTTCCATGATATTTGCACGTGCATATTCCATGTCATCCGCTATTAAAATTCTCATCCTTCTGTCCTCTCATATGTTCCAAAACCGGCATCCCGACCGGTGTCCTGATCTTCGATCCGGTCATGAAGCTGCTCGAACTTGATACGGATATCCCTTAACATCTGATGATGGTGTATCCTGTTCCCGATCGTGATGCCGGTCAGGACAAGCCCTGTCATGGCAATGATAATCAGGACTGTCTCAACCTTTACTTTTAACGGCTTTTTCTCAGTCGTAGATGGATTCTGCTTCCCAGCTGATGATGTTTCCGTTTTCTGCGTTGATCTCAAATTCATACTTTACCTCCGCATAGTAGGCTTCCCCCTCATAGAGAGAGATGCCGTCGTCATAGTCCGGATGGATGTAGATGTTTGCGGCATCGATGCCAGGGATCCTGTCCATGACGGTCTGTTTTGCTGTCTCGATGGAAACACCGCCCGGTGCTGTCTGTGATGTGCCGGTTGCGTTCTTGGAACCTGTCGTACCATTCTGTGATGCACGGTATCCCTTGTCTATCACTTCGGAGTCTGCCGAAAGGATGCGTCCGTCGGATGCGTCCAGCTCATAATCATACTCCACTCCGGCTGCGGTGAATTCCACCTCATATCTGGCCCGTCCGTCGTCCCAGTCCTGCTTTACCGTGATGTACTGAATCTGTTCTTCTGTGACCCCTGCATTCCCGGCTGCGATGTTCTTCGCTTCCTGTTCCGTGATGCCGCCGTTTACCATTGTGGCAGAACCTGCGGTTGCGTGTTGTGACACGCCTGCCTGTGATGTTCCGCTGCTGTCGTTGTTTCCTGTCTGTGCTGTATGATTTGTTGTGTTGCTGCCGTTTTGTGCTGTTCCTGTTCCACTGCTGTTATCCTGTGCATTATGATCTGCTGTGTTGCCGTTGTTCTGTGCCGCCGTGTCTGATGCAGTCCCTGTGCTGCCGGAACCCTGTACAGTTCCACCAGCTGCTCCTGTAGTTCCCTGTATGCCCTTGGTATCCTGCACATTTTGGGATGTACTGCCGCATCCGGTCACAGCTGACAGAAGTGCCACTGCTATAAGTCCTGCGGCAAGCATTCTTTTTTTATTTCTCACGTTTGTCCTCCCATTTCTTTCTCACACCTTGAAGATCTCGGTGTCTGCCTTTAACGTTTCTGCCGCTGCACCTGCCTGTTCCGTGGTCTCTGCCACCTCGGAGCACCGCATGGTGATGTTCTGGATGCGTTCTGCCATGTCGGAGGTCCCGCTTGCGCCCTCGTTTGCCGCATTTGCAACGCCCTCGATTGCATTCATCATGCCGTCCATGGAAGCTAAGAGTTCCTCGGATGTCGCACTGAAATCCGATACAAGACCGTCCACAAACTCGGAATCCCGGTTGTAGGCATCCGCAAGGCTCTCAAAGCTGTCATAGCTGGATTTCACATCAGTTGCGACGAAGTCTAACAGACGTCTGCTGTCCTTTGTGAGCTGGTTCACCGCTTTCACCACGCTGTCCGTGACCTCTTGGATGGTTGTCGCCGTCTCACCGGATTCCGTCGCAAGCTTCCGGATCTCGTCCGCCACGACTGCAAACCCTTTTCCCATCTCCCCGGCACGTGCCGCCTCGATGGAAGCATTTAAGGATAAAAGGTTGGTCTGGTTGGTGATCTCCATGATCGCCTGTGCCAGGACCTCGATCCGGGATACCACTTCCACATCCTGCAGTGCCTGGTCGAGGCTTTCCTTGATCTCGCCGTGCATGCGCTGTGCATTGGCACGGTTCTCCGTGGTCTCTTTCTTCGCATTGACGGCACGGGTATGGATGTCATTGACACGCTCCGCACCTTCCTGTGCGCTCTCCGCGATGTTTTTGATCGCCCGGTTGATCTCCTCTGACATGGTGTTCATCTCCGTTGCGGATGCAGCGGATTCCTCCATGCTCGCTGCAAGCTGCTGTGTCGTTGCGGAAATGCCTTCCATCTCGCCGTTGATCTCATCCACGTTTTTCCCGATGGAGGAGACATGGCCGCTCAGGGACTCTGCATTGTCCTTCACGCTCCCAAGGTGTCCCGCAAAGCTCTCCCGGATCTTGTGGAAAGCTGCCGCAAGGTTTCCGATGCTGTCTTTCCTGTCTAAATATTTCTGTTCCACATCCTGTGTGAAATCGCCCTGTGCGAGTGTGTCCGAATAGCTGCAGGCAAGATCAAGGCTCCTGATGTAATCAATGATGCCTGCAGCACCCACAACGATCGTGATGATAAGCCCGGCTGCCATAAAGGCTGCCATTTTTTTCACATCGGAAGCGATCATTGCCGCAAGCTGGCTCTGCGCCTGCGCCTGTCCTGCACCGTCCATGAGGCTTACTGCGTATGCTGCGAGCTGTTCCATGCAGTTTTTCGCATATAACACTGCCCCTGCACCGAGCAGTATCACAAAAAAGAATACGATCTTTGTTCCAAATTTTGTCTTTCCCATGATTTATCTCTCCTGTTCCTTATATGATATTTACTGTGCAAGGATGTCTTTTTTCTCCCAGTCTGCAACAAATTCCACGCACCTGTCTGCCGGGAGCGGCCTGCTGATCAGGTAGCCCTGTAAAAAGTTGCAGCCGAGCTTTTCCAGCTGTGCTGCCTGTTCCCTTGTCTCGATCCCCTCTGCCGTCACCCAGATGTGGTTCCTCTGGGCGAACACGAGGAGCGTCTGCACGATCGGCATGCCCATCTTCCTGCTCCCGATGCCCCAGACCAGCTCCTTGTCCAGCTTGATGCTCTGGAACTCGAAATCCATCAGCCGCACGAAATTGGATTCGCCCTTGCCGAAATCATCCATGACCAGGTTGAACTTCTTATCCTGCAGCCTGTGTGCGGTCTCCAGGAGCTTTCCGTTATCCGCCGACTTCCCGAGTTCCGTCATCTCCAGCCAGATCTTTCCGTGCTGGAGTCCGTACCGGTCCAGGCATCTGCTGATCTCCTCCCAGACAGCTTCCACCATGCAGGTCTGCGGCGACAGGTTCACGTTGATCCTCGTGATGCCGTGTTCCGCAAACCTCGTGAACCACCGGCAGCACTCCCGGATCATCCACAGGTCGATGTCATGCACCCAGCCGCCTTCCTCTGCCTCCTGCATAAGGGTCTCCGGGTCGAGGAAACCTCCCTTCCCGTCCCTTGCACGGAACAGCGCCTCAAGCCCGGTGATCCTGTGCTTTTCCACGTTGTAGATGGGCTGGAAATAAGCTTCCATCCCAAGACTGGAAATATCTTCCCAAGTATAAGCTCCTGTAATGCTCATGGTCTTTTACCTCTTACCTGTTTTTTTGTTCCATCTCCCAGCCCCCGCTGCCCAGATGACCTTTCCTTTTATCTCTTCCCTTCCTGCCGCACCGAGCATCCTGCTGTCTAAAGACACCGGGCGGTTGTCCCCGAGGAAGAAATAACTCCCTTCCGGCACGGTGTACGGATAATCCACGCTGTCTCCTGTTTCCGACAGGCCGAAGATGACATCCGTCTCCTGCACTTCTGCGCCGTTCCTTGTCAGGTGTCCCTCACGGTCCACCTCCATCACATCCCCCGGCAGCCCTGCGATGCGCTTGATCAGGTATTCCCCGGATGCATCCTTTAAGATGACGGCATCCCCATAGCCCACGCCGTCCGGGAGGATGCGCAGGAAGAACACGATGTCCCCGGGATGGCAGGCAGGGCGCATGGAATTTCCATCCACGCGCATGATCCCGCACACCCTGAACACCATGAGCCAGACCACAAACAGGATGGCGGCGCGCTCTGTGCGCATCTTTCTTTTCCGTTTTTCCTCACGGATCTTCAGGAGTGCCATGTCAAGGCTGTACTGTTCTCCCCCGTTCATGGCTGTTCCCGGAGACCGGCCTCTTCCGGTTCGTCTGCCTGTATCTGTCCCGGTCTCTGTGGCTTTCCATGCAGATCCCGGGTGTCTTCCTCCGGCGGACACCCTGCAAAGATGCAGTCCAGGCCGTTTTTCAAGGTTTCCAGACGGCTGCGGTACTGATGGTAGAGTGCCTGTTGCTTCTCCACTTTCTCCCTTGTCTTTGTCAGGATGACATCCATCTGTCTCCCTGCCTCTGCAAGGATCTCCTCCGCCTGCCGCCCTGCCTCTGCAAGGATCTCTCCTGCCTTCCTCTCTGCCTCTGTAAGGGTCTCCCCTGCCTTCCTGTCCGCCTCTGCAAGGATCCTCTTCCCTGCTTCCCCGGCCTCTTTGAGCATGCGTTCCTTTTCGGTGCCGGCATGGTCGAGGATGGTCGCCGCAGTCTCCTTTGCACCGCCCAGGATCTCCTCCGCCTTTCCTTCTGCCTCCGCATAGAGCTTCTCCTGTGTGGGGATCTGTGCCCGCAGTCCTGCGTTCTCTGCCGCAAGCTGCATCTTTTCCAGATATAGTTCCCTCACTGCCTCCTCGTTCTTCTGTCCATAGTACTCCACCAGCTCCCTGATGTAGAGCACGACTTCCTCACGGTCATACCCTAAGACGGCTGTCCTTAACTTTTCTATTTCCTCAACAAAATTCCTGTCTTTCATGATCTGTCACTTCCTTATAATCCCTTTTTCAGGCACAACAGGGGCAGCCTGCGCTGCCCCTGTCATGTCATCCTGCAAGTTCTCTTGAAAGTCTTGATTCAAACACTGCAAGAGCTGCCATGCAGCCGGCTGTAATGACTGCGCCAGCTATATAGATCGGAGTATCTGCCACACAGTGCCTGCCTGTCACAGCCAGTAAGATGCCCGCTGATATATAGGCTGCACACATCACCACCTGGGCTGCGATACATTTTTTCTGCGTCTTCCGCAGTGCTTTTCTTCTTTCAGGATCCATGGTCCTTATCCTCCTGTTCCCCGTATTTCTGCCATGAATGGGTCTGACAGGAATCTTTCCTGTTCTGCCCGCTCATGTCAGATGTTTTGTAAGTAAGTATTTTGGAAAATTTACATATATCATTTTGGTTTGTTGTTTGTAAGTTTAGATGATAGGTCTTTCTTGTTTTTTTATTGTCCGGGGATATGTGGATATCCCCGGGATTGTTTTTTCGTTCTGGTATCTTTTGGGGTTACTGTCTTACTCTCCGTCAAGTTCCTCACGGATCTTCCGGATACGCAGGACTGTGTATCCTGCGATCACAAGGATCAGGATGACTGGATACCAGTGGAATCCGCAGTCTGCGAAGCTGATGTGTCCGTCTGCATCACTGCTGTCTGCCGGGATGCTGTCGCCTGTGTTTCCGCTTCCGTCTGCATCTGCTCCGGTCTCTGTGCTGTCTGCGACATCTGTAGTATCATCGGAACCTGTATCTGCATCGGTCTCTGTACCTTCTGTCACATCCTCACCATCCGTCTGGTCTGACTCGTTGTTGTTTCTGTTGTTCCTGTTGTGTTTGTTGTTTTTGTTTCCGCCGGACGCATTGTTTCCATCCGCTGCGGCGATATCTGTGGCATTCGTCTTGCCATCTGTGACCCCGGTATTGGTTCCGTTCGTATCTCCATTGCTGTTTCCACCACTGCCGGAGCCGCCGTTATTGTTTCCGTTATCTCCGCCATTGCTTCCACCATTGCCGTTATTGTTGCCACCGTTGTTGTCTGGTTTGCTGCCGTCACTGCCGGAGCTGCCGTTGTTTCCACTGTTGGAGCCGCCGCCATTTCCGCCGGTGCCCGGGTTCTTGCCGTTTCCTCCATCGCCTCCGTTTCCACCGTTTCCGCTGTTGGATTCACCGCCGTTTCCGCCATTTCCTCCGGTTCCGTTGTTGGAGTCACCGCCATTTCCGCCGTTTCCGCCGTTTCCGCTGTTGGATTCTCCACCGTTTCCGCCGGAGCCACCATTACCGTTGTTGGAGTCTCCGCCGTTTCCACCGTTTCCTCCGGTGTTGTTACCACCGTTGCCTCCGGTTTCGCCTGAGCTTCCTCCATTACCGCCGGATCCGCCGTTGCCCTTGTCTGAGTCTCCGCCATTTCCGCCGTTGCCGCCACTGTTCGTGCCGCCGTTGTTATTGCTTTCTCCTGTGGAGCCGCTGCCGCCGTTGCCTCCGTTTCCACCGTTTCCGTTGTCGGATTTACCGCCGTCTCCGCCATTTCCACCGGATGTTGTTCCACCGTTATTATCGGTCTTTCCCGGCTGCGTGGTCTCGGTTCCTGCACCGCCATTTCCACCGTTTCCGCCCGGGTTCGTGTTATCTCCTGTTGCGTTTCCGCCGTTTCCTGCATCACCGCCTTTGACAGTTCCGCCAGGATTGATGGTGATGGTCTTATCGCCTGCGCTGATTCCGTTTCCACCGTTTCCACCATTGCCAGGGATACCGGTTGCGGAATCTCCGCCTTTACCGCCGTTTCCACCAGTTACCGTTCCACTGACTGTCGGAGTGAGCTTGCCGTTACCATCGATACCGGCTCCGCCGTTTCCTCCGTCTTTGCCTTCTGTGCCGTCTGCACCGTCACCACCGGTCACGTTTGCATTGCTTCCGATGACAATTCCGGCATCTGCCGTATCACCACTGGCTCCGATACCGGCTGCTCCATCCGGATGTGCGGCAGAACCGTCCCCACCCTTGATGGTGCCGTTTACGATCTCAAGATTCGTTCCCGGATGTCCGCTGCTGTTCGCATCCTTGACAAATTCCAGTCCCGGTTTTGCTGCATTATCATCATCTGCCTTGTCACCTGTGATGGTATGTCCGCCAAGGTCGATCCTGATATCGCCCCATGTGTCCGGGATCTGTACTGTCTGGTCAATGTCCTTCTTTACGGTCACCTTGTAGTTTCCGTTATCATCCACTGTGACTTCCACGTTGGAGTTTTCCGCTTTTTCCGTGTTGTCTGTGGCATTGTTGCTGTTTGTATCGCCTGCGCCTTTCTCTTCGAACTGCTTCGCAATGTCTGCTGCGTCCACAAGGGAAGTCTTTCCGACTGTGGAGCCGAAATTACTGTGGCTGATCTTGTATTCCGTTGCTTTTTTCAGACCAGATGCAATTCCTTTTCCATTTTCATCTGTCTTGAATTTCAGTGTGTGTCCGACCGGATTTCCGGATGTGTCCAGTTCACGCACGCTGTACTCTGTTTTTGGCCGTCCTGTAAAGGTGAGCGTATGGGCTGTCTGTCCGATGACGGCCGGTTTGTCATCCGTCACTTCCACCGTGATGCTTGTCGCAGCCCCTGCGCCTGCCTGGAAGGTGAGCGCCGCTGCATAGATGCCCTTGCCTTTTGCGGTCAGTTCATCTAATTTGTCCTGGTCTACGGTCACGGTTGCCGTGATATCATCACCGTTTGCACCATATGCCTTCACATTGGCACGGTTCTTTGCATCAGATGCTGTCAGGTTTCCGACATCGTTCACATGGATGACGAAATCATCCGCTGCGATGCTGCTTCCGTCTGCCCCGTTCACCACGTTTGTGCGGTATACCGGGATGAGCGTCACTTTATCTGCCGTCTGGCTGCTGATGACCGTTGTCCCATTATAGACTTTTCCGGTGTTTGCCTTATCCACCCAGACAAAGAAGCTCTCGTTGTCCGCTTTCAACCCGTCTGTCACTCTCTGCATTTTTGCAAAGACAGCCTCTGCGATTGTTCCGCCGTCAATGACGGTGATGCGCTCCCCACTGGCGATCTGTGCACCGTTCTGGTCTTCAAAGATGAACTGGTGCTGTTTTTCCAGATCGACCGTCACCTTCCATGCCTGATAGATGCCGTGTGTAGTATGGGTATAGACGCCTGTCGCACTGTCGTATTCGAGTGCCCTGTCTTCCAGTGCTTTTTCGATGTCGATCGGATAACCATTGACTGTGATGCCCTTTAAGCCGTAGCCGTCATCCGGTTTGATCTTGAGCACCAGTGGAGCGTTGTTCTTTACGATCCTTGTGTATGTGCCGGAATTTTCGTTCCATGCGCCATCATCATTTAAGAGTTTTCCGTTGTTTACCGTAACCTCCACGGTCTGTCCCTGCTCAAAGGTCACGTTCAGTGCCTGTGGCTGTTTTACTTTCTGTGTCGTATAGGTATAGGTCTTTGCACCGGTATTCTGGAGCGCTGCAGACACATCCGTTCCCGCATTCTCCGGCGATTCTGACACGTCACTCCAGTAAGCTGTCGGAGCAAGTCCGTTTGCTGTCGTGTCTTTCAGTGTCACCTCCACCGTCTTATCATCTGCCACGATGACATGCTGGAACTGTGATGCGCCTGTCTCCTTTGTGACCAGTGTATGGTCTGTCACTTCTGCCGTTCCTCCTGTCACATGGAGATGTACGATGTGGGATGGCGTAAAGACTGCTTTTAACGTCACATCCGCTTTCGCCGGCGTGTATGTTATCTCATAGCTCTTTTCTGTCCAGTTGAATGTCGCTGTTGCAAACAGATCTGCATTATGATCTGTCGTATCCGTCAGGGCTGTCAGGATGGAAAAACTCTCTCCCTTCTCCCCGGTCAGGTCTGAATAGTATCTGTCGTCAAAATCATCCGGCGTAAAGGTAAGTGTCAGTTCCTCATTCCGGTTTACCTGGATGCTTCCATCTGTAGCCAGCTCATAGGTGTTGCCGGATGCATCCACTGCCTTGAAGACTCCCTTTGCGCCGCCGGCTGTGAGCCCTTCCACATTTAAGGTCGTGAGCTGGCGTTTTGCCGCAGCATTGATGGTGATGTCACCGGTTACCTGAGGGATCGTCACTGTGATGCTTCCATCTGTTTCCTCTTTGCATACCTGTGCAAACGGCAATGTCTCTGCCGCTCCGGTATCACTTTTTTTCATTGTGACGGTAAAGTTGTCCTTATCGAGGTCAAAGTATGCCTTAGGACTGATCTTTACCTTGTACTGCTGTAAGTATCCCGGGTCAGCCGGTTTTGCGCCGCCGGAGATCTCTGCATTGTTCCCGGTCGTGACCGCCACGTTGAATGTTCCGAGATAGTATCTCTGTACGCTGTCGGTCGCATTATAGGTTACTCCGTCGATCACGATGCTCTCACCTACCGGGATTGTGACATAATCACGCGACGGATATCCGCTGTTTGTCGTGCTGCCCTGGCTGACAGTCACGCCATTTGCCGGTGCTGCCCCCACTTCATGTCCGAACACGTCTGCACTTGCCCCGGAAGGGATCTTTACATCTGCTTTTTTGTCTGTATTCCTCCGCTCCACGGTCACTTTATCCGAAGCGTTTCCTGTCCCTTTGGTCTTGACGGAGTCTGTATCATCTAACCTGATCTCTGCTGTCTTGTCTGCAGGAACTTCTGCTTTTGTCACCAGTTCATTCCGGTACATGGCATCCGGGATGTAGACCAGGGTGATGGCATCAAAACTCTGATTGGTATATGTGTATGTCACATCCCCGATCTTTAAGGTGAGTGCGCCTGTCGTGTTATGGTTCTTGAGATATGGTGTATCATCCCCTGTACCGTTTGGCACAACGACCGATGATGCGCCTGCCGGGGTTGTCACCTTGTAAGTATTATGGTCTACCGGACTGTAAACGTTCAGTGTTCCGTTATCCGATACATTAAGTGTTCCGTCTTTAAGAGTAACGGTTCCATCTGCTGCAATGTCAAGCGTTACATCCACCGCATCACCCGGTGCGGAGAACCATGTACCATCCTTGCTCTTTAACTGAACACTTTTTTTCATGGTTCCGCCTGTCACTGCTGTGACGGTATCTTTTACGATCTCGACTGTGTCTCCTGCCTGTGCCGTATCCAGTGCATCGGCAAGAGGGGCGTATTTCACGCCGTTTATCACAGCCTCAGCATCCATTGGTGCTACCAGTACGTTGGTCTCACCTTTTTTGGTGTTATCCGGCTGTCCCGGGTCGGCTCCGTCAGCGTAGCCGCCGAATTCGACGAAGAAACCACCCGATGTAATGTCCGTATCTCCAGGCACATTTCCTTCTATTATATCATTCAATGTTTTTATATCTGTATTTCTTACCATTACACAGGATTCCTGCCCTTGTACATCTGAAATTGTACCATTTAGCGCACCATAAGTAACTGATGCACGATTGGGTTCACCACTTCCCCATAACGATTCAATTTTCTCTCCTGTTTCTGGTCCTGCCGCCCAATAATAATCCTGACCATATTTTACAATCCCATTTGTTATCCTTCCAAATGGAGTATCATTGAGACTCGAACCATCTTTCATAATTAATCTTGTGCCAGCTGTCCACGTTTGCCCTTTTTGTAATGTTAAAATATATGATAATTCATCATTAGATGTAATTGTCGCTAAGTATCCTCTTTGACCGGCTAACTTATATGTTTTTGCTCTATCATACGCTGACGTCCATGATACTTTCTCATTAACATGCAAATAATAATGACCACTGACTGACCACTGTGTCAGTTTCATTTGATCAAGACCTGACTCAAATCCTTCATTATCATTTGCATTTACTGATACATATACATTCATATCACTCACATAATCAAATGTCATAGTCTGGATTTTTTTCTCTATTTCCTGACTGGATTTTTTATCCATAAAGATCCATGTTGCTGATCTTCCATAATCATCCCTTACGGTTGCATTATTTAAAATATCATCTGGCAGCTTACCGTTTGACAACGTAATTGTCATCAGGCTTATGTCATCACTGCCTGTATCAATCTTTGCGTTTGTATATTGGAATTTCTTATGCGTCTCATCTGTCCACACCGGTGTTCCCAGATTTACGGTATAGTTCCCCTGCACATTTGCATAAGATGCCACTCTATAATTTGCTGCATATGTCTCCACTGGTTCTTCCGCTGCGACTACTTTTACAGTCCTGCTGAAGTTTATTACTTCCTGTGTTGCATTTGCAGCTTTCGGAGTCTGCTCTTCTGTAATGTTTACAGTATCTGTATCCGCGGACTCTTCTTTTACAGTGTCTGTATTTCCATCATCCTGATTTTCTGATTCTTGTGCCTCTCCGACACCTGTGGATGTTCCCTGCAGCTGTCCTGCATTTCCGCTGTCTGTCGGGTCTTTTGCACTGTCCGCTTCATCCTTATCTGCCGGCTGATCTGGCTTGTCCTGATCTGCGGTATCTGTACCAGAAGTCTGGTCATCCCCTTCCGGTGTCTGATCTGTATTTTCTATCGTTTCCGTGGTATCTACTGTTTCTGTGCCAGACACCGTCTCAGTGCTTTCTATAATATCCGCACTCTCTGTGTTCTCCACACTTTCAGTTTCACTTACACTGCTTTCCTTTTCCGTCAGTGCGTATGAAATCTCATAATCTCCTGCCACATTGATATCAAAGTTTCCTGTATCAGTGACGGACAGGGTATATTTTTCACTGTCATACGTGATTCCTTCCGTCAGATCATAGTCTGATGCACCTTGCACCAGTGTCAGTTCCGGTGCTTCATAGGCCTTGCTCTGCTCTTTTGCACCTACGCCGTGGATCGATCCGATGAGCAGTGCGGCTGCCATCACAAATGTCAATGCACGGTTTGCTTTCGTCCTTCTCATAGGTTTCCTCCTTAATTTTTATTACATAAAAAAGCTCCACAACATAATGTAGATTATGTTGTGCGAAGGGATAGCTCCTTTGCCCGGTTGCACCGGGATTTTGGATAGATTTATAAAATTTCTGGTTTTTAGCAGTTATCTACGAATGTAGTGGAATTAGAAAAACAAGATTTTCAGCTGTAAAACCGTGAAACACTGAAAAATCAGGCGTTTACAGAAGTCTGGTCTTATTTTTGTGCAAAAATGGCAACAATATCCTAGAGAAGTACTATGAAATTAGTGCTTCTTTTACAAAAAGTGGGATTTTTTGTCGAATTTTAGCATCAGACTATTGACGTTTATCGGATTTTTTGATAAAAAAATAGTACTTGGAAGTTATTGGTAATAATTACCATACTTTCATCTGAATGCATTCACAACATAATCTACATTATGTTGTGTCTTTTTATTTCTGTCGTTCAGACGACCAGATCCAGACGCTCCAATTTTTTGACATGGTCTTCCTCTGTGGTCGCTAAGTAGATCCTTGTGGTATTGATGCTGCTGTGTCCAAGGATATCCGCAAGCTGGCTGATGTTTTTATGTATGCTGTAGTAGACGCGTGCAAAGAAATGGCGGAGGTTATGCGGAAATGCTTTCTCCAGTGCAACGCCTGCTTTTTCGGCGTTTTTTTTCATTTCCGTCCAGATGTTGCTGCGGTCTACCGGGTTTCCGTTTTTTGTGATGAAGACTGCGCCGCTTCTGATACCTTGCTTTTTGCAGTAGTCGAGCAGTTTCATTTTCAGTTTGTGTACGAGATAGATCTCGCGGTGTTTTCCTTTGCAGGATATACTGATCTTTCCGGTGCCCACTGCCTCCACCGTGACCGATGCAAGTTCACTGATGCGCATGCCGGTGCTGCCGATGATCTCGATGATCATGGCAAGGCGGAGGTTGCCATTCTCTTTTGCAATTGCGATGAGTTTTTCGTATTCGGCGCGCGTCATCTCTTTTTCCTGCGCATAGATGTGGTTTGGCTGGGTCTTGAAGATCGTGACGAAACAGTCGTGCCAGCCTGTGTATCCGAAGAAGCCGTTTAAGGCGATGAGCATGCTGTTTGCACTTGACGGCATGTATTTGGCTTCGAGATGTTTTTTGTAGCGGATCACGCATTCTTTGGTGATGTCTTTCTGTTCCTGCGCTTCCAGCCAGGCGGTGAAGGTGTGGATGTCGCGGATGTATTTGTCGATGGTATTCTGGGATTTTTCCTGTGTATAAATATGATCTTGATAGGATTGTATGGTATTTTTGTCAATTGTCCTCATGTTGTTTCCTCTCATGCTGTTCTGATTTTCTTCCCACGTATCTCCGGGGAAACCGGGGGTAGTTACAGTATAACGGGTGATTTTGATGAGGACAATCGGGATGGGGGAATTGGAAGAAATTGGCAGGAGGGGCTGTAGTGAAAGAGCCAGCTCCTGACGGGCTGGCTCTGTGATGGGTTGGTTTGGGTCTGGGTTGTTTTGGTCTGGGTGAGACCGTTTCAAGTTTTGTGTAAACGTTAAAAACTGATATAAGATTTATGAAT
>OFSD01001614.1_pt1 | contig 15704 bp, 12 predicted proteins | sample 1543191 | NCBI WGS metagenome assembly OFSD01 (sample SAMN04209221, study PRJEB22552) | human gut metagenome | biome: gut; material: feces | host: Homo sapiens | place: USA: Oklahoma
TCGGGGCCTCGGCCACCTTCTCCCGAAGGAGAAGGCTTTTCAACAAAAACGCCTTGACTTGTTCAAAACTGCCTTCCGCCAAACTCCCCTGACAGAAGCCGGGCTTACCGCCGCCGCGGCCCTGATAGGCGGCGTTCAGCGCCTTGCAGGTTTCCCGCACATCGCCGCCGGGGGCAGCGGCCAGCGCGTAGGCAAGGCCCTGCCCGCCCGGGCCCAGCGTGCAGCAGGGGGCGTTTGTTTTGGCGGTGATTGCCATTGCCACGCGGCGCAGGCCGTCGCCGTCGGCACCGTCCACCCATAAGACGGCAGGGGCGCCGGGCGCAGCAGCCTCCGCGCAGGCGGCAGCCAGCGTGTTTTGCAGCGCGGCCAGGCGGGCTTTCAGTGCCGCCTCGCCGTTTTGCAGCCGTTCAAGTGCCGGAGCCAGGGAGCCAACAGGCGAACTTAGCAGCCGCCCGGCGGCCTCGGTGTCGGCCCAGATGCCTGCAACGGCGTCATAGGCGCGCTGCCCGCAGGCCACGGCCAGCCGCATACCGGATTTGTAGTGGGCATACGAGATAATCTTGATCAGCCCGACCTCGCCGGTGCGGGCCAGGTGCGTGCCGCAGCAGGCGCAGCAGTCGCCGCCGGCCTCCACCAGCCGCACGTCGCCGTCCAGCGCTTTTTTGCTGCGGTACTCGGTGTGGGCCAGCGTTTCCGGGTCGGGTACCCAGCAGCGCACCGGGGTGTCGGCGCGCACAGCGGCGTTGGCTTCAGCCTCGGCCTGGGCCAGCTGCGCGGCGGTGAGCGGAATGCTCGTGTCCATCCGCACATAGGGCGTGCCGATGTGGAACCCGACGTTCTCGGTCCCGAACAATCGGTGCAGCGTACCGCTTAAAATATGCTCACCGGTGTGCTGCTGCATCGCGTCCAGCCGTGCGGGCCAGTCGATGCAACCCTCCACGGTGCCGCCCACAGTCAGCGGGGCATTGGTGGTGTGGGTGATGGTGGTACCGTCGGTATGCACGGCCAGCACACGCGCTGCGCCCAATGTACCGGTGTCGCAGGGCTGGCCGCCGCCCTCGGGGAAGAAGGCTGTGCGGTCCAGCACGACCGCAAAGCCGCCCTGCACCTGAGTACAGGCCAGCACCTGCGCGGTGAACGTTTGCACATAGGAATCTGTTTCGTATAATTTTTGCGTCACGATAGGCAGAACCTTTCAAAATTTTGCGATTTTTTTTATTATAACATAAAACAGGTGTGGAAAAAAGTTATCTTATCCTATATAATAAAGGATAGCCTGAAATTTTACAACCATTTATGAGGGAAAACTGCGTAATGCAAACTAGGAAAACTGCTGCGGCGCTGGCATTGCCCGCGCTGCTGCTGGCGGGGTGCTCGCTGGCCGACGTACAGGCCGCCGTGCTGCCCGCCGAAAATACCGCGACTATTGAGACGGCTCCCACCGCCACGCCGCAATCGCTGACTGTCTATGCGTCGGCGTCACTGGCCCCGGCGGCCAGGGCCTACGCCGATGCCCAGGGGGTAGCGCTGACCGAGACGGACGACGCCGGCGCGGCCGACCTGCTGCTGGTAGATCACGCCCCCGGCGGCAGCCTGCTGGATGTGACCAGCGACACGCTGTTGGCCGCAGCTGCCGCCCGGGCTGACATCACTGACAACGCCAACACCCTGCCGCTGGGCCGCAGCCTGTACGGCTACTGGGCCAGCAAGGACGCGCTGACCGCCCTGCTGGGCGATGACGCCGTGACGGCGCTGCAGGGGGCGACCTGGGACGAGTGGAGCGACTTCGTCGAGACACTCTCCGCCTGGTTGGCTGCGCCGAAAGCTGCTGTGGTAACGCTCTCCGGCCAGGACTACACCCTGCCCGAGACAAAGCCCGACGCCGTGAAAGCCACCGGCGTGTTTGCCCAGCCTGCCGACCGCGCCGCCGGGTACAGCGCCGCCATCCTGGCTGCCGACGGCACCTACACTGCCGACGCCCTGACAGGCCCGCTGAACGGTGTGTACAGCGCCGTGGCGCTGGAATGGGACAACATGGCCGACAGCGAGGCCAATGCGGTGTTCCGCCGCGCCAAACTGACCGACCTGCTGGCCGAGTACGGCAGCGACGCCTGTCAGGGCATGGTGCTGGTGCCGTTCAAGTGCAATTTTGACGAGAGCGATCTGACCACCGAGGAGTACAACCTGGATGGTCTGCTGGATTACCCGGTGCTGGCTGACGTTGGCTGCATTGCCATCAACGCAGGTACCAGCGCCGACGGCCTGAAAGCCGCCAAGGGCGCCGCGCTGTGGCTCTACTCCAACGGCGAGGGCGAGGACGCCCTGACCGAGACGCTGGGGGTCATCACCCCCTGGAACACGGCGTCGGATGCAACGGCGCTGGGGGCCATGCAGGTGGAACAGGCGGGCAGCGGCATTTTGCCCGGAACCGCGCTGGACGCCGCAACTGCCGACGCCCTGACCGCCAATGAACTGGCCCTGCAAGGCAGCGAGAGCCGCACCAAAGCCGAGCGCACAGCGTTTGTAAAGGCGGCGCTGGCAGCGCTGGGGGCAGGGGAGACGGCGGAGCAATAAACCCCATGCCTTCCCCCCAAGGGGGAAGCCTTTATCGAAGGAAAAGAGGAACATCATGGAATTTAAACGTTGCAGTGGTATTTTGATGCCGATTTCCAGCCTGCCCGGCGGGTATGGCATTGGCAGCATGGGCAAACCGGCCCGTGATTTTGTGGACTTTCTCACTAAGGCGGGGCAAACGATCTGGCAGATTCTGCCGGTCGGCCCCACGGGCTACGCCGACAGCCCCTACCAGAGCTGCTCGGCCTTTGCGGGCAACCCCTATTTCATCGACCTTGACACCCTGAAGAAAGAAGGGCTGCTCACCGCCGCCCAGCTCAAGGCCGAAAAATGGGGCACGGACCCCAAAGAGGTGGACTACGGCACCCTGTACGTGAGCCGCTTTAAGGTTTTGCGCACCGCCTACGCCGCATGGCGCAAGCAGTGCGCCGGGCTGCATGGCTGTGCATATTACTTCCCGGATGATTATTATGCTTTTACCCTTGCCAACGAGGAGTGGCTGGACGACTACGCCCTGTACATGGCCCTGAAGGCGGCCAACGGCATGAAGAACTGGGTGGAGTGGGACAAGCCCTACCGTCTGCGCGACAGGAAGGCCCTTGCCGCCTTTGCCGCCGAAAACGAGGAAGAGATCGGCTTCTGGAAGTTTGTGCAGTATAAGTTTGCGGCCCAGTGGCAGGCGGTGAAGGCCTACGCCAACAAAAAGGACGTGCAGATCCTGGGCGACATCCCCATCTACGTCTCTGCCGACTCGGTGGATGCATGGGTGGGCGGCGCGCTGTTTGAGCTGGATGCCGACGGCGGCTTTGCCCGTGTGGCGGGCTGCCCGCCGGATTACTTCTCTGCCGACGGTCAGCTGTGGGGCAACCCGCTGTACAACTGGGAATACCACAAAAAGACCGGCTACGCGTGGTGGGTGCGCCGGGTGCGCCACGCACTGGGCATCTACGACCTGCTGCGCATCGACCACTTCCGCGGCTTCGATACCTACTGGGCCATCCCGGCGGACAGCACCACCGCCCGCACCGGCAAGTGGGAGAACGGCCCCGGCATGGAGCTGTTCGATGCGCTGGAAGCTGCCCTTGGCAAGCTGCCCATCATTGCCGAGGACTTGGGCGAACTGTTCCCCAGCGTGCGAAAGCTGCTGGCCGACAGCACCTTCCCGGGTATGAAGGTGCTGCAGTTCGCCTTCAGCGGCGGGGACAGCGAGTATCTGCCCCACAACCACGTCAAGAACAGCGTGGTGTATCCCGGCACCCACGATAACACCACCCTGGCCGACTGGTGGGAGAACGGCGCTTCCGAAAAGGAAAAGGCTGCCGCTGCCGCTTACCTGCACCTGACCGGCGTAAAGCCCACCGCAAAGGAACTGGCGGCCATCCGGACCGATGATGTCCGCATCGCTCTGCTGCGCGCAGCGCTGGGGTCGGTGGCTGACCGGGCCATCATCCCCATGTACGACTGGCTGGGTCTGGGCGCGGAAGCACACCTGAACACGCCCGGCAAGCTGGGCGGAAACTGGGCATGGCGCGCTGCAGACGGCTTTGCCGCCAAGGCACTGGCCAAGACCATCCACGACGAGTGCAGTGTGTACTGCCGCGTATAAACAGAAGGCACAGAGCGGCGGGCGCTTAGCAATTTGACGAAAATGTAAAAACTCCGGCAGAAAATTGTGCGTTTTGCTGGTAAAATCGGAAGCTGAATGGTATAATGTTGCTAAAGCGGCATTATGCCATTTTTCTTTACCTGATGCGTTCCCGGGATTCCCGGAAACAGGGCGGCGGGCGCGGGATGCATAATGCGGCAGATGGTTCCTGAACATATGGGGAACAGGTGACTGCACGCGGGATACGGGAGCGCCGCGTGCGCAGATGATGGGGAAAATCACATGAAGAAAGAATGTACCGAGCAGGATCTGCGGGAACTTGCGCGCTCAGCGCAGGCCGTATTTGAGGCAGTGACCCTGACCGAAGCGCCGCGTTGTGACGGCTGGCAGGACGATGGCCTGCGGGTGGACTACGAGCTGCGCAATGGCCGTGTGGACTGTGTGCTGCACCGCAGAGTGGAAGCGGACGGCAAATGCTGGGAGCTGGAAATGTGCGCACCGCTGGCAGGCAATGTGCTGCCGGAAGAGCGCATGACGCCCCGGGAGCGGGAGCTGTGCCGCGAGGATATGAGCCACGATTTCCTTACCGGCGTGTACAACCGCCGCTATCTGGAAACGGTGTTTGCCCAAAAGCTGGAACAGTGTGCAGCGCAGGGCCGCAAGGCGGCTGTGGCGCTGGTGAGCATCGACAACGGCCAGAAGCTGCGGGACACCTACGGCCAGCCTGTGATGGACCAGCTGCACTGCTTTGTGGGCAACCAGTGGAAAAAGAGCTTTGATACCCCTGCGACCCGCGTGGTCTGCCGCCTGACCGGCAGCATCTTTGCGGTGGGCTGTCTGGACACCGACGGCAAACAGCTGGCAGAGGAGATGCGGAACCTGTATCAGCAGATGCCCCGGGAATGCATCACCACCACCGGCATGATGCGCCGGGTGCCCTTTACCCTGAGCTGCGGCGCAGCCGGGCTGGAGGATGTCTCCGCAAAGAACTGGCAGGCACTGTACGAGCTGTGCGACGCACGCCTGCGGGAGGCACAGAACGCCGGCGGCGATCAGATGCGTGCAGAATAAAACCAGTGTATAAAATCCCCCTTTTGGCGCAGACTAAGGCCAGAAGGGGGATTTTTTGTATGGAAAACCAGAAGAACGACAACCTGAACCTGCTGGAAGCCGTGGTGCAGAACACGGAGATGGGCAAGAATACGTTGGAACAGATCGTGCCGATGACCGATGATGTGCAGTTCAAGGCCGAGCTGCTGCGCCAGCGCAATGTGTACCACCAGCTCAATCAGGAAGCACACACCGCCATCGAGGCCTGCGGCGGCACCGCACAGGGGCAGAGCGCCATGGCAAAGCTGAACACGAAAATGGGCATCGGCATCAAGACCCTGACGGACAAGTCCACCCGCAATCTGGCCGAAATGCTCACGCAGGGCAGCGGCATGGGGGTGGTGGACTGCGTAAAGGCCCAGAAGGATTACCCCAATGCAGCACCCGGCGCAAAGCGCCTTGCCCAAAGGCTGCAGGAGTTTCAGGAGGACAGCCGGGTAAAGCTGGAGCAGTTCTTGTAAAAGAAAACCCTCTCAGGCTCACTTTGTTCGCCAGCTCTCCCGAAGGGCGAGCCATTGGCAAAACGGAAAACGTTTCCGGAATGTCAAAAGCTCCCCCTTTCGGGGGAGCTGGCAATGCGAAGCATTGACTGAGAGGGTTCTTTTTTACAGTGCTTCCACCATTGCTGCCACGATCCTGGTGGCGGTGGCTACATATTCAGCAATGCTGAACTTTTTCACCACCAGCACCTCGTGGCCGTCTTCATCGGCGTTGTCGCTCATGGCGCGCAGGATAACGCAGGGCACACCGTTCTTGGCAGCGATCTGGCTCACAGCGGCACCCTCCATCTCCACGCAGTCGGGGGCGCATTTGGCCTCAATGGCAGCCTTGGTTTCGCTGTCGCCCACAAACAGGTCGCCGGTGGCGATCTTGCCCACCAGAGCCTTCACACCCGCTTTGGCGCAGGCTTTTTCGGCGGCGGCGATCAGCTCCGGGTCGCCGGTGTATTCCTTGAGAAACGGCGGGTTCTGGCAGATCATATCCAGCTGGGCGTCATGGTACAGCACGGTCTTGCCGATGACCACATCGCCAATGCCGATCTTCGAGGTCATATTGCCTGCGATGCCGGAGAAGATGATCTTCTCCGCGCCGAATTTTGTGATGAGCACCTGCGTGGTGGCGGCGGCATTGGCCTTGCCCATGCCGGCACAGCACACCACCACCTGTTTACCGGCCAGCGTGCCCTTGTGGTAATCCACGCCGCCGTAGGGCTCCACGGTGACGTTTTCCAGCTTTGCACACAGCTGATCGACTTCATCGGGCATTGCGCCCATAATACCGAAAATCATAGGAAACCTCTTTTACGATTTTAAATGGCCGACGCGTGCGCTCTGGCCATATATAGCGGAAATTTATTTTAATTTTGTAAGTTCCAAAAGCCTGCGGGCTTTTGGAACTTACTTTTTCACGGGAAGGGGCGAAGGAAGGGGCGAAACCGGAAGCGGTATCTTTGCCGAAAATCAGACGTTGAACAGGAACTCGATCACATCGCCATCGTTGACAACATATTCCTTGCCCTCGGTGCGCTGCAGGCCCTTGGCCTTGACGGCGGCATAATCGAAGTTGTTGGCTTCCAGATCGCTGTAGCCAATGACGCTGGCGCGGATGAAACCGCGCTCGAAATCGCTGTGGATCTTGCCGGCAGCCTGCGGTGCCTTGGTGCCCTTGCGGATGGTCCATGCGCGGCACTCCTTCTTGCCGTCGGTCAGGAAGGAGATCAGGCCCAGCAGGTCGTAGCTGGCGGTGATGAGGTTGTCCAGGCCGCTGGCCTCAATGCCCATCTCGGCCAGGAACTCTTTTTTCTCCTCGGGGGAGTAATCGGCGATGTCCTCCTCGGTCTTGGCGCAGATGGGGATGTAGCGGGCACCCTCCTCTTTCGCGCGGGCGGCCACCAGCGGGACATACTTGTTGTTCTCGATGCCCTCCATCAGGTCATCCTCGCCCACGTTGCAGGCATAGAGGACGGGCTTTGCGCTCAGCAGGCCCATCTCGTGGAGTACGGTCTGCTGTTCGGCGTCGCTCTCATCAAAATCAAAGCTGCGCGCGGGCTTGCCAGCGCTCAGGTGGTCGGCCAGCTGCTGCAGCCAGGCTGCTTCGGCAGCGGCGCCCTTGTTGTTGCCGCTCTTGGCGGCTTTGGCCATCCGGCCCGCGCGGTTCTGCACCACTTCCAGGTCGGAGAGGATCAGCTCATAGTCGATGGCGTCGATGTCGGAGATGGGATCCACGGCCTCGGCCTTGGTCACATCCTCCACCACATGGATGATGTTGTCATCGTCAAAGCAGCGCACCACATGCACGATGGCGTCACACTCGCGGATGTGGCCCAGGAACTTGTTGCCCAGGCCGGCACCCTGGCTTGCACCCTTGACCAGGCCTGCAATGTCCACGAACTCCACGATGGCAGGGGTCTTCTTGTTGGTCTGCCACACCTCGGCCAGCTTGTCCAGCCGCTTGTCAGGCACGGCCACGATGCCGCTGTTGGGCTCAATGGTGCAGAACGGGTAGTTGGCAGCCTCCGCGTTCTTGGTGGAGGTGATGGCGTTGAACAGAGTGGATTTGCCCACGTTTGGCAATCCGACGATACCCAGTTTCATATAAAATACGCTCCTTACACGTTGGGTGAACATAATAATACATCTATCATTATACGCAAAGGGGGAGGGGAGCGCAAGAGGCAGCACAGTGAGAAAATGTTTTTCGCCCACAAGATGAATTTTGCGTGTGCAGCCAACTGAAATTGTTGGTTTTGACGATTAAAAAGGGATTAAACCGATGGGTATTTGTGAAAATGCTCATAATTTGTCGTACTATTTGTCATTAACGATGATTTTGTAAAATATAAGTTAAAAATTATTGACATTTCTGCCACAAAAGAATACGATGGGGTCAGCAGGGAAGCAGGAGCCTTCCCATCAAAATGCAAAGGAGGAAGCAGTATGGTATAAAGTGCCCGGCCAGTTCCGGAAGAGATGGATCATGGGCTGAAAAGCTCTTCTGCTCCGGAATGCCGGGAGAATATGAAGAAGAAACGGAATCGCTCTGCACAAAGCGGAGCCGAAAGAAAAGGAAGATGAAACGAATATGGAAAAGAACATGTTCATTCGGATCCTGAACAGCGAGATGGAGCTTGCTACCGGATGTACGGAGCCCGGTGCCGTGGCACTGACCGCCGCCGAGGCGGGGTGCGCACTGCGTCGGGCGGGAGCCAACACGGTGGAAGAGGTGCTGGTGAGCGCCAGCGTCAACATCATCAAAAACGCGATGTCGGCGGGCATCCCGGGCACTTCCTACGAGGGCATGGATTACGCGGCCGCCATCGGCGCGGTGGGCGGTGAACCTGTCCACCTGCTGGAGGTCATGAACTATGTGGCCCCGGAGCAGGTAGAGCAGGCGGCAGCTCTCGTCAAAGCAGGCAAGGTCAAAGTGGAAGTGGCACAGGTGCCCCAGAAGCTCTATGTGGACGTGACGGTCAAGGGCGAGGGACACACCGGCCGTGCCGTGGTCCGGGACCTGCACACCAATGTGGTGCTGGTCCAGCAGGACGGCGAGACCACGCTGGACAAGACGAACGCCGCGGCCCAGTCTCCGGACGGACGCGACCTGGTGCCGCCGGAAGAGATCGCCGCGTTCCTGACCGTGAAGTCCATCTGGGATTACTGCACGGAGGAGCTTGACCCGCTGCATGACCCCATCGACATCATCCGCAGCGCCGTCAAAGTGAACACCGCCATCAGCGAGGAGGGCCTCTCCAAGGAGTACGGCCTGGCCATTGGCCGCAACCTGGAGCTGAACTGCCGCAAGGGCCTGATGACCCGCGACCTGACCACCAATGCCATGATCATCGCCTCGGCGGGCGCGGACGCCCGGATGGCGGGTGCCCCGGTCTCGGTGGTGGCAAACTCCGGCAGCGGCAACCAGGGCATTACGGCCACCATGCCGGTTGTGGCAGCGGCCCGCTGGCTGGACATCGACGAAGAAAAGATGCTGCGGGCCGTCACCCTCTCCAATCTCATCGCCATCCGGATCAAATCGAAGTTTGGCCGCCTGAGCAACCTCTGCGGCGCGACCGTGGCCGGCACCGGTGCCGCCTGCGGCATCACCTACCTGCTGGGCGGCGGCTACCATGAGATCTGCTGTGCCATCCAGAACATGGTGGGCAACGTGACCGGTATGGTCTGCGACGGTGCCAAGGCGGACTGCGCCCTCAAGATCTCCACCTGTGTCAACGCGGCCTGCCAGGCAGCGGCCATGGGCACGCGCGGCATCCGGGTGCAGAGCACCGACGGCATCATCGAAGACAACGTGGAATACACGCTGGACAATTTTGCGACCCTGAGCACCCACGGCACCAGCGACAAGGTCATCCTGGACCTGATGCTGAACAAACATCTCCCCGAAGCGGAGTAACCTCTCTGGCGGCATACGGCTGCCGGAAAAATCATGTGCAAAAACCCTGCATCCCATGCAGGGAGGAAAAGGGGTACTATTTATGAAAAAGCTACTGAACAATCTGCCGTTCCGGCTGCTGCTGGGCATCGTGATCGGCATTATCCTGGGTCAGGTCTTCCCGCTGAGTTTCATGCGGGTGGTCGTTACCCTGCAGTACATCATGGGCCAGCTCATCACGTTCTGTGTCCCGCTCATCATCATCGGCTTTATCGCACCGTCCATCACCAAGCTGGGCAAGAACGCTTCCCGCCTGCTGGGCGTGGCGGTTGTCATCGCTTACGTTTCGTCCATCTGCGCGGCATTTATGAGCACGGCTGCCGGCTACGCGCTGATCCCTCACCTGTCCATCGACACCGAAGTCGCTGGCCTGCGGGAGCTGCCGGGCGTTGTGTTTGAGCTGAATATCCCTCAGATCATGAGTGTCATGAGCGCCCTGGTCCTCAGCGTGCTGGTTGGCCTGGCCGCTACCTGGACCAACAGCAAGCTCACCTGTGATTTCCTGGCCGAGTTCCAGAACATCGTGCTGGACATCGTCAGCAAGATCATCATTCCCATCCTGCCGTTCTACATTGCCACCACTTTCTGCAACCTGAGCTATGAGGGCATGATCACCCATCAGCTGCCCGCGTTCCTGCAGATCATCATTATCGTCATGATCGGCCATTACATCTGGCTGACGGTCCTGTATCTGCTGGCAGGCGCTTACTCCGGCAAGAACCCCTGGGAAGTGCTCCGCCACTATGGTCCCGCATACCTGACCGCTGTCGGCACCATGTCCAGCGCCGCTACCCTGGCCGTTGCTCTGGACTGCGCCCGCAAGAGCAAGGTCCTGCGCAAGGATATGGTCAGCTTTGGCATCCCCCTGTTTGCCAACATCCATCTGTGCGGCTCGGTCCTGACGGAAGTGTTCTTCTGCATGACCATCTCCAAGATCCTCTACGGCAAACTGCCCGGCATCGGCACCATGATCCTGTTCTGCCTGCTGCTCGGCATCTTCGCCATCGGCGCTCCCGGTGTCCCCGGCGGTACGGTCATGGCCTCTCTGGGCCTGATCACTGGCGTGCTGATGTTTGATGACGCCGGCACCGCCCTGATGCTGGCCATCTTTGCCCTGCAGGACAGCTTCGGCACTGCCTGCAACGTCACCGGTGACGGTGCTCTGACCCTGATGCTGACCGGCTACGCCGAAAAGCATGGGATCCAGGAGAACCAGAACATCGAGAGCCCCATCCTGTAACCAAAACATTCTTCCACCAAGAACCTCACACCAAGAACCTCAATTGAAACACTGGCCCCAGCGGCAAGATCAGCCAGCCGCTGCAGCGGCAGAGAAGGGCCGCTCTTTTCGTGCTGTGGGTCAAAGCACTCCATTTGAACAAAAAATGTACAAAAGCTTCTTTATTTTGTCATAACTGTTCCGTATAATAAAAGATAGGGACTCATTGGAAATTTGCGGCCACCCGCTTCCGGCGGGCCTGCTTTACAACAAATACAGAGGAGGAACACTCTCATGGCAAACGAAAAGATCCTTGTCGTGGACGACGATACCAATATCTGCGAGCTGCTGCGGCTCTACCTGACCAAGGAGGGCTACCAGGTCACCACCGCCAACGATGGGGAAGAGGGCCTGGAAAAATTCAGCCAGGTCAAGCCGGACATGGTGCTGCTGGACGTGATGATGCCCCGGCTGGACGGCCTGGAGGTCTGCCGCCGCATCCGCAAGATGGGCAACACCCCGGTGATGATGCTGACGGCCAAGGGCGAGACCTTTGACAAGGTGCTGGGCCTGGAGCTGGGTGCCGACGATTATATGGTCAAGCCCTTTGACGCCAAGGAAGTGGTGGCCCGCATCAAGGCGGTGCTCCGCCGCTGCCAGAATTCCTCCGCCGCGGCGGAAAGCACCGAGGGCGTCATTGAGTTTGACAACCTGCGGCTGGATATGAACAGCTATGAGCTGCGGGTCAAGGGCAAGGTGGTGGAGGCTCCTCCCAAGGAGCTGGAGCTGCTCAACTGCCTGGCCTCCCACCCCAACCGCGTTTACACCCGCGACCAGCTGCTGGACGAGGTGTGGGGCTTTGAGTATTACGGCGATTCCCGCACCATTGACGTCCATGTCAAGCGCTTGCGCGAGAAGCTGGCAGGGGCCTCTGATAAATGGGAGCTCAAGACCGTGTGGGGCGTGGGTTATAAATTCGAGGTGCGTCAGTAATGCGCAAGAGTATTTCCGTGGCGTTCTTCTCCACGGTGTCCACCCTGATGGTGCTGGGCATCGTGTTGATGGGCGGTTCAGAGTGGCTGCTGTTCAGAAATTATTTTGCCAAGGACCGCTACGCCACGCTGGATGAGGTGGTCAATGTCACCCGGCGGACAGCGCAGTATCTGGTGCAGGAGGCGGCTCTGCCCGAGGGCGAGGAGCTGGACACCCTGAGCACCAAGCTGGAGATCATTGGCGAGAGCGCGGAGGCCTACCTGTTCTTTACGGACAACGAGGGCAACGTGCTCATCGCCTCCAACCCGGACAAGCTCAGCGGCTGCGCTGTGCCGGAAGCGGTGCTGCAGAAGACCGACGCGGCACCGGAAAACTACCACCTCTTCAGTACCATGGACGGCGTGCTCACGGAGAAGAGCTATATCTCGGCCAGTGAGCTGCGCTCGGAGCGGGGCAGACACAGCGGTTATGTCTTCCTCTGCTCCTCCGGTGAGCAGCTGACGGAGTTCAAGCAGCAGTTCTGGTCCAACTTCCTGCTGTCGTCCTGCGTGATGCTGCTCTGCGCCAGCGTGCTGACCAAAGTGCTGATGCACAAGCTTACCGACCCGCTCCAGAAAGTGACGGATGCCGCCCAGCGGTTTGGCGGCGGCGACCTCTCGGTCCGTGTGGAGGGTGTCGAGGGCGAGGGCGAAGTGGCCGATCTGGCCCGCACCTTTAACACCATGGCCGAAAACATCCAGATGAACGACAACTCCCGGGGCCAGTTCATGGGCAACATCGCCCACGAGCTGCGCACCCCCATGACCACCATCAAGGGCTTCATCGACGGCATTCTGGACGGCACCATCCCGCCCGATATGCAGAACCACTACTTACAGCTGGTCAGTGAGGAGACGGGCCGTCTGGCGCGCCTCATCCAGAATATGCTGGACCTCTCGAAGCTGGAGAGCGGCGAATATCAGGTGAACGCCCGGATGTTCAACATCTGGGAGACGCTGACCGGCGTGGCCCTCTCGGCAGAGCAGCGCATCAACGACGGCATGATCGACATTGATGGCCTGACCATGGATGAGAAGGTGCTGGTCTACGCCGACCCTGACCTCATCCATCAGGTGGCCTACAATCTGCTGGACAACGCCATCAAGTTCACCCCGGCAGGCGGCACCATCCGCTTCGGGGTGGAGAGGCTGGGCCCGGAGGTGGAAGTCTCCATCTGGAACTCCGGCCAGGGCATCAGCCCCGAGGCGCTGCCCTATGTTTTCCAGCGCTTCTACAAAGAAGACCAGTCCCGGGGTCTCCACGCCCGGGGCGCAGGTCTCGGCCTCAACATCTGCAAGGTGCTGGTCAACCTCTCGGGCGGCCAGATACGGGTGGAGAGCAAGCAGGGCGAGTGGTGCAGGTTCGTCTTCACCCTGCCCGTCCAGCCCCCCAACCCCGGCGGCATGAAGCGTCTGCCCGACGAGAGCGGCCGCCCCGGTGCGGTGGAAGACCCGGCCAGCATGAAGCCGGTAGACTAACTTCACAGCGGTCAGACTGCCCCTCAAAGGAGCGGTCTGGCTGCTTTTTGCATTGTGGAAGAGGGAAGATACGCAGAACTTTACGTCTTTTCCGTGAAAAACACGGCGGCGGGTTTGATTTTTTCGCTGTTTTCATGTAAACTATAATCGACTATGCCGACTGCTCCTGTGGGAGATGCCGCAGGGACGGCGGCAGAGCAAAATTACAAAAATTCTCTAAAAAATAACGGGGAGTAAAATAAAATGACAACGATCAGTCCTTCGATCCTTTCGGCTGACTTCAGCAAGCTCGGCGCAGACTGCCGCATGGTGCTGGATGCCGGCGCAAAAATGCTGCATTATGATGTGATGGACGGCCACTTCGTGCCGAACATCAGCTTCGGCGTCCCGGTGCTCAAGAGCCTGCACAAGGCCATGCCGGATGCGTTCTACGACGTCCATCTGATGATCACCCACCCGCAGCAGTACGCGGAGGCCTTTGCCAAGGCCGGTGCCAGTCTGCTGAACTTCCACCTTGAGTGCGATGACGATATTCAGGAGACCATCGACGCCATCAAGGCGCAGGGCTGCAAGGTGGGCATGACCATCAAGCCCGGCACCCCGGTGGAGGAGCTGGGCTATTATCTCGACCAGCTGGACCTCGTGCTGGTCATGAGCGTGGAGCCGGGCTTCGGCGGGCAGAAGTTCATGCCCTCGGCCCTCGACAAGCTCCGCTGGCTCAAGACAGAGAAGGAGCGCCGGGGCCTGCGCTTCCTGCTGGAAGTGGACGGCGGCGTGGACGCTGCCACCGCTCCGCAGTGCGTCGCCGCCGGTGCAGACGTGCTGGTGGCAGGCAGCGCCATCTATGGTGCGGCCGACCCCGCTGCCGCCGTCCGCGCGCTGGCCGCGCTCTGAGAGGGAACGGCCCATGGATGAAGCATTGATCCGGAAGCAGGAAGAAGAGCTGCAGCACACCGGCAGATACTACAAGCACATCTGCTTTCTCTGCGTGCCGCTGCTCTTCGTCTCCTGCTACCTTTACGGCCTGCGCCCGCTGCTGCTCTGCGGCTTTGCGCTGCTGATGGGCAACCTGTGCGACCGGCTCATCTCGCTGCTGCGCCGCCGCGTCTACCGGCCCGGGGACTATTCCAACGAGAGCTTCGCCCTCGTCATCGCACTGCTGATGCCTGCGACGGTGGACTGGTATGTCCTCGCCGCTGCCATCGTGGCCGGTGTCCTCATCGGCAAAGAGGTCTTCGGCGGCTATGGCAGCTACCCCTTCAACCCGGCTGCCGTGGGCTATGCGGTGGCGGCGGTGTCGTGGCCGGAGCAGGTGTTCCGCTATCCGACCCCTTACACCAGCATCCCCCTGTGGGACGCCTCCGGCGTGGCTACGGCCAGCACCATCTCGGATACCCTGCGCAGCGGCGGCCTCATCAACCTGAGCGGTCTGTCGCTGGCGCTGGGCGAGTATGCCGCCCCGATGGGCGCAGGCTCGGCCCTCGTGCTGGCGGCCTGCGGGCTTTTCCTCTGGGTGCAGAAGGACATCAAGCTGAGCGCTGCCCTGAGCTTTCTCGTCACGGCGGGCGTCATCGTCTTCCTCTTCCCGCGTCAGCTGGGCCTGACCGAGGATGCGTCCTTTGCCGTCAGCGCCATGTTCCGTCTGCGCTGCGTGCGCGACGAACTGCTGACGGGCGCGATGATCTTCAGCGCCGTCTTCCTGCTCAACGAGCCGTATACCTGTGCCCACCACCGGCTGGGCCGCATCCTCTACGGCATCATGGTGGGTGCCTTCACGATGGGCTTCCGCTACTTCGGCGTCTATGAGACGGGCGTCTGCTTCGCGCTGCTGGCTGTCAACAGCATCTCCGGCTGGCTCGACCGCACCGAAGTCCATCTCTACGAGCTGCTCCACAGCAGCTGGAAAAAGCAGACCGGAAAGGGGGATGCCGTATGAAGCGGAGAAGTGCAGAACTCATCGCCCGCGACCCGGAGCGATTCTTCCACCATGACCGTGTCTTCCTGAACAATCCCGTGGTCATGCAGGGCATGGGCCTTGCGCCGCTGGTGGTCCTTGCCACCAACGGCCAGAACGCTCTGATGCTGGCGGCGGCGGTGGCGCTGCTGCTGACGCCCTCCCGTCTGCTGGCCTGTCTGCTGAGCCGCCTGTTCCCCCTGCGGGAGGAGTACCCGTCCAAAGCAGAACTGGAAAAGAAGCTGCTGCCCCGCAGCATCCTCTATTCGGGCAGCGCGGCGGTGG
>OFSD01001636.1_pt1 | contig 15528 bp, 10 predicted proteins | sample 1543191 | NCBI WGS metagenome assembly OFSD01 (sample SAMN04209221, study PRJEB22552) | human gut metagenome | biome: gut; material: feces | host: Homo sapiens | place: USA: Oklahoma
AGTGTGTAGAGCACTAAGCGGTGGGTAAGGGGGATGCGAACTGCGTTCATGAGCAAGCAGCGAAAGCGGATTGCGAATGTCCGCTTTACTAATCAATCACCTATATAAAGATCCGAGGCGTCAAAACATGCCGATTTAATTTAAGAGTGTATATAAATGTTTTGATACCGGAATCATATAAACAACGAGAAGGGAAGGTTTTATTATGTTAGAAGCGTTAAAAAAAGAAGTATACGAGGCTAATATGGAGCTTGTAAAGAGGGGACTTGTAATCTACACATGGGGAAATGTCAGCGGTATCGACAGGGAGAGCGGACTTGTTGTAATCAAGCCGAGCGGTGTCGAGTATGATGTTATGACACCTGATGACATGGTTGTTGTGGACATGGACGGAAAGGTTGTTGAGGGTAAGTACAAGCCTTCATCGGACACAGCTACACATCTTGTGCTCTATAAGCAGTACTCTGAGATTGGCGGTGTTGTACATACACATTCTAAGTGGGCAGTCACATTCGCGCAGGCGGGAATGGATATTCCGGCATTCGGAACAACACACGCAGACTATTTCTACGGCGATGTTCCATGCACAAGGGACTTGACCGCGCAGGAAATCTATGAGGCTTATGAGCTTAACACAGGAAATGTCATTGTAGAGACAGTCGGCGACACGGACGCCCTTGCCATTCCGGGAATCGTGGTAAAGAACCATGGCCCATTCGCATGGGGCAAGACTGCCAAGGGAGCCGTATATAATGCGGTGGTTCTCGAGGCTGTCGCAGAGATGGCATACAACACCATGACACTCAATCCTAGAGTACAGAGAGTGCCACAGCACCTTCTTGACAAGCATTACTTCAGAAAGCACGGAGCAAATGCCTACTACGGACAGGGCGAGAACGAGGACCACTAAAGCTTTTGGGACAGGGGTTGTCTGGCGATTAAAAGAAAATATGAAATAAATTGCGTGAATTAGAGGTGGATTTTGTACTGCACGGGCAGACAGAATCCACCTTTTTGCATGCGGCACCGGGGGCTGACCCTAAATAGTACTTGTTAGTGCCATAAATGACTGCTATAATAATATAAAATAACAAATTAGGAGTAATGCGTCTGTATAAGAGGCACAAGTCAATTATGGCATTTTACTTATTGGGAGATTGTATAAGAGAACGGCGGGAGAGACTTGGGGTTACACAGGAGGAGCTGTGTGAGGGAATATGTTCTGTGCCTACACTGTCTAAAATAGAAAATGGCAAACAGGGCATGAGGTTAAACCAGTATATTGCAATTATGGAGAGATTGGGGCTGCCCGTAGAACCTTTAGGGGTGCGGGTCACAAGTGACGAAATGTACTGGTATAACATTAAGAGGGAAATAAGACATAGGCTGGCTTCACAGAAAGGGGATGTGGAGGAATTGCTGGATGAATTGAAGAATTGTCCGATTGGAATGGATAACATGACTGAGCAGTATATCACATTTGTGAGAGCCGGACTTAGGAGAGAAAAAGCTGGTTTTGATGATGAAATGCTTGAGTTGCTATTGCATGCAATACATTGTACCTATAGAAATTTTGATATAAACCAGATAAACAGCGTTAAGCTTCTTACCACGGATGAAATTCTGATAATTAATTGTATTGCCAGTGTGCTTAGAAAGCAGGGAAAGACCATGCAGGCAATAATGTGGCAGAAGTTTTTAAAGGAATACTTAGAGCACAGTAATGCTGATTATGATGAGATTGTAAATACATATCCGCTTATATTATTTAATCTCAGTAATTTGCTTATGGAGTGTAAAAAATATGATGAAGCACTGGAACTTTGTTCAACGGGTATAGAGTATTGTAATAAACATGGAAAACTTAATATGTTCATGCAATTATTGTACAATAAGTCGATATGCCTTGCAGAGTGCGGGGACAAAAAGCAGGCAGCACAGTTCATGACAACTGCCTATATCATAGCAAAGGCAAGAGGTGATGAGCACAGAGCTGCCATTATTGATGAGACCTTTGATGAATATAAACTAGATAAACTTATGCCGTAAAAATGTCATCTTCAAATGTTTGACATTCAATGAAATTGTCAGAAGATGGGGGTGTCTTGTCCGTGGCAGCTACAATATGAGTACATACATTTAAAAACAATAAAAATGAAATTACCAAAATGATATTTCTTTTCTTCATAAGGTAAACCTCCTAAATCTGATTATATAAATCAGAATACAACAACATAACTTAAAAGACCATTAAGCTACAAGAAAATTAAAATTTTCCTGTAACTTAATGGTCATATTGCGGAAAGGGTGTTATGCTTTGGTTGTATTCGGATACGGGAACATTAAACAGTAGCATAAAAAGAACATAAGAATGGGAGGTATAACTACAATGAAGAAAAAAATTAATTTATTTATTGCTATGATTTTGTCCGTGACGATGTTGTTCGGAAGTACAGTGTGTTTTGCCGCAGAGAATGACGCAGAGGTTGATAATACGCTGAGCGTGCAGAGTAATGAGAGTGTCAGGGCGGCAAGGTCTATGACGGACTCAAAACCTGTAACTATAAATGTTGGTACCACAGGAGTTATTGCATATGTGAATCTTAACTATGCGTGGGATGAGGGATATACGGGGTGGTTTACGGGAGCAAGTCTTACGGGAACATACGTGCCTGTAGGAACAAGTCTGGTTTTGAGGGATTTTACTACAAGTGACGTTGGGAATAGCAGTTATATTACCGTAACGGTCACTTATATAATTAATGGTGCGCAGTATAATGCATCCGCAACATTTTATGTAGATGAATGGGGCGAAGTATCCTAAACTAACATTTAACAGGCATATTTAAAATGTAAATTCACAACAACCCAAGCCGCGATAATCTTATGTTATCACGGCTTGGGTTAAAGTGGTATAAAGGAGAACCGTTATGAATAAGAAAAAAAGATACAGTATATCCGTGTTCTTGCTACTGGTGATAATGACCATTACTGCATGTACCGGAAAACAATCCGATTCAGCAGATAATGATATTGTGGCATATAAGCCGCAGTATTCCCAGTACGATTTAACTTTCGATGGTTCAGAAGGAGTGGAGCCTAACTTCTATGGAATGTTTGTTCAGGGAGATAGCCTGTACTGTATTTCAAGAGATGATAGCAGAATGGATATGGTCAATATAATTGATATTTCAACAGGGAAGCATAGTGAGAAACGGCTTGACTCCACGGCAAGCTATTACAGAACCGGGACGGGTTTTGCAGGCTTTAAATCCAAGAAGCTCACTATATATGACGAGAATTTCGACAAGACAGGTGAGGTGGATTTAAGTAAATTTATTGCAGAGCTGAATGCGTCAGGGGAATCTCTATTAATATATAATGGCAGCAATATTACTATGGATACAGAGGGCAATATCGGGATAGTGAGCAATATGAATACACTCTATATGGTTGACGCGAACGGAGTGCTGTTGTCAAGAACGGAGTGTCCAGATAATATGAGCAGTATAGAAATGGTATTTGTTACCAATGCAGGAAGCTGGTATATTGTGTGTGGTGGTATGAATTATGGTGACACAGTATTCTACCCGGTGGATATAAAAAGTGGAACACTCGGTGATGGGATGGAAGATATACTGTATGGTGATAACAATACAGTGGTAGATATATGTCCGGTGGATGAGGATGATTTTTATATTTTTTCCCGAAATTATGTATATAGATATATTTCGGAAAGCGCAACTTCCGAAGAGCTGTGCTGTCTCAGGGATTATGGTGTGGAGATAGACAGTCAGGGAATGGGTGTTGGAAGTGGATTCGGGATGTTTACGGATAATATGCCGGGCATTATAAATTATACCGGCAGTCAGACGGAGGGGGATGCGGATGTAAGGAATATAGAACTCGTCACATTTGTTAAGACAGAGGGAAAGGCTGCACAGAGGACGGAGCTTGTCGTAGTAGCAATATATGAGCCCACTTTTAAAGAACGTGAGGCGGTCATGCGGTTTAACAAGTATAATCCCGACTACTATATCACTTTCAAGACATATTTGGATGAGGACTATAACACAGATGATAGAAATGAGAAGCTCCGGCTTGCCCGGCAGAGCTTTAACAATGACCTTGTGAGTGGTAAGGGGGCGGACATATATTTTTCGCCTTATGGAGAACTTGATTTTGAGAATCTTGGAGAGAAAGGTGCGCTTGCGGATTTATATGAATTTATAGACGCGGACAGCGATATAAGCAGGGATGATTTTGTGCAGAGTATCCTTAAGGCTATGGAATATAAAGGAAAGCTGTATGCAGTGTCGCCTGATTTCAGCCTTAATACAATAGTTGGAAAGAAATCACTTCTGGGGCAGTATGATAAGTGGGATTACAATGCTGTGTATGAGCTTGCAAAGAGCCACCCTGATGCAATACTTTTTGCGAACAGTAATCAGGAGAATAATCTTGACAAATTTATGGCGTATTCACTGGACATGTTCTATAACAGTGATATGGCGGAGTGCAGCTTTGACTCAGAGCAGTTCATAAAGCTGCTTGAACTTGCAAAGGACAGTGGCACGGAATATGATGATAGCGCCGACATCGGAGAGCTTCTCACGGATGAGAAGGTACTTCTGTATGAGGCTCCGATAATTTTCTGGTATAATACACAGCTTTTGCCGTATTATTTTGGTGAGGATATAAGCTATGTCGGGTATCCGTCGAACGCTGAGAGTGGAACGGTGCTCAGATATTATTATCAGTGGGCTGTCAGCGGGCAGTCACAGCACAAGGATGGTGCATGGCAGTTTATAAAGAGCCTTTTTGACGATGCGTATCAGAAAAGCAGCTTTTATTTTCCTGTGATGAGGGCAAGCTTTGATGATGAGATAACTGAGGCGATGAATTATAGCGGAAGGAGTAAGACAGATCTAGCAAATGGTGTGGAAGTGCAATTACATGCCATGACCCAGGCGGAAGCAGAGGAGTTCCGCCAGCTTGTCGATAATGCAACGCTTGTTTACAAGCCCTATGATACAGTGAAGAGCATAATAAAGGAAGAGGCAGAATACCTCTTTGACGGAGTGCGCAGTGCGGAGGAGACCGCGGCGATAATCCAGAATAGAGTAAAACTCTACCTTGAGGAGAACAACTAGGCTGGGACAGGGGTCTGACACCGGCGTCCCATGCTTGGGACACCTGTGTCAGACCCCTGTCCCAATTTTGCGTATTGTTTTTTTGGAAAAATTATTCTATACTGGATTTCCGGCGGCATAAGCCGTATACATTATTGTGTAAAGGGAGAAATTCGGAAGATGAGCAGTGAAGTAAATAAGGTAAGCAGGGATTTGACGAGCGGACCTTTGGCAAAGCAGATTCTGGTATTCAGTATACCGCTTGTGCTGTCTAACCTGTTGCAGGTGCTCTTTAATATGTCGGATATTGCGGTGGTCGGGCAGTTCGCCGGCTCACATGCGCTGGGAAGTGTTGGGTCGACAACCACGCTGGTGACGCTGTTTACCACGTTTTTGATAGGTGTGTCGGGCGGTGTGAATGTGATGACGGCGCAGTACATAGGTGCCAGGAAGGACAAGGATGTGCGTGAGGTTGTCCATTCGGCTGCGTGGATGTGCGCGCTCATGGGTGTGATACTGCTTCTGTTCGGGCAGGTGTTTTCAAAGCTGATTCTTGAAGTTATGAAGACCAAGAAAGAGCTTATAGACGGAGCCGCACTGTATCTTAGAATATATTTTCTCGGAATGCCTGCACTTGGAATTTACAATTTCGGTAATGCTGTATTTTCGGCTGTCGGAGATACCAGGAAGCCTGTGTATATACTGGCATTTTCGGGTGTTGTTAATATCCTGCTCAATCTGTTTTTTGTCATAGTGTGCAGGCTTTCGGTTGCGGGGGTAGCCATCGCCAGCGTCACGTCGCAGTATATGTCTGCGGTGCTCATAATGATAGCGCTTATGAAGGCGGATGAGAGAATACGTTTTTCACCAAAGTATCTTAAATTCTATCCGGACAAGGCAAGGGATCTTTTCAAGCTGGGCTTTCCGGCGGGAATACAGAACGCGGTATTCCAGTTTGCCAACCTTTTTGTTCAGGTCGGCGTTAATTCGTTTGATGCGGTCATTGTCGAGGGAAATTCGGCGGCAACCAACGCGGACGCGCTTGTATATGATGTCATGGCGGCATTCTACACAGCCTGCGCAAGCTTCATGGGGCAGAATTATGGAGCAAGAAACAAAAAGAGAGTGCGCAACAGCTACATCATAAGTCTTGCCTATTCATTTGGAATCGGAATGGTAATGGGAATCACGCTCAACATATTGGGGCGTCCGTTCCTGTCACTTTTTACCAAGGATGCCGCAGTTATAGATGCGGGCATGCTGCGTCTCAACATTATGAGCATATCCTACGGCTTCTCAGCCTTTATGGACTGTACAATAGCAGCCTCAAGAGGTCTTGGAAAGACGGTTGTTCCAACCTACATAGTAATAATGGGCTCATGCGTGTTCAGAGTGATATGGATATATACGGTATTTGCGTATTTTAAGACGGTTCCGTCACTTTACATATTGTATATATGTTCGTGGACGCTCACCGCGATTGCGGAGTTCATATACTTTATGAGGATTTATAAGGAGCATATAAAGGTACTGTAAATGGTGGAAGCTCTATACAGAAGTCGTTGATTGTTGCGGTGAATAATTTACTATATAATTGAATTTTTTTAATAAAAATGAGAAAAAACCCCACAAGGTCGCAGCTTGTGGGGTTTTTCTCAGTTATTTTTTATGGAGTTTACTCTATTATATCACACTATTTCTTCAATACGAATTTCCCGACAAGCTGCTGCAAGGTATCCGCCTGAGCCGACAGCTCTTCGCTTGTAGCGGATGTCTCCTGTGCTGCCGAGGAGTTGGACTGGACAACCTCTGCAATCTGGTTGACACCTTCGTTTGCCTCATCCATAGCCTTTGACTGAGTGCCCGAAGCTTCGCTCAGTGCTCTTGATGTCTCTGCAATGGACTGGATTCCGTCTATTACGGAGGTGAGGGCTTCCGCTGCACTGCGTGCAGCATGGTTGCCGTCATCAATCTCCTTGAGAGCACCCTCTATAAGCTCGCGTGTATCCACAGCGGACTTGGCACTCTGCTCGGCAAGCTGGCGGATCTCATCTGCGACTACGGCAAAACCACGGCCTGCGTCCCCTGCCCTTGCTGCCTCGATTGAAGCATTGAGTGAGAGAAGGTTGGTCTGGCTTGCGATGTCCTCTATGTTGGCTGTGATATTCTCAATCTTTCTCGAAGTCTCTGTTATGCGGACCATAGCCTCGGACAGCTTCTGCATCTGAACCTTGCTGTCATCAGCCTGTCTGGCATAATCAACCGCCTGCTTATGGGCTTCCTCAAGATTCTTGGCTGATTTATCGACCTCCTCAGTGATATTGGTAATAGTCGAGGTGAGCTCTTCAATAGCGCCTGCCTGCTCTGTGGCACCCTCTGCAAGGGATTGTGCGGACTGCGCAAGGTTGTCGGAGCCGGCGGCTACCTGTTTGGAAGCCTCATCAACCTGTGTGAGCGTTGCTATCATCTGGTGCTTGAGCTTCTGCATGGAGGTGAGCATGATGGAAAACTTACCGACATACTTGTCATGGCAGCCTGAGGTCGCTATGAAGTTGCCATCAGCCATCTCTCCTAGCACATATCCGATATCGGATATGAGTGTGTTGAGCTCTTCAGCCATGTATTTTGAATCGGCTAACATCTCTGCAATCTCGTCATCGTAGTTACTCTCAGGGAATGGACTGTCCAAGTCGCCTGCGGCAAGCAGCTTAAGACGCTTTGAAGTATCAGCAAGAGTGGCTTCAATTTCATTGGCGAACTTATTGCTGACCTTGTTAGACTGTAATCTTGTGGCAGCTATGAGGAGTAATATTACTGCGATGCATACAAATTCTATAATATTGAGCTGGCGTTTATATGCATTGCCCTTGGTAACATAGCAGTCCATGAGCTGCTTCATATAGCCATAGATGGTATCGTATTCGGGAGTAAGCTTGTTCATCTCAAGACGCTGTGCATTGTTGCTTGCGTTTACATCGGAGGTTGCCCCCTGCCTTATAATCTCGTCGGACAGTGTCCAGTAATCATCTATGACGCTGCTTATATTGTCACATATTTTTTTTGCTTCGGAATAATTGCACTGCTCTGTTATAGAATTGAAATAGGTAGTAAAGCTATCTCTTTTATCGAAATAAATTTCCTGCTGTTCACTGATTGAGCCGGCATCCAGATAACCGATAACAGCGCGCAGGGCACTTCTTGAATCGGCGAAAACAGTCATCGCCTTACCGATGTCACCCTGAATAAAGCCATATGACTTTAGGGAGTGGTTGAACTGTACGCTGGTAAATACAATTAAAATGATGGCAAGCACAATTGATATGCTCGTAATGTTGGTGATAAGGTTGAAATTTTTTCGCAGTCTGGTGTGAATACGCTGGCTGTCATTTGTTTTTTTTCTGTCTTCCATTAAGAATACCCTTCCTTTCGCAATAAATAAATCGTGTCAAGCCGGGTTTTTATGGCTTGAAATATTTTTTGTAACACCCTGTCATTAGGATAGCATTTTTGTTAAAAAATGGAAAGAATATTTTGAAAATTTTGCAAAAAAAAGTTATAAAATACTATAATTAAATCAAAACATGTAAAAAATCTCTGCAATGTAATTTATTATTGCTTTTGGCAGCAAAATGAGCAACAGATGGGCATAATTTGAAGAAAAATGCTTTGACAATATGGCGGTATGGCTTTAAAATGACTATAGGTGAAACAATTTATATAGTTGTTTTCCAAATGTTTTTTAATCTAAGAGAGCGAAAGCGGAACAGGAGAGGTAATATGAAGTTTTTTATTGACACAGCGAAGGTTGAAGACATTAAGAAAGCAAATGACATGGGGGTTATTTGCGGAGTAACAACGAACCCATCTTTAATTGCAAAAGAGGGCAGAGATTTTAATGAGGTTATCAAGGAGATAGCATCAATTGTTGACGGTCCGATAAGTGGTGAGGTTAAGGCTACAACCCAGGACGCTGAGGGTATGATTAAGGAAGGAAGAGAGATTGCAGCTATCCATCCTAACATGGTTGTCAAGATTCCTATGACTGTTGAAGGACTTAAGGCTACCAAGGTTCTCGCTTCAGAGGGTATCAAGGTTAATGTTACACTTATCTTCTCGGCTAATCAGGCGCTTCTTGCAGCGAGAGCGGGTGCAGCTTATGTTTCCCCATTCCTTGGAAGACTTGATGATATATCACAGCCGGGCATTGAACTTATCCGTACAATCTCAGATATTTTCATGAATTATCCTGAGATTGAGACAGAGATTATTGCAGCCAGCGTCCGCAATCCGATCCATGTAACAGACTGCGCACTTGCAGGTGCTGACATTGCAACGGTTCCTTATTCGGTAATCGAGCAGATGACTAAGCATCCGCTCACAACAGCAGGTATCGATAAGTTCGTTAAGGATTATGAAGCTGTATTCGGAAAGCAGAACTAATATCTTATAAAAAGGAGATTTTTTATCTATGCGCGACAATGTAGAAAATATGTCCGTTAATGCCATCCGTGTTCTTGCGGCTGACGCTGTTCAGAAGGCTAATTCAGGACATCCGGGACTTCCTCTTGGCTCAGCGGCTATGGCTTATGAGCTCTGGGCTAATCACATGAATCACAATCCGGCAGACCCTAAGTGGTTCAACAGGGACAGATTCATATTATCGGGTGGACATGGTTCTACTCTTCTATACTCACTTCTCCATCTTTTTGGATATGGACTTACTAAGGAGGATCTGGCTCAGTTCCGCCAGTGGGGTTCACTCACACCGGGTCACCCTGAGTATGGTCATACAGTAGGTGTTGAGGCTACAACAGGACCTCTTGGAGCAGGCATGGGTATGGCTGTAGGTATGGCTGTAGCGGAAGCACATCTTGCCGCTGTATTTAACAAGGATAATTACCCGGTTGTTGACCATTATACTTATGTTCTCGGCGGTGATGGCTGTATGATGGAGGGAATTTCCTCCGAGGCATTCTCACTTGCGGGAACACTTGGACTTAGCAAGCTCATCGTGCTCTATGACTCCAACAAGATTTCCATAGAGGGTGGTACGGACATAGCATTTACCGAGGATGTAAGAAAGCGCTTCGAGGCATTCGGCTTCCAGACACTTGTTGTTGAGGATGGTAATAATATTGAAGAGATCGGAAAGGCTATCGAGGAGGCTAAGGCTGACAAGACAAGACCTACAATGATTACGGTCAAGACAAAAATCGGCTACGGCTGTCCTGCCAAGGAGGGCAAGGCTTCCGCTCACGGCGAGCCTCTCGGAGCCGACAATGTGACAGCTCTCAAGGAGAACCTTGGCTGGCCGTCACAGGAGCCTTTCTATGTACCTGACGAGGTTTACGCTAATTACAAGGAGAAGGCTAAGAAGGGTGCCGAGGCTGAGGCGGCTTGGAACAAGCTCTTTGCTGAGTACTGCGAGGCATATCCGGAGATGAAGAAGCTCTGGGACGAGTATTTTGACGAGAATGCCGCAGAGAAGGTTCTTGATGATGAGAACTTCTGGAGCTATGAGGACAAGCCTCAGGCTACACGTAACCTCTCAGGTGTACAGATTAACAAGCTTAAGAATATGCTTCCTAACCTTATGGGCGGTTCAGCAGACCTTGCACCATCTACTAAGACATATATGTCCGATATGGGAGATTTTTCCAAGGATAATTATGCCGGAAGAAATATGCATTTCGGCGTAAGAGAGCTTGCGATGACTGCTATCGGCAATGGTATGATGCTTCACGGCGGACTTCACGCTTTCGTGTCAACCTTCTTCGTGTTCAGCGATTATGTCAAGCCTATGGCGAGACTCTCAGCTATCATGGGAGTACCTCTTACCTTCGTGCTCACACATGACAGCATCGGTGTCGGCGAGGATGGACCTACACATGAGCCTATCGAGCAGCTTGCAATGCTTCGTTCACTTCCGAACTTCACGGTATACAGACCTTGTGATGCGACGGAGACGGCAGCAGCATGGGCTTACGCAGTGACCTCTAAAAAGACACCTACAGCACTTGTTCTCACAAGACAGAATCTGCCTCAGATGGCTGGTTCCTCCAAGGAAGCTTTAAAGGGTGCCTATGTCATTGCTGACTCTGCAAAGAACGTACCTGATGCTATTCTTATCGCTTCGGGTTCTGAGGTATCACTTGCTGTAGATGCCAAGGCAGAGCTTATTAAGGATGGCATTGATGTGAGAGTTGTCTCCATGCCTTCTATGGATGTGTTCGAGCAGCAGAGCGATGAGTACAAGGAGTCCGTACTTCCTAAGAGCGTGAGAAAGAGAGTTGCCATCGAGGCGCTGTCAGACTTCGGCTGGGGCAGGTATGTAGGCCTTGACGGAGCTTATGTCACAATGCACAGCTTTGGTGCAAGTGCTCCTGCGGCTACACTCTTCAAGGAGTTCGGTTTCACGGTTGAGAATGTTGTCAGGACTGTTAAGGGACTCTGAAATTTAAGAAATTTTTGATTTTCAAATGGAAATTATATGAGTATAATTATGGCAGGGAGTGATATATGGCTCCCTGCCTGTTATTTTATTTATAGGATTCATGTGTCAGAATATGGCAATCGAATTTATGAGTGTATATAGCATGTTTTGACACAGGAATGTTTATGCATAAAAATGTTTTCAATAGAACACAGGATACTGTGTGTATGCAGGTGTAAAGAATATCATAAAAGGGGAAATGGAAAATGAAAGAGAACAATAAACACATAATACTTGTATTGGGACTTGCGGCGTTGACAGCTGTCGCGGCGGCGGTTCTTACCTGCGTGCTCCTCATGCCGAAGCTTATGCTTGGCAGGAGACTTAATGAGATTCTTAAGGACACATATACATATAACGCTGAGGCTTCGGTTGCGGGTGTTGACATGGGAATACTGGGCGATGAGTTCGAGGGAAGTATTACCGGAAGCAGGAGCAATGATGTTATATATGGCAGCATATCGTATAAGGACTTTGAGTGCCTTGAAATATATGTTGAAAATGATGGTAAAGTCATGCTCAACATTGAGAAGCTTTTTGAGAGTGCGGTAAATAAGGCGGAGGAGAAGACCGGACTTCCGCTTGATTTTATAAGGAATAAGCTGACGGATTTCACGATATCGTCCAGCCAGATTGAGGATATAACCGGAGAGAAGCTTGTGACAATGGCTGATGCGGGCGTGACACATAACACACTTGAGGAGTTCGTACAGGCAGTGAAGCTTCTGTCCTCGTTCAAACAGATTAAAGCAGAGGATATGACTGCAGAATATAAGCTTCTCGGTGATGACGCAGGATACTTTATGCTGGAGCTGAAGGATGGAATGACGAAGGTATACATCGGAGTTCCGAAGGATAAGAATGACAAGGCCACATCCTTTGTCGTCGAGTATACAGACGATGGAGCTGCAGCCGGCGCAGATACCATTGTTTGGAAAATCAAATTTGATTATGAGATTTGTGAAGTTGGGGAGATAGATGTACCTGATGAGACGTTGTCGGAGGAGACGATAGAGCTGCTTAAAAAAGTGTATGGGTATCTGAACTAAATATGGATTCATATTTAGTTCGGTTGCGACCAAGTCGGTCGCAACCGAACTAAATTTGACATACAAAAAATTATGGGTATAATATAGATTATAAATGCGGATGGAGGTGAGTGGGAATGTTTTATGGCAGAGAAGAACAGAGAAAAAGATTGTCGGATATGATTAACGCGCAGGGTCAGGTGGTTTCACTGATATATGGAAGAAGGCGTGTCGGCAAAAGCGAGCTTATAAAGCAGGTTTTGAGAGAGTCGACCGTGGACAGCATATATTATGAGTGCAAGCAGACAACAGAACAGAACAATGTGGACAGCCTGGCAGAGCTGATAGCGGAAAAGTATAATTTTCCCAATCCATCGTTTAAATGCATGGAGGAACTGCTGAGGTTTCTTTTCAAAAAATCGGAGCAGGAGCCGCTTGTAATTGTGCTCGATGAGTACCCGTATCTCAGAGAGAACCTGCAGGGGGCTGACAGTATAATACAGACAATTATAGACGGAAACAAGGATACTTCAAATGTTAAGCTTATACTCTGCGGCTCTTATGTCGATACCATGAAGGCACTCCTGTCAAAGCAGAATCCGCTTTATGGGCGCGTTGATGTTACGATAGATTTAAAACCCATGGATTACTATGAATCGTCTTTATTTTATGAGGGCTTTTCGGAGGAGGATAAGGTAAGGCTGTACAGTGTGTTTGGCGGCATACCATATTATAACCGGCTGATAGACGGCTGTAAGACGGTTAGGGATAACATAATAACACTTATCGCCTCGGTGGGTGCACGACTTGAAAATGAGGTGACAATGTATCTTAATTCGGAAATTTCCAAGATTACGAATGCAAATGAAGTGTTCGAGGCACTTGCAAAGGGATTTTCAAGGTATAAAGATATACTCGACCAGTCACATGTTTCGAGTGGACCGACTCTTGTGGATATACTTGACAAGCTGATTCGGATGGAGGTTGTCAAGAAAGAGTCACCAATCAATGACGAGGGCAATAAAAAGAAGGCGGGATATTTTGTTTCCGATAACCTGTCATTATTTTATTATAAATATATATTTAGAAATATCTCGAGAATGAATGTAATGGATTCGGAGGTGTTTTATGATAAATATATTGCAAAGGATTTCGAGTCATATCATGTGCCTAAGTGCTTCGAGGATATATGCAGGCAGTATCTTGTGAGGCTGAATCGAAAAGGAAAGACGGATGAGATTTTTGAAAAAATAGGTAAATACTATTATGATGATCCGATAAACAAAAGGAACGGAGAGTTCGATATAGTCACGCTTGATGACAAGGGATATATTTTTTACGAAGCAAAATTCCGCAAAGAAAAAATAAGTGAAGCTATGATTAAGGAGGAGATAGCGCAGGTTCAGAGCACAGGACTTGACTGCTATAGGTACGGCTTTATTTCAAGATCGGGTTTTGACTGCGATACGGCAGAAAACAGAATACTCATTAATCTGGATGAGTTGTATAAAAGGCTGTAACAAAAGAGAGCCGCCCTGGGAAATGCTTAGCATTTCCCAGGGCGGCTCTCTTTCGTCAGGATAAATAGTGTGAAAAATACATTTAAGGCAGTAAAAGACACAGCCTAAGATGTATTACGATTTCACACTATTATTTGTGCCGCCGCTTGACGGTGGAATAAAGATTATTATGTACATTATCTGTTATCAATATCCACTACGATATGTCTAGGCTGTCCGGTTATCATGATTGGTGTAAGCTCTGCCTGGATAAGTGGGCGGATGTAGTTGACAAGCTTATCGCTCACGCCGCTTCCGTCCGGCTTAATCCATTCAACAGGGACCTTTTTCTCGATGTTGGCAATCTTGTGTACATCGTAGAGGTCTGTTGTGCAGATGTAAGGGTCTTCGGAGACTCTCTTTAATATTACCATCTTGCCTGTCTCACCCTCAAAAGCAGACTTAACTGCATAACCGCCTACCTGATAAGCTTCCGTGATATCGACACGGGATGTAAGGTGTCCTGCACATCTCTGGAGTGTTGAGAGCTCGATTGCTCTTGACTTGCAGCCAATCTTCTCGCTTACGAGAGCTGAGAGGTATTTAGCTGTTCCGGAGAGCTGCTTATGACCGAATGAATCCACATATTCCGTGTGCTGTCCGTGCTCAAATACATATTTGCCGTCGGCTGTCTTGATACCTTCAGAAACAGCGACAACAACGGATTTCTTAACCTTCTGAATCTCTTTTATTTTCTCGAGGAATGTATCAACATCAAACGGAAGCTCAGGGAGATAGAGTAAATCAACTCCCTCGCAGTCCTCACAGTGAGCGAGTGCAGCTGCACCGGTGAGCCAGCCTGCGTTACGTCCCATAATCTCAATGATTGTCACGTTCTTTACATCATACACAAGACCGTCGCGGATAAGCTCCTTGGTGGCTGAGGCGATGTACTTGGCTGCACTTCCGAAGCCCGGAGTGTGGTCTGTGACAGCAAGGTCATTGTCGATTGTCTTAGGAACACCGATAAAGCGTATCGGGCTGTTCATAAGGATTGCGTAATCGGACAGCTTCTTGATTGTGTCCATTGAATCATTTCCACCTATGTAGAAAAAGGCTGTGATGCCGTACTCGTTCAGTATCTCAAAGATTCTGTTATACAGCTCCCTGTCATCACAGATATCCGGCAGCTTGTACCTGCATGAACCTAAGAATGACGAAGGTGTTCTCTTAAGCAGCTCCAAATCCATATCAGAGCGGATTTTCTCGCTCATATCTATAATGTTCTTCTCCAGAAATCCCTGTATTCCGTATCTCATGCCATATATTTTCTCTGCACCAAGATCCTTGGCTGTCTTGAATACACCTGCAAGACT
>OFSD01001650.1_pt1 | contig 15437 bp, 10 predicted proteins | sample 1543191 | NCBI WGS metagenome assembly OFSD01 (sample SAMN04209221, study PRJEB22552) | human gut metagenome | biome: gut; material: feces | host: Homo sapiens | place: USA: Oklahoma
CCCTTGCAGGGTCAAGGGGCGGCGCCCCTTGTGGGGTTTGGGGCAACGCCCCAACCGTTCCGCGGGCGACCAGTATGCAAAACGCGCCCAACAAAGGTGCAGGCAGCGAAGCGTCCCTGCCAGTAACTTTGCGCTCCCGCAGGAGCGCCCTCAAGCTGCACATTCGACCACTCACATATTGTCGCGCCAGATGGGCGCGACCAGACTGTAAGCCCCCAGTCGCCCAAACTCATAAAAATTCTCATCGAGGGCTTGACAAAACAGGCAATCGGGTATATTATAATATTGAGCGAGCCCACCACGCATAAGGCATCGAAAGATGCACTGCGAACCAAGGTGGGACTTTTTTTACTGTGAGGAATGCTGAAATGGCTGATTTGGTTCAAATGAAGATACCCAAGACCTACGATGAGCAAATTCTAAATTTGCAGGAAAAGCACGGGCTGATTATCGCTGATTGTGCAAAGGCAAAAGAAATTTTGAAAACTGTCAACTACTATCGTTTGAGTGCCTATGGAATTGATTTGCTTGATAAGCAAACGGACAAGTATCGTGAGGGTACAAGCCTTGAACAAATCTATTCGCTCTATCAGTTTGACAGTAGACTTCGGAATATCATCAGTCCCGTGATTGAGTATGTTGAAATCAGACTGCGGTCATGTATTTCATATCATTTAGCAATAAAATACGGTGCAGAATGCTATCGTGACCGTTCTTTTTTCAAACCTTGGATAAGCGGTGTGTTCGGAAAAGACATGTTCGATGTTTTCAATGAATGTGTGGATGCCGAGATTAGAAAGCAGTCAAAAAAACCAATGGTGGTTCACCACATGCAAAAATACGAAGGGCATTTTCCTATTTGGGTTGTGGTTGAACTTCTCTCCCTCGGAGCATTGTCCACACTGTATTCGCTCATGAAACGAGAGGATCAAAAAGCAATAGCACTGAACTTCCAAACCGGGTTTGTATATGTCAAAAGTTGGTTCGCCGCACTTGTCGAGATTCGCAACATATGTGCTCACTATGGCAGACTATATAACATGCCTCTCAATTCGCTCGCAAAACTGCCACCGAAAGAAAGCCAATATGCAAATTCAAGACTCTTTACTGACTGCCTTGCACTCAAATACATCATGCACGGAGAAAGCATTTGGAATACGTTCGTTCTGAATCTTCGCGCGATTATTGATGAATGCCCTGACGTGAATCTCAAATGTATTGGTTTCCCTGATGATTGGGAAAGACTGTTGCGATAAGTTTTTAGGGGTCGCCACAAATTGTGACAACCCCTTTTTTGATTTCAACTATGCGTACCGGAGGCTTTCCCCCTCACTTCTCCATCTCCATCACCCTCCTCTTAAACACCGCCCGCCCATGGTTCTTCTTGTCCGTGCGGAAGAGGCTCAGCGTCTTTTCCAGCACCGCAATGTCAATCGGCTTGGAAAGGTGCATATCCATGCCCGCTTCCAAGCTCTGCTGAATGTCGTCCGCAAAGGCGTTCGCGGTCATCGCGATAATCGGAATCGTCCGCCCGACGGGGTTGTCGCTGGCGCGGAGGGCGCGCGTCGCTTCGTAGCCGTTCATCACGGGCATCTGCACGTCCATCAGGATAACGTCGTAGTCGCTGGGGCGGACGTGGTCGAACGCCTCCACCAACTGCTTGCCGTCGCTGTAAATCGTGCAGGTCGCGCCCTGCATGTGCAGCAGTTCTTCCAGAATTTCCGCATTCAGCGGATTGTCCTCCGCGCAGAGCAGCCGCATCCCGTTCAGCACCGATGTGCCGTCCACGTTCCCGATATTGCCGAATTCCGTACGCAGTTTCGCCATCTCGTTCTCCAGATTGGAGAGGAAGAACGGCAGCGGCACAAAGCCGTCCAGTCCGCAGGCGCTGATGATATCCAGCACTTCCTCGCGCTGCCCCGCCTGCATACAGAATACGAAAATCGGCTTCCCGGCGGCCTCGCGCATCTGGCGAACCAGAGGGCGCAGCATCTCCGGCGCGCGGTACTGGCAGGACAAAAGCACTACGTCCACATCCTCCTGCCGCAGGATGCTCACCGCGTCTTCAGGGCGCTCGACCGCCTCCGCCGTCACGGGTGTGTGTTCCAGTGCATCCTGCACGTCCGCCACGCGCCCCGGCGCATAGCCGACCAGCAGCAGACGGCAGTCCTTCACCGTGTGCGCGCGGTCATCCGCTTGTGCGTCCACCTTGAACTCCAGCAGCACTTCGAAGCGGCTGCCTTCGCCCGGCGCACTCTCGACGTTAATCACGCCGCCCATCATGTCCACAATGCTCTTGCTTATCGCCATGCCCAGCCCCGTGCCCTGCACCTTGTTCGTCACGGAATCCTCCGCGCGGGTGAACACGTCGAACAGGTGCTTCTGGAACTCCTCCGTCATGCCGATGCCGTTGTCCTTGACCACAAACGCGTATTTCACATACGAATGCCCGCTGCGGGACACCTCGCGCACATCAAGGCTGATTTCGCCGCCCTGCTGGGTATACTTGACCGCGTTGGACAGGATGTTCAGCAGCACCTGCCGCAGACGGGTCGCATCGCCGATGAAGTTCTCGTGGTGAATCTGGCTCGCGCGGACGATAAAGTGCTGCCCGCGCTGGCGCGTCTGCGGGCGGATGATGGCTTCAATCTGCTCAATCTGCTCAGCAAGATTGACTTCATCCATGCGCAGCGTCACCGCGCCGCTCTCGATTTTGGACATGTCCAGCACGTCATTGATCAGCCCTAACAGATGCTCGCTGGATGTATGCAGCTTGTCGATATACGCCTGCAGCTTCTCCGGATTGTTCAGGTCGTGCTGCATCAGGTTCGTCAAGCCGATGATGGCGTTCATGGGTGTGCGGATGTCATGGCTCATATTCGTCAGGAACGCCGTCTTGGATACGTTGGCGGATTCCGCCAGTTTCAGCGCATCCACCGCTGCCTGACGTGCCTGATCCAGCTCCGCGTTCGCCTGTGCAAGCGCCTGCGCGTTCTCCGTCTCCACGGCGTAGCGCTCCCGGTTCTGCATCGCCGTCAACAGAAAGTACATTGCCCCCACCGTCAGCAGCAGCAAGACGAAGAACGCAATGTTGACTATCAGCGTAATCGAATCCACCATTGCGCGCGCACCGGCAGCAACCTCCACCCCCGGCACAAGGAACAGCATCGTCCAGTCGCATCCGGTTAGGCGCTTCATGCACAAGAAATACTGTGTTTTGTCCACCAGCACATCGGTGCAGGTAAAATGATTGTCGGATGCTTCAAGTTCCGTCAGACAGTTATCAAAATTGCCCGCGTGCGGGTAGCGGAGCGTCCGCAGCGCTGGATAGATGTTCCGTCCCAGAAAGTTGATGTTCTCATCCGCCGCGTCGGAATACATCTTCACGCCGTCGCTGATGACGACATAGGTGCTGTTCTGCGTGTGAAATGCGCTGCTGCGGAAGAACGGCGTCAGGCTACTCATGCCCTTGAGCAGCACCAGATGCGTGATGCGGATGCTCTTTTCCCCCATCGCAACCGTCAGCGGCTGCATGATGGGCAGGGAAAAGACCATTTGATTTTCATCGCCGCCCCTGCCGCGAATAAGGAAACACTGTCGTCCTGTCATGCCAAGCGTATCGGCAAATTCGCAGGGCATCCGCTCTCCCGCCGCGTTAATCAGGTTTCCGCTTTCGTCAATCGCAAGGAATCGCAGGGCGCTGTCCTGCGACATCAGCTGATTCTGTGTCGCCTGAAGCAGCTGCACGAGTGCCTCCTGTGTCGTCGGGGCGTAGAAAGCTACGGACCTATCCATTACAGTCAGGAAATCCCACTGCTGTTCCAGCGTGATGGAGAGCTTCTCGTACATTTGCGACGTAATTTCCGTCAGCTGATTCTGGCTTTCGCGGTAGAGTTCTTCTCGCGTATAGCGGGTGAAAAAGCGCATCCCAAGGAAAATGAGCGCAAATAAAACAACGCCGACCAGCACCAGCATCGGCAGTTTGCTGTGGGTCAGGCGCTGGCGAATCGACGCTTTCGCAGCCTTCATGCGCTCATCCCCCTGCGTCATATGTTTTCCGCGCCTCCAAACGGGCACTGCCGCTTTTTCCCGCAGCGCCGTGCAGACAGATGGACAATATCATCTTTATTATACCATTGAGGACATTCCATGTCAAGGCACAAAGAAGCGGCGATGTTCATTTTCCACCGCCGCCGAGGGATTATTCCGTCCAGCTGTACACCCATTCGCCCTGCTGGTTGATGTAGCCGTATTGGGTCGTGCCGTCGTCCTGCACCATTCCCACATACGCCAGCTTGCCGTAGAACTGCGTCACAAAGCTGAATTGCAGCGGAATCGCCAGTTCGCCGCTTTCGTCGAGATACCCTGCCAGCCTCGTGCCGTCTATATCGTACACTGCCTGCAAGCCCGACGGGAAATACACGTCCGGCTGGTCGTATTCCGGGAATGTCCACTTCGCTTCGCTGATGATTTCGCCCTGCATGTTCACCCAACCGCAGCGGCGCTGTCTGCCCTTCTCCACAACGTACATGCACAAGCCGTTCTCCTCCGGCGTCCACAGCCGCACGATATTTTCGCCTTGCAGGGTGAACAGCTCCTCGCCCGCCACGCTGTACATCGTGAAGCTGTGTTCGCCCGTCGGCAGCACATAGCAGCCATGCCGGACGTCTGCATAGTGCGTATCCGTCGTGCGCATCACAACTTTCCCCGTTTGGTCGATGACACCATAAGTGCCGTCGGTCAATTCAACCTCCGCATAGCCATCCTCAAACTCGAAGGCATACGCAAACTGCGGTTCAATCACCACTTCGCCGCTTGTATTACAATAGCCGTATAAGCCGTTCTCGTCCACCACCTCAAACAGCCCGCCGCTAATCACGGTATCGCAGTTCGCCGCATTGATGCCCTCCGGCAGGGGATATTCCTTCCCCGTTTCGTCCAGCAGCAGCGTCTGCACAATGTTGTAATCATCGTCCCAGAATGTGACAACGGCATACCCGTCATAAAAATTGGAACCCATGTTGTCCGAATCATACTTTGCCGGAATCACCATTTCGCCCGTATCGCGGCTGACATAGCCCCACTTGCCGGTTTCGTCTGCCACGGCAATCAAGCGGCTGTTCGACTCCCTATGATTCACGCCCCGCCACTTCAAGCCGCTGTAAACACCGCTCTGCACATCAAAGAAGCCTTCCAGCCATTCCGTGCCGAGACTGTTTTTCCCCGTCGCCTTCTTGTATAGCAGCCAAATGCCCGTTTCGCGTCCGCCGTAACAGAAGCCGTCATAGCCGCTGTCTGTCACTACATTCTCATCCAGCAGCAGCACAATTTCGCCGTCGCGGTTCGCGAACCCCTCCCGGTCGCCCTGCTGAATCCACGCATAATTGGCCCGGAAGTCGCCCGCACTGTCGAATTTCGGCGGAATCACCCAGTTCCCCATCTCGTCGATGTGTCCCCACAAGCCATTGTCGCCTTTCGCGGCGTACCAATACCCCTCCGCTGACGCGCAGCCTAACAGCATCAGCAGGCACAATATCCCGCACAGCAGTTTCTTCATGCGTTTTCCCTTCTATGGTGATTTCTGCCTTCATGATACCAGCCTTGCACCCGTTTCGCAAGTGCTCCGGCGCAATTGTTACAATTCAAAAGGCAGGGAGAACGAATCCCCCTGCCCATATTGATTGGTTACTCCGCCAGCAGCGGCGCGACAAGCCCTTCCAGCACCGTCAGCGTCACCGACCCGACCTTGTTGTACACGATTTTCCCGGCCGCATCGACAATGACCGTCATCGGCAGCTGCGTCGAGCCGCCCAGTGACTTAATCACCGCGCCCGTCTTGTCCAGCGCGAACGGCATATTCAAGTTCTCCTTCGCGAGGAACTTGTCCACATCGTCCGTCACGAGGTTCGAGTGAATCGCCACCAGCGAGATTTCGTCTCCATACTCCGCATACAGTTCCGCGAAATACGGCAGCTCCGCCACGCACGGCGTACACCATGTCGCCCAGAAGTTGATGACCGTCACTTTTCCCTTCTGCGCTGACAGCGTGAATTCGCCGCCTTCTTCCCCGTACAGCGGAACCGTGAAATCAGGGCATTTCATGCCGACTTCGTAGCCAACCGGCGTGTCGTCGTCCGGCGCTTCCGTGGCTTCGGGCGCAAGCGTTTCCGTCGCGGCGGGCTGACTTACCGGTTCTTCCACCGTGTCCGCCTTGTTTACCTGCCACATCACCACGCCCAACACTACCAACGCCACCGTCCACGCCGCCATCACGCGGATGCGGCGGTTCGTGCGCTTTTTGTTGTCTTCCGGCTTCATCGGCTGCACTTCGTTCGCTTTCAGCGTAATTTTGCCCATTCTCATGCTGATGGCTTTCGTCGGGCAAACGTCCACGCACGATGCGCAGTGGATGCACTCATGGTCGCCCACATGCCGAATATCCATCTTGCAGTGCGCCACGCAGCGCCCGCAGTGCGTGCATTTGCTTTTCTCGACCTTCACGCCGAGAATCGACACGCGCGCGAACAGACCGTAAATCGCCCCCAGCGGGCAGAGGAAGCGGCAGAACGCGCGGTAGAAGAACACGCATGCCAGCAGAATCGCCACCATGATGACGAATTTGCGCGTAAAGAGGATGTTGAGGATGGAGAACTTGCCCGCATTGACCGGGTTCGCCAGCAAGCCCATTGCGCCCTCGAACGTCCCCGCCGGGCAGATGTACTTGCAGAATCCCGGCACGGGATACTGCTGCAAGCTGTACGCCAGCGGGATGATGACCACGAACACCGCCAGCAGGACGTATTTGAGATACGACAGCGCATGGGTGAAGCGGCTCTTCTTCACCTTCGGCGTCGGAATTTTGTAGAACAATTCCTGAATCAGCCCCAGCGGACAGAGCCAGCCGCAGATGGTGCGCCCCAGAATCAGCCCGTAGAGCATCAGAATGCCCAGAACGTAGTACGGCGCGCGCTTATCCGAGGACGCCAGCGCGTTTTGCAGCGCCCCCAGCGGACATGCGCCAATCGCGCCCGGACAGGAGTAGCAGTTGAACCCCGGCACGCAAAAGTTCTTGATGCCGCCGGTGTAGATGTCGCCCTTGATGAATCCCTTCACATAGGCGTTGTAGAGCAGGGCGGCGTAGACCTGTATGAGCCGCCGGGTGGTGGGCTTATGGGCGCTCCACCATGCCGCAAATTTCTTAGCCAAGGCCGATACACTCCGTACAAATATTGATTGCCTTCACCAGCACATCGAACATGCCGCCGTTCATCACACCCAGCACAATCAGCGCCACCGCCGCCGCCGCGATGATCACGCGGATGACGTTCCTGCCTGTCGTCTTTTCCGGAGCGGCTGCATCCGGCTTGCGCTTCGGGGCGCTCCTGCGCAGTTCCAGTTCCTTCATCAACAGGCGGAAATTCCACTGCTCAGCCGCCATCAGGAGGATGAACGCCAGCCCAATCCACGGGAACGTGTCAATCGCCATCTGGCGCACGACGACTTCCAAATCACGCGAGGCAAAATTCGACCAGTCCAGCAGGAATCGCCCCGCCATGCCCCCGCAAATCAGGCACAGAATCGCCGCGCCGCACCATACGCCGATACACTGTTTCTTCACTTTGCGGATTTCGTCCGTCTCCTCCGTCCGCGCGCGCAGCATCAGCAACTGATTCTCCACCGGCGCGCGAAGCGATTCCTTCTGCTCCGGCTTTCCGGCGATGATGTTCGCCGCCAGCAGCGCCAGAAAGACCCACACGCTCCACGCAATCGAAGCGAAGTGCGCCGTAACAATTTCCCGGCTGTAAATATCGTGAATCCGCAGTCCGTTTTCGCCCATGTTTTCCGGCGCGATGCCCTCATGATAGATGGTCACGCACTGCCAAATCAACAGCGCCGCCATCAGCACCGTCGCCACTCCCAGCAGCCACCGAAGCATGATGCGCACCGAGCGTTTGCTCTCTGCCTTCATTCCGCGTTCCTCCCACTTTGCCGGACGCGCAGTACGCCCGGAACGCTACTGGCTCCATTATAGTGCAATGAATGGGATGCGTCAAACAATTCATCAGACTTTTGCTGTTTCTTTTCCGTTTTTCCGATTGGAAGCCGGCGGTATTGTGAAAAAATCATCAATTTTTGTCCATTTTGTGCCGTCCGCTCTTGCTTTTCCGCATCATCTGTGATACCATAAACGCACAGGCTGCTTGTTCAGCCCTTCACCATGAAGGAGGAATTATATAATGGGTTTTCTGGCAGGAAAGACGGCGATTATTACCGGCGCGGGCTATGCGAAGCTCAGCAACGGCCGCTGCGGTTCGATTGGCTACGGCATTGCGACCGCTTACGCCAAGGAAGGCGCGAATCTGGTCATCACGGGCCGCAACGTGAAGAAGCTGACCGACGCGAAGGAAGAACTGGAACGCCTCTATGGCGTGAAGGTGGTGTGCGTGCAGGCGGACGTGAATGACAGCGCGGACAACGAGGCTGTTGTGAACAATGTCGTCAAACAGGCGATTGACACCTTCGGCCGCATCGACGTGCTGATTAACAACGCGCAGGCTTCCGCATCCGGCGTTCCGCTGGCTGACCATACCACCGAGCAGTTCAATCTCGCGCTGTATTCCGGTCTGTACGCCACATTCTATTATATGAAGGCGTGCTACCCCTATCTGAAGGAAACAAAGGGCGCGGTCATCAACTTCGCCTCCGGCGCGGGTCTGTTTGGCAACTATGGGCAGTGCGCGTATGCCGCGGCAAAAGAAGGCATTCGCGGCCTGACCCGCGTTGCCGCCACCGAATGGGGCAAGGACGGTATCAACGTCAACGTTGTCTGCCCGCTGGCATGGACGACGCAGCTGGAGAACTTCCAGAAGGCATATCCCGAGGCGTTCAAGGCGAATGTCAAGATGCCCCCGATGGGCCACTACGGCGACTCCGAGGTAGAAATTGGCCATGTGTGCGTCCAGCTGGCTTCCCCGGACTTCAAATTCATGTCCGGCGAAACCATCACCCTCGAAGGCGGCATGGGTCAGCGCCCTTAACCGCTCGCATCTTTGCTCCCTTCTGCGCACCGCGGAAGGGAGTTTTTTGTCCCCAGTGGAGGTCTTTTCGCATGAATACCGACCGAATCGCGTATTTCCTCGCCGTCGTCCGCGAAGGCAGCTTTTCCGCCGCTGCGAAGAACATGTACGTCTCCCAGACCGCCATCAGCCAGCAGATTGCGTCGTTGGAAAAAGAAATGGGCTGTGCGCTGTTCCACCGTCTGTCTACCGGCGCGGTGCTGACCGACCAAGGCGAGCAGTTTCTCCCCTACGCCGAGCGCCTGATGGGGATTCAGCTTGAATTGCAGGACGCTTTCGCCGATGCGCACCGTGTGAGCGCCATCCACATCGGCTACAACGGGCCGCTGGAAAAAGAACTGATTGTCGATGCGTACCTTTCCCTGCATCCGCACCTGCCCAATTTGGTAATTCACCCGCTATACCTATCGCTGACGGCCATGTCCGACGCCCTCTATCGCGGGCAATGCGACATGGTGCTGACGCTTCCCGGCGAAATCGACCAGAGGAACACCTATCAGGAGGTACTCTACGATGTGCCGATGATTGCTGCCGTTTCCGAAGCGTCGCCATTAGCGAAAAAGTCGGTTGTGTCGCTTTCTGATTTACGCGCGCATCCGTTGATTCTGCTTGCCCCCGACCAATCCCGCAGCGGGCGCGGCGCGATTCACGACTGGGCGCAAAATCTGGGATTTTCGCATCCGTTGATTATTTATGCGGATTCGGCAGATATGCAGATTTTGATGGTTTCGCTGAATCTGGGGATTTCCTTCTTTCCAGCGAGAAAGCCATCCTATTTCAAGGGCGTGAAGCTGATTCCGCTGACGGAGGATATTGGACATCATCGGTCGGTGCTGGTGTGCAGACGGCTGACACCGGCGATTCGGATGATTCGGGACTGCATGATAGAGAAAATGAAGAAGGGCTAAACACGCGGAAAAAGTAGAGTGGCGAAACCAGCTCAATCGCGCGGAGTCCAACGGAGACGACCAAAGTGTTTTCTAATCGCTCCCTTGACCCCTACCAGCATTGACTTGTTCCTCAGTACAACGAATCACACCCATCCCCGCACTCAAAAAAAGCACCAGCCCTTCGCAGCATTTGCCGCTTCGGTCTGGTGCCATTTTTATCAACCGATTACTGCTGGTTCGCCGCGTTTTCGCCCGCAATGCGACCCATCGACAGCGCGTTCAGGAAAGACGAACCGGACATATAGACCAGATCGTACAGCGCGCCGTTGGAGGCTTCGCCCGCAGCGTACAGCCCACCGATGACCGTGCCGTCCGCGCGAAGCACCTGCGCGGAGGTGTCCGTCACAACGCCGCCGATCGTGCCTGTGTACTGAGGCGCAATCTGCACCGCGTAGAACGGGCCAACCGTCGCGAAATTCATGAAATCCACGCGCGCGCCAAACGCCGCATCCACGCCGGTTTCCTTCGCCGCATTGTAGACCGCGATGCAGTCAAGGAACGCCTGCTTGTCAAAGCCCAGCTTGTCCGCCAGTTCTTCAAGCGTGTCCGCAGAGGTCACTGCCGGGTCATCAACGTTGTTCGCCAAAATCGCCGCATAGTCCTCGCGGTCAGAGCCGTAGATGCAGTAGTACGGCGCCGCATGACGGTAAATCAGGCTCGGATAATTCAGGGAATGGCAGTATTCATTGACGAAGCGGACACCCGTGTTGTCCACAATCGGCGCCTGACTCCACGGGCCGCCCAGAGAGGTCAGCTCCGCGTTCGTGCCGTCGCCCACAACGTAGGACATGCCCAGACGCGCGCCCTTCTCATAGACCGCCGCGCCGATGGCCTCCGCCATCAGGATGCCCTCGCCAGTCTGACCCGCGGAGCCGTAGAAGTACGCCACCTGCGCCGCGTCAACGGGCGTGAAGCGTTCCATCATTTCCTGATTGTTGCCGAAGCCGCCAGTCGCCAATACCGTGCCCTTGGCGTAGATGTTGAAGGTCTGACCGTCCTTTTCGACCGTCGCGCCGATGCAGTTGCCGTTTTCGTCGGTCAGCAGCGCCGTTGCCTTCGTCTCCAGCCAGTATTCCACGCCCAGCTCCTGATTCTTCGCATAGAGCAGGTCAGTGGGCTTGCCGTTGGAGGCATAGTGGAAGCGATCCACGCCCTCAATCAGGTCGAAGCTCATCGGACGGCCGAACTCGAAGCCGTTCTCCTCCAGCCAGTCAATCAGACCCGCCGCCTGACCCACCACGAAGCGGATGCGGTCTTCATCCATGCCGCTGTCTTCGCGGAAATACTCGTTGTGGTTGTATTCCACCCACAGATCGACGTAGGCTTCGCAGGTATCCTCGATGCCGTACTTCTTCTGCTCGGAGGATTCCGGCGCCGCAATGCCGCCGCCCGCCATCGCAGACGTGCCGCCGATGGTCGCCAGCTTTTCAATCGCAATGACCTTTGCGCCGGCTTCCGCAGCCGCCATCGCCGCTGCTCCGCCAGCCGCGCCCGTACCAATGACCAGCACATCGCAGGTCAGGTCGGTATAGGTTTCCTTCTCCGCCGCCTCGACCTTCGCCAAGTCCGCGTTCGTCAGCCCCAGCTCCGCCAGTGCAGCCGCAGCGGCCGCTTTCACCGCGTCGGATGTCACCGTCGCCGCCGTCACGCCATCCACCTCGACGGAGTTGTTTGCCAGCATCTGCTCCGCCAGCACCTTCGCCGCCGCTCCACCGATGGAATCAGTCTGCGATGTCGCGTCGATTTCCACGTTCACCAGCTTGTCGCCGTCCACGCTCAGCGTGACCGTCACGTTTCCGCCGCCAAACCCTTCCGCCGTCGCACTCGCTGTCTTGCCCTCCGCCAGCGCCGTCGCGCAGGCCATCGTCAGCACCATACACAGGCTGAGCAGCAGCGCCGTCAGCTTCTTCATGATGAAAAACCCCTTTCCTTTTTGAATGTCCCCGTGCAGGGAAGACACTCTGGTTGCTCTTCGCAACTTTGTGAAAAATATACCATACTTTTCTCCAAAACACAAACATCAATTCAGGAAGGGGGCTATAAGGATTTCTTATACTATTTCCGGATGAAAATGCGCGGCGCAAGCAAATAGCGCAAATGAACTGGGAAATCGTATTATTTTTCTCCGCAATTTTTCCTTACCCCTGGAAAAACGCACCGCTTTATGCGTCTAATCCATTGAAATCACCATGAAAATGAAAGGAGGGCAAAGCATGGAGCAGCAATCCCCCAATGAACGCCGCTTGGAAGACTGGATGCGCACCTACGGCACCGCCATCCTGCGCACATGCTTCGTCATCCTTTCCGACGCGCGTGAAGCCGAGGATGCCATGCAGGACACCTTCCTCCGCGCCTGGCGCGCCATGGACACCTTCGAGCAGCGCAACGGCGCGAGCGTCAAAACGTGGCTGATGCGCATTGCCATCAATGTCTGCCGCGATTATCAGCGGAAACGGTGGTTTCGGCACATTGACATGCGGCACGCGCTGGAGGACTTGCCGCAGGGCATGATGACCGTGCTGCCAGAGGATCGGGAATTGATGCTGGACATCCTGCGCTTGCCCGACGACCTCAAAAAGCCGCTGATTCTCTACTATTATCAGGACATGAACCTTCAGGAAACCGCCGATGCACTGGGCATCAGCAAGTCGACGGTGCATACGCGGCTCAAAAAAGCGGAACAGGCGCTCAAACTTTCGCTGACAGGAGGTGACTGCTATGTCTGATAAACTCAAGCGGGTGCTGGATACGAATTTAGCTGGACTGCACGTCACCGACGCGCAGGTGAATGCCGTCCTGCGCCGCGTTTCGCAGGATGAACAGCGTCCGCGCGTGATTCGCTGGCAGGCCATCGCTGCGGTGCTGCTCGTGCTGGTACTGGGCGCGGGTGTCCTGCTGCAAACCGGGATTTTGTCGGACGATTCCCCGCAGCTCACTGCCGACGTCACCCGTCAGGGCGATTTCCTGACGGCGGCACAGGTGAAAAAGCTTCTGGCCAGCGCGGCGGATTTGCAGTTTTCAGTGGATGAAGAGGCGATTTCGGCGCTGATGACGCAGGTCGAAAAGGACGGTGGCTGTTCGCTCTCCACGCTGCTGGAAATTCTCTGCCCTGTGGGGTCGTCGCTGGGGCAGTGGGATATCCGCGCGCAGGTGGCGCTCAGCCAGACGCTTGAAAGAATCGGCTATCAGGGGATTCTGCCGGGCATGACGCGCGAACCGCTCTCCACCGAAATCACCGCGCAGGACGCCCTTGCCCGCGCAGTTGCCTACATCCGCACCAATGACGACCCGCAGGCGGATTTCACCAATCTTGATTTCTATCGTGTAGGTATCCGCTTCCTTTCCGGTGTTTATGACGGCACCTGTGAGGGAGCGTATTACTGCGTAAATTTTGATGCGCTGGATGCGTTCGGCACGACATACGAAGTCGCGGTGAACGCGGAGAACGGCAGCATTTGCCGAATGCGGCGGGAACGCGGTGCGGGCAGCGATCACACGGCAGACGAAGTGACCCGCGGCTTCCGGCGCATTTTCGGCTACGACATGCGCACATGGACGCCCATGCAGCTGCGTGTGTACATTCTGGCGCTTTCGCGGGCGGATCGTTCGTCAATGCAGACGGTGCATGAGCTGTTCCTGAGCGTCGGGCGCGATGGCTTCCCGGATGTTCCGGCGGAAGCGCTGACCCGCGAAGAAGCCATTGACGCCGCGCTCGCCATTCAGGGCGGTTCATCGTCCGACGTGCTGGCGGCAGAGTACCTTGCGGGCGCGTCCGGCGACTTCTGGAAGATTGCCATCCGCCAGCCGAATGCCCCCAGCGGGCAGAGCATCGTCTATCTGGAGCTGAACGGGCTGACCGGTGCGCTGCTGACGACGACGTACTCCGGCAATCTCTACGGTTTGCCGCAGGAGTTTTTCCCCAGTCAGTTGCTGTCCACCCTTGACCGCACGGACTTCTCCCATGGCGTACCCGCCGTGGATGCCGAAACGGCGCAATCTGCCGCCAGTGCCGCCATTGAGCGCCAATATCAGCGGAATATGGCGGAAGAAGGATACACCTGCTTTATTGAAAGCGATTTTGAGGACACGGCAGGCGGATTCTCCTACTACACGGGCGGCGGTGTCGTGATTTTCACCAAGGATGCGCAGAACACGTCGCAGGGTGACATTTACTGGGCAGCGCTGAACTGGTACGGCGAAGTGCTGGATGTCGGCTGGAACCGCAATCCGCTGGATGCAGCGCGCTTCACGCTGCTGATGCAGGGCTATCTGCCCCCGATTTACCAGCGCGAAACCGTCCAGCAGCTGCAAGCGCTGCTGACCGGCAGCCTGACGGACGAAGCCGGTCTGCGCCAGATGGAGGCAGACGGTACCCTGCCGCTGTTCAACGCCCTGCTGGCGCTGGAGGTCGTTCCTGATGCCAGCACGAAATCCACCGCCGATGATGTGACCGCTGCCGCCTTGAAATCGCTGAACGCCCATCTGTGCTATGAGAATTCCTCGTTCCTTGTTTATCGCGAGGATGGTGAGCTGATTTGGCATTTCTGGCTGTCCACCGACATGGGGTACTTCCTCTTGGACGTGCGCGACAGCGACTTGTCCGTGGTGGATTCCGTACAGATTCCGAGCTTCTGCGCCCTGCGCACCAGCATTCTGCTGCCCGTGCGCGTCTGGAACACGCTGGCGGAAGACCTTCGCGTCACCAGCTTCTACCGCGACGCGAACACGCAGCCCGGCATCGTCTACGGCATGTACGCCAATCATATTGTTCAGCGCTATGTTGATTTGTACGGCGCCAACATCCTGCGCTGGGATCAGGCGACGCTCCGTTCTTTCCAGTCCGCGATAAGCATCAGCGGCAGCTACGTCGGCGACTGGTCTGTTGCCTGCCTGTGTCAGACGATTTACCCCGACGTCCCTGACTACGCAATTTCTCAAGCGGTCGCGGCGGAATACGCTGCCCGCGCGCTGGGCGACGATGACTACTCCCTGCGCGGCGGTGTGCTGATTGACCCCGGCGAGGGCGACCCCATCTGGAAAGTGACGCTGGATTACCCCGACGGGCGCAGCTTCAACGCGGAAGTGGACTGCCGGACAGGCGCGATTCGGACGCTCCGCCAGCAGGACACGCGCGTCATGCCCTTCTACACGGACTACCTTGATTTCCCTGATGACGGGGAATACTGGTTCCGTAATTTTGTGCTGGATGAGGTTATCGAGCAAGTACGGACGCAAATGACTGGTCGATACGGCAATAACGTTTGATTGCATCAAGCGACGATTTTGCTATTTTTCTGACAAGTTTGTCTGGACAAACCGGCATTGCTGCGCGTATAATAGTGTTGCTGGTAGAAATTCTGCCAAGTTTCGCAAAAAAGAGGTTGGCTCCTATGAAAAAGTTTTTCGCACT
>OFSD01001653.1_pt1 | contig 15420 bp, 10 predicted proteins | sample 1543191 | NCBI WGS metagenome assembly OFSD01 (sample SAMN04209221, study PRJEB22552) | human gut metagenome | biome: gut; material: feces | host: Homo sapiens | place: USA: Oklahoma
AAGAAAAATGCTCCGAGAAACGGAAGTTTCTCGGAGCACTTTGTCTACGGTCTGAAACCTCTGGGCGAGGAAATCGCCCAGAGGTTTTTTTACTATAATGACGCATTTGCCATTTGCCCAGAAATCTTAATAGTTGAAGTACGGATATCTATTTTATTTTTTTCTACTTTAAAACAAGATTTAGGAATGGTTACAGTACAAGCTTTTCCTTTATAACTTGGAACAATAACTTTATATGAAGCCTTTGCATATGAAATAACAGTTTTCTTTTTAGCATTTTTCACGGTGATTTTAAATTTTGGAATACTATTAATCTTACCATAACTGTCATTAACAACCGTAAATTTTACAACAAGGTTTCCTTTGGAATCAAATTTAGCATTGTAAGCCTTCATGTCATAAGTATTAAAAACTGTACTGTTAATGCAAAAGTTACGGTTAAACTTACAAATGGAAAGAAACTTATTTGTAATGTATCTGTTAAATCAAATAAATACAGTGGGAAAAAGCTTACCATCAGTGATACCACATATAATCAATATGGTTTAAAAGTTTATTCTGCTCATTTTGATAATAAAGGTAATTTAGTTGTTAAGTTTATGGTTGCAAATAATAGTTATGGAAAACTCACGAAAATTCCGAAATTAAAAATCACAGTTAAAGATTCGAAGAAAAATGTGGTGGCAAGTTTCAAAAAGAATTCTTATACCATAAATGTAAATAGTTATAAGAGCAAAAGTTATACCATCTCTATTCCAAAATCCTCATTGAAAAAGAACAAAGATAAAATTGATGTTAGAACATGCACATTTACAATTTCTGGAAAAGATGCGGATGCAAAATTATAATCTGGTAGATAACTGGCATTTTATATAAAAACAACTCCTCCGAAAAACGTAAGTTTCCCGGAGAAGTTTTGTCTACAGACCAGTATTCTTTTCAAAGATAACTACAGTCTGCATACTGTTTTTCATTAGATCATCAATTACTGAATAGTAATTACAGTATTTGGTAAATCTACCTCAACATTTGTAGTAACTGATGTATCCGGAACTGCAATTTCTACAACAAGCTTTGTAACTGTGAAATTCTGCTGACCACTAAATGTTGCAGTTGTAATGTCACCGTTTACTCCAGCTACATTATTGATTGTTCCCTCAACTTTTCTGATTGCATTATACAAAGCAGAACCGGAAAGTTTATTTCCATTGTAATTTACTTCCTTAATTGCATTTACAAGAGCATCTTTAACTGAACCATTACCATCTGATAACTTCAGCACATTTGATGCAGTAAATTCTGGTGTAAATTCAACAGATGCTTTACCCTGACTATCAGTAACTACAAAGTTAGATGTATATATCTTTCCATCATATCTTGCAATTACTGTATATGATCCAGCATCAAGATTCTTTGTCTTGCAAGCTCCGCCAGAAACAACACTGATATTTAATGTGTATCCCTGCACATCAGCAAGATCAGTTGATGAACTTACTGTCTGATTATCAACGTTAATTGCAGCATTTGTCTTTACTGTTGCAGAAGTGTCAGTTGCTGGATTTGTAGCATTTCCTGTATAACCAAAGATAACTGTTCCATCAGCTTTCTTAACAGTATAAGTTACTTTTTTCCCACTATTATAAGTTGAAGATACAAGTTCATCATCAACACCGCCGGAAACACCATAAAGATTTGCTGTAATGTTTTTATTATCAGTAGTAGCAGATGTATCAAGATTTCCTTCTTTAACAGTAGTATCTACAGTTGCATTGTTAAAATCTACTCTATAAGTATCTACGCCAGTAGTGGTTGGTGTTGCTACAACAATCGTAAGTACCTGAGATACAGTGTTCTTACCATCTTTATTGATGTACTGAACATAATAATTGTATGTACCAATACCAGCGTTTAAAGCATCAACGGTTATATCCTTGCCGGATGCTGTTGCTGTTGTAAGGGTCTTACCATTTGAAGAATCTTTATATGTAACAGCAATTGAGCCACCGTTTCTGGTCAAATCCCAATCATTACCATACTGATCCTTTAATGTTGCTTTAACAGTTCTAGTTGTGTTTGCTTTGTTAGAGATTGTAAGGTAGTTCTTATCCAATGTGATAGAAGCGACTTCTCTCTTAGCAACGACATCAATAGCTACAGATCCAACAATCTTGTTGTCTCTGTCTTTAAATAACAGATAAGCTGTGCCTACTTTAACACCTTTCAGTGCAATAGATCTAGTCTTATTGCTGTCTACAGTAATTGTGTTGTTTGCAAGCATCAGAACGCTCTTATCAGAAGATTCTACTGTATACTTGTTATATACTGAATCAGAAACTTCCTTGCCGTCAGCATCTTTGATTTTAAAGTATGCTGTTACGTAATCAGTATCTTCTACTGCAATCTTGTTTGAATCCTTAGCCTTGTCAAATGACTTACCAGATTTATCAATCTTTACAGCAAATTCGCTGACTGCAGACTGATCTACTGCTGTAATGGTTACTTTCTGTGCAGCGATATTATCAACTGGCTTACCATCTTTGTCATATTTTCCAGACTTGTATGAGATTTCTGCAACTGCAGTATCTCCAGCCTTGTTCAGATAAAGGTTGCTTCCACTTGTGTAACCATTTCCATTTGTATTGATGGTAAATGTATAAGAAGAATCAGCCTTTCCGTAAGGAAGTTCTTTGACAATTACACCATTAGCATCCTTGGAAACTAATTTGATTTCCTTTTCTGTAGCATATGGAATTGTCAGTGGATCAACTGAAATAGATGCAACCTTTCCATCAGTAGCCTTGAAAGACTTTGTAATACCATCAAGTGTTACATCATAATCAGCAGCATCGCTGAGGTCAGCGAACATAGTCAGGGTAACTTTTGTTGTGTTCTTGGAATCAACAGCAATCTTTGATACCGGGTACTTAACATTTGTCTTAGGATTTACTACTGTAAAATCAGTTGCCTTAAGAGCTTTTGTATCTCCCGCAACATCTACAGTAAGCTCTCTAAGTTTTGACTGTGTTACACTGTTAAGGATAAATTTCTTTACTTCTACATCCTTAGTAGTTTCAGCTGAATCCTTACCAACTGTAATCTTAGCTGTGATTGTTGCCTTACCAGCCTTAACACCAGTTACTGTACCGTCAGCTGCTACTGTTGCAATAGAATCATCGCTTGATGTGTAAGTAATCTTAGCTCTTGAAGAATTTTTCTTAGTATTTGTTAACTTAGTTGTGTTTCCAATAGCTACTACTGAATCTCCAGATAAAGCAACGCCTACCTTAGCAACTTTCATTGTGTAAGTAAGCTTCTTTGTCTTTGCCTTAGCATTCTTCTTTGTAGAAGTCTTGTAAGTTACCTTAACCGTAACTTTAGCGGTACCTGGCTTAAGACCTGTAACCTTGATCTTCTTTGCTGCTGTCTTCTTAACTTTTGCAACAGACTTCTTGTTGCTTGTTGCAGTTACTTTAACAGACTTCCAAGACTTTGGAGTTTTAACTGTAACTGTCTTGTAGCCCTCAGAATAAACTGTGGCTTTTTTTGCGCTAAGCTTTGCTGTAGAAGCTGCCTGTGCGTTTGTAGCAGGAACTGCTGTTACAACCATAGCTGCAGCGAGAGCAAAAGCTAACACTTTTTTGCTTGATTTCATGTTTTTTCCTCTCTTTCTTTTTGACTAACTTCCATCTCTTCTACTCGTTTAACCCTGCACGTTTAAGTTCCTTCATCTTCTCTTCCAAACCGCTGCGGACGATTTTTCCAGTCCAATGTTCTCGCTAATTGCCTCCACTGACCTTCCTCGGTCTTACTGTTAAGTCCATCGTCAGTTTCATCTGCAGACACACAAATCATAAATGACCAGAAACTTTCGTACATCAGACGTCGGCGTAGAGTGTGATATCAACGTTGATTGTCCAGCATCAAGATCAGCAAGCTGAGGTTCCGATGACTTATATTTCTAATATGTATCTGTAATTGTAAGGTCTGTCTGGAACAAGTTCCAGTTTCCATAGCCTCGATAGTAGTTCATCACTTGTCGTACTATTTATAGTACTCTTTTAACTACTCTACGTGACAATCATACACCAAGTATTGTATCTTTGCAACACCAAAATTACATTTTATTGAAAAAATTCTTTAATATTTTCTTAAGCATTTAAGAGTTTTTTCACTTTTTTCTATTATTAAAACTATTTCACGCGTAGTTCGAGTGAAACTACGCGTGAAGATAAACAATTCTATTTAAAGTAAGCAACTCCGGATTCGAAGATCTTCATATCCTGCTCTCCGTAGATGTTCATAGCGACAGCCTCCCCGCGGCGCTCACTGTGGGCCATCTTTCCAAGTACACGTCCGTCCGGACTGGTGATACCTTCGATTGCCATGTACGATCCATTGACATTCCATTCTTCGTCCATGGTCGGCTCGCCCGCTTCGTTGACATACTGGGTGGCAACCTGTCCATTTGCGAAAAGTTTATCCAGCCATTCCTTCGGAGCTACGAAACGTCCCTCTCCATGGGATGCCGGATTGCAGTAAGTTGCGCCGAGTTTTGCCTGCTGCAGCCATGGGGATTTATTGGTTACCACCTTGGTGTATACCATCTTGCTGATGTGGCGGTTGATGGTATTGTAGGTCAGTGTCGGAGAATCCGCACTCTGCGCCTGGATCTGTCCGTAAGGAACCAGTCCCAGTTTGATCAGTGCCTGGAATCCGTTACAGATACCCAGTGCCAGTCCGTCACGCTCGGAAAGAAGCCTGCTTACTGCCTCGGTCATCTTTGCATTCCGGAATGCGGTTGCAAAGAACTTCGCAGATCCTTCCGGCTCATCTCCTGCGGAGAATCCACCCGGGAACATGATGATCTGTGACTGGTTGATTGCCTTGACAAATTCATCGACAGAATCACGGATGTCTGCTGCACTCAAATTCTTGAATACTTTTACAATTGTATTGGCACCTGCACGCTCAAACGCTTTCGCACTGTCGTACTCACAGTTTGTTCCAGGGAATACCGGAATGAATACGGTCGGCTTTGCGACCTTGTTTCTGCATACATAGATGTTCTTTGTATCGTATACGTCACTCTGTACTTTTTCTTTATCCTCGGTCGCGCGGGTTGGGAATACACGCTCGAGTGTTCCCTGCCATGCATCGAGTGCTTCATCCATGGAAAGCTCCATTTCTTTGTATACGAATTTCTGTGCGTCGTTCACTTCTCCGATAACGATTGCGGATGCTTCTTTTATAATAGGAAGAAACTCTTCTTTTACTTCTGCAACAATATTACCGAATCCCGGTGCAAATAAGGTTTCTGCAGTCACATCATCGGCGATGGTTACACCTAATTTGTTACCGAATGCCATCTTGCTGACTGCTGCTGCCAGACCTTTTCCGTCAAGTGCATAGGCACTGCGGATTGCTCCCTTGCCGATCAGCTCATGAATCTTGTCATACAGTTTCATCACCTGCTCATATACCGGCAGATCGTATGCGTTCTTTTCGATCGTAAAGAGTACCAGCTTATCTCCTGCTTCTTTCAGTTCCGGTGTGATCACGTCTTTTTCTCTTGCCACATCGACTGCGAAAGAAACGAGTGTCGGCGGTACATCAATATCGTTGAAGGTTCCGGACATGGAATCTTTTCCACCGATGGACGGCAGACCAAAACCGATCTGTGCATCAAACGCACCGAGCAGTGCTGCAAACGGCTGACTCCATCTCTTTGGATCTTCACTCATTCTGCGGAAATACTCCTGGAAGGTGAAGCGTACTTTCTTGTAGTCACCACCGGCGGTCACGATACGGGAAAGGGATTCCAGTACGGCATATACCGATCCGTGGTATGGACTCCAGGAGGATAAGTACGGATCAAATCCGTAGGACATCATGGTTACGGTATCGCATTTTCCTTTCAGAACCGGAAGTTTGGCAACCATGCTCTGTGTCTCGGTCAGCTGATAGCGGCCGCCGTATGGCATGTAGACACTTCCCGCACCGATGGAACCGTCAAACATCTCGACAAGTCCCTTCTGGGAACATACATTAAGATCCGCAAGCATGGCAAGCCATGCTGATTTGTTGTCGTTTTTCTGTAATGCATCTGCAACTTTCGGAAGTTCGATCTTTTTAAAGAAGTTGTCTTCCTCTTTTGGCATCTCGACTTCGACATCTGCTTCCTGATGCGCACCATTGGTATCGAGAAATGCACGGGAAATATTGACAACGTCTTTTCCTCTCCACTCTAAGATCAGTCTCGGCTCCTCGGTAACAACTGCCACCTCGATTGCTTCAAGGTTTTCTTCTTTTGCATAAGCAAGGAACTGCTCGACATCCTGCGGAGCGACAACCACTGCCATACGCTCCTGGGACTCGGAGATTGCAATCTCCGTTCCATCCAGACCAGCATATTTCTTCGGTACTTTATCCAGATTCACGCGCAGTCCGTCTGCAAGCTCACCGATGGCTACCGATACACCGCCGGCACCGAAATCGTTACATTTTTTGATAATATGGCTGACTTCTTCTCTGCGGAACAGGCGCTGCAGTTTACGCTCAGTCGGTGCATTACCTTTCTGTACCTCGGCACCACATACAGACGTAGACTGTGTGTTATGTGCCTTGGAAGATCCGGTTGCTCCACCGATACCGTCACGTCCGGTACGTCCGCCCAGAAGGATAATTCTGTCTCCCGGATCAGAGGTCAGTCTCTGTACGGCACGTCTCGGTGCGGCACCCATGACAGCACCGATCTCCATACGTTTTGCTACATAATCCGGATGGTAAACTTCTTTGACATATCCGGTTGCCAGTCCGATCTGGTTTCCGTATGAGCTGTAACCCCTGGCTGCTTCACGCACGATCTTTTTCTGTGGCAGCTTACCCTCAATCGTATCTTTTACGGATACGGTTGGATCTGCGGCTCCGGTCACACGCATTGCCTGATAGACATAAGTTCTTCCGGAAAGCGGATCACGGATGGCTCCGCCTAAACAGGTAGCAGCACCACCGAACGGCTCAATCTCGGTCGGATGGTTGTGTGTCTCATTCTTAAAGTTTACAAGCCACTCCTCTGTCTTTCCATCTACTTCCACCGGTACCACAATGGAACATGCATTGATCTCGTCAGATTCTTCCTGATCTGCAAGTTTTCCTTCTTTTTTCAGACGTTTCATGGCAAGCAGTGCCAGATCCATCAGGCAGACAAACTTGTCATCGCGTCCCGCATACAGTTTCTTGTGGGTATCCAGATATTCTTCGTAAGTCTTTTTGATTGGTGCCTGGTAAAATCCTTCATCAAACTTCACATTTTTAAGTTCTGTCGAGAAGGTGGTATGACGGCAATGGTCACTCCAGTAAGTATCAAGCACACGGATCTCTGTCACGGACGGATTCCGCTTCTCGGTATTTTTGAAGTAATTCTGGATATGTAAGAAATCCTTAAAGGTCATGGCAAGATTTAAGGAGCTGTACAGTTCCTTTAACTGTGCTTCTGCCATATCGATAAATCCTTCAAAAACTGCCACGTCTGCCGGCTCATCGAACTTCTGTACGAGGGTATCCGGCTTGTCCATACCGGTCTCACGGGAATCTACCGGATTGATACAATACTTTTTGATCGCCTCTAACTCATCCTCTGTGATGTCACCCTTGATCACATAGGTCGTCGCGCTGCGGATGATCGGCTCCTCATCCTCATTTAAAAGCTTCACGCACTGCTCTGCGGAATCCGCTCTCTGGTCGAACTGTCCCGGCAGGAATTCTACGGAAAATACGTTTCCACCTTCTGCGTCAAAGTTCTCCTCATAAATATCATCCACTGGCGGCTCGGAAAATACCGTCTGCAATGCCTTCTGGTAAGTGGCATCCGATACATTTTCCACATCATAACGGATCAGAACACGCACCTGATCTGCAGCGATTCCGAGATAATGCTTTACCTCATGTTTTAATTCTTTTGCCTTTACGGCAAAATCCGGTTTCTTTTCTACGTACACACGACGTACATTGCCCATTGGATTTACCTCCTTCTTTTGCGAAACGGAATGCCCCCTGTATTTGGGGGCATTCTATTGATCTTTATGTTATTGTATCATGGGTTGACAATTAAGTAAAATTAATATCGCTTACGATATCTATTACCTGTTCTTATGAAATTACTGTACGGTAATTGCACTGTCCGTTACAACGCCCGGAGTGTCCGGTTCCGGCTGATCCGGCTGATCGGTACCCGGGTTTGGATTTACAAAATTAATCTTTACTTTCAGCTTTCTGGATTTATTTCCTGCCGTATCTTTGGCATATACGGTCACTCTATAAGTTCCATAGGTTCCTCTTTCCATAGCGGTAACTGCCTTATGTGCTTCTCTGGCATCCACGAAAACATATTTTGACGCAAGTTTTTTGCCCAGATCTTTTGCCACTACATCTGCCTTAATTGCAGAAACCAGTTTTTCTTTGGAAACGGCTTTATTGTAGGTCAGTGTCTTTCGCTTCAGGCTGATGGATGGTGCTTTCGTATCTTTTACGGTAATTATGATGCTCTTTTTGGTCTTGCTTCCTTTGGCATCTTTTGCGGTGTATGTAATCTTATATTTTCCGGTCTTTGCCGCATTGACTTTTCCGGAAACGGTAAATTTAAGGGTCTTTCCTCTGTAATCAGAAGCTTTCACTCCCTTTTTGAGGTCTACTTTACGATTGGTTCTCTCGATGGTTTTATTCGCGATTCCCTTAATCGTCGGACGGAGTTTCAGCCATGGATTTCTCGGATCAGGATCGGTTGGATCCCATCCGCGGTACGGACTGTTTACATCAATACGGATCGGGGTAGGTTTGCCCAGCGGTCCCGGATCTTTGCTGTCATAGATGGTTACTTTGGTTCCTACCGGGCAGTTGTCATAGATCCACTTGGCATCTTCCACATTCAGACGGACACATCCGTGGGATGCCGTCTGTCCCAGACGGTTATAAGAATTGTATGCCAGCCTGCTCGGATCCTGTGAACTGTAAAACACAGAGTGGAACAGCACACCACCGTGAATACGGCTGCAATACTGTCCGTACACACCGCCCATCAGTGTATGCCAGCGGTATTTTGCCGGAATCGAAAATGTTCCTGCCGGGGTGGCATTGTTGACACCGACCGAGCAGGCAAATGCTTTGACCGGTTTGGTATATTTGCCTTTGGAATCAAGTGCATATACGGTCACACAGTTCTGCTGACGATTGATTTTAATGTAATATGGCAGTTTTGCTGCCTGAGTTGTAACGGGTGTTCCTGCGAACACAAGCAGCATGAGTGCCGCCATCAATCCGCATAAAGTTTTCAAAATTCCCTTTTTCATGATAATCTCCTTTTCTCTCCTTTGTGAAAGGTATATAATATATCCTATACTATACTATACTACTGAGGATATGATCGATGGATATCAATTATGAATTATACAAGGTTTTCTATTATGTTGCAAGCTCTCTCTCATTTTCGGATGCAAGTAAGAAGCTTTTTATCTCCCAGTCAGCGGTAAGCCAGTCTATCAAAACATTAGAGCGCAAGCTGGGACAGCCGCTTTTTATCCGCAGCACAAAAAAAGTGCAGCTGACTCCTGCCGGTGCTTTGCTTCTGAAACATGTGGAGCCTGCCATGAATCTGATCTCCCGCGGCGAGAGCCAGCTTTTAGAATCCGGCTCCCTTGGTCTGGGACAGCTGCATATCGGTGCCAGCGATACGATCTGCCGTTATTTTCTGCTGCCGTATCTGCAGGAATTCCACCGGAAATTCCCGGATGTTCCGATTAAAATCACCAATGCCAGCTCGATGGGCTGTGTAGACCTGTTAGAGCAACGCCGGGTAGATCTGATTATCACAAATTTTCCAAACCCGCATCTGAATCCTTCCTATATTCAGAAAACGGTTGGCTCTTTCTCGGATGTGTTCGTCGCCAATCCGGCATATTTTGATCTGGCGGACCGTATCGTTCCTTTCTCGGAGCTTGGCACCTATCCGCTCATGATGTTAGACCGCAAGAGCACAACGAGTGAGTTTCTGCACCACATTTTCCTGCAGCATCAGCTGGAACTGCTGCCTCAGGTAGAGCTCAGCAGCAACGATCTGCTCATTGACATGGCCCGCATCGGTCTTGGAATTGCTTTTATCCCGGATTTTTGTCTGAAACACAAGCCGGAGGATCTCTTCCTCGTCCGCACGCAGGAAACGATCCCGCAGCGGCAGTTGGTGGCTTCGTTAAACCCTACCCTTCCGGTTTCTGCCTCCACCGAAGAGTTTTTAAAGCTCCTCCCGGACGTCTGACCAGAACCGGCTCACTTCTTCCCGCAGCTGCGGAAGGCTGCAGATCGTTCGTTTCTCCCATTCCCGCGGAAACAACGATGCATACTCCCTCTGTAAAAACCGTTCATCCAGAAGAAGGATCACGCCGCGGTCCTCGCTGGTCCGGATCACGCGCCCTGCTGCCTGCAGGACTTTGTTCATTCCCGGATAGCGGAACGCATAGTCAAATCCGGACAATCCCCGCTCATCATAATAATTCTTTAAAATTTCACGTTCATCGCTGACCTGCGGAAGTCCGGTTCCCACGATGATGGCACCGATCAGCCGGTCGTTTTTCAGATCAATGCCTTCCCCGAAAATTCCACCCATCACACAGAACGCAACGAGTGTCCCCTGGCGCTCTTTTTCAAATTCTTCCAAAAACGCTTCTCTTTCGTGTTCTTTCATATTACTATGCTGCATCAGAATCTCGCACGAATCGGCCGCCTTCCCGGCAAAGACCTCATATACATCCTGCATCAGCCGGTAAGACGGGAAAAACACCATGTAATTTCCCTGCTGTGCTTCTGTGACTGCACCGATATAGTCCGCGATTTTTTCGTATTCTTTTCTGTTCCTCCGCGTATATTTTGTGCTCACATCCCGGCCAAATGCGAGAAGTCTCTGTGTCTGGGCAAACGTACTCTGCGCATAAATGGCATAGTTATCCTCGTCCGTGGAAAGTAGCCGCTTGTAGTATCCGATCGGCAGGAGCGTTGCGGAGAAAAAGATCGTGGAATTGCTTTTATCAATGCATTTCTGCAGATTGACCGACGGATCTACGCAAAAGAGCCGGATCCGGAATTTTCCTTCCTCCGTCATCTGGCTGTAGATCACGTAATGGTCATCCACCAGATCATAGATATTCAGGAAATTGCGCAGCGCAAAGTAAAAATCCAGCACCGTTTTCTTCTCCGGAAATTCCCGTGGTTTTTCCAAAAATTCATCCATCTGGGAGGCCAGCCGCATAAGGTGGAAGGTCAACGTTCCCACACTGTCCATAATCTGGTAGTGCTCACACTCACGTTTCATTTCCAGCATGGCTTTGTTGCATTTGTCCAGGATACGGCAGATCGTACGGCTGTGCGCTTTCATGATCCGCTTCACTGCAAGCACGTCTTCTTTGTACAGATCGGCACTGTACATCTCCCTGCTGCGATCCACGAGGTTATGTGCCTCATCCACCAGGAAAAGATAGTCTCCCTTTATCCCCTCCTGAAAAAAGCGTTTCAGATATACATTCGGATCGAATACGTAATTGTAATCACAGACAATATTGTCCGCCCAGGTTGCCACATCCAGACTCATCTCAAACGGGCACACCTGATATCCTTTCGCCTGCGCTAAAACTTCCTCTCTGGTAAACAGGTTGGATTTCTGCAAGAGATCAAACACCGCATCGTTCACGCGGTCAAAATGTCCCTTTGCATATGGACAGTTTACCGGGTTGCAGTCCATCTCTTCACACAGGCAGAGTTTTTCTTTGGCTGTGATCTGGATGACTTTGGCACGGTATCCCTGTTCTTCCAGCAGTGCGAACGTTTCTTTTGCCACAGTTGCTGTGATGGTCTTTGCCGTGAGATAAAAGATCCGGTCTGCCAGCCCTTCTCCCACTGCTTTTACCGCCGGAAAGATTGTGGAAATTGTTTTGCCCACACCGGTCGGTGCCTCGATAAACAGATTCTTTCCCCGCAAAATTGTACGATAAACATCTGCAACCAGCTTCTTTTGCCCTTCCCGGTACGGAAATGGAAACTCCAGTCCATGAATGCTCTCCTGCCGCTGTTTTTTCCATGCAATCTGCCAGTCCGCCCATTTCCGATAATCTTCGATCAGATGGCCAAACCACACGGTCAGTGTCTCATAATCGAAAATTTCCCGGAAATACCGAATTTCCTCGGTATCCAGATTGCAGTAGGTCATCTGCACCCCGATCCGCTCCAGACGGTTCTGTTTCGCATAGATATACGCATAGCACATTGCCTGGGCTTTATGCACGTAGACCGGCTGTTCCATTGCCGCAACGTTTCTATATACACCCTTGATCTCATCGATGAAGCTGATTTCTTCTTCCGGAGGGATTTCCGCCGCAAACTCCATCTCCGGTTGCAGCACAGACTCCGTCGCAGCCGGCAGATCCGGCTGAAATTTTCCATAGGCGATTCCGTCTGCACGTCCTTCCACGACCAGTACGTAATCGTTGGCTTTCCATTCAATTTTCAGCGGTACTTCCGCCTGGTAGGAGGTGTCCATGCTTTTTTGAATTTTCCGGTGGATACGGCTGCCTTCCATCATGGCCTCTGCACTCGCCAGCTTTCCGGCACGATTATCGATATCTCCTGCCCGGAAAATAAACTCTACCAGATTTCTCACAGATATATGTAATTCCTGCATGTACACTTCCTTTCTCCCGCGGGTATTTTCCTGTTGTATGAAGCGGGTTTTTATTTGTTCCATTATTTTACAATAAAAAGCCCCGCTCCGGAATACGGAGCGGGACTTAAAGTTCCATAGTCACGATATTATAATTGTATTATGCCACTGCAAATTTAGCAACTACGTTTTCGAAATTTTCATTCTTTCCACCGTAGCAAACCTGAAGATTCTTTTTTACACCAAGTCCAATCATACCAAGCAATGACTTTGCATCAATGAATGTTCTGTCACATTTTACATCAATATCAAAATCACAACCACCCGCTGCACGTACAAAATCCTTAACTTCATCCATATCTGATAACCGAATTACTTTAACAGTTTCATACATAATCCAACACCTCTTTCTACCTTTAAACAACATACTTTTATTATCATCCCCAAGTTTAGAAAAGATTATGCCACTTTTTTTCTCATCTGTCAAAGTTGTGCAAACTTCGCATTTCTCCGGTTTTTCCTGCATAATGACGGTAATCGCGCAACCGTTTCCATCAGATTCTTACCGTTTTTTTTCGTGTATTTATATTTATACCTGCTATCTTATGCAATTTCTCCAAAAAATTGCCTTTCCAATGACCAAAACAAGCATTTTTTGATGAAAACTATTTTTATCAAAGTGGTTTCCCACTTTTTTTCAGAATATCCACATATAATTCTCCGATCGGACTGACCTTTATCCCCTTGTGCCGGATATAGCCGATCCGCATCTTTTCGCTCTCTGCCAGCGGCACTGCCGCGTAATCATTTCCGTTTAATTCTTCACAGATAATCCCGGAACAGAGTGTATAACCATTCAGACCAACCATCAGATTCAGCATGGTCGCCCGGTCATCCGCATGGATCATCTTCTTATATTCATAGGTACTTTTCATCTCTTCGGCAAAATAAAAGGAATTATTTTTCCCCTGTTCGAACACCAGACATGGATATTCCTGCAGTTCTTTCATGGAAATTACATCCCTTTGTGCCAGCGGATGTCCTTTCCACAGATATACATAGGTGTCACAGGTAAACAGTTCTTCAAAAATCACATCATTTTCCCTGAAAAGTTTCTGGAGTACTGCTTCATTAAATTTGCTCAGGAAAAGAATCCCCAGCTCACTTTTCATGTTGCGCACATTTTCGATTACCTGATTCGTCTGTGTCTCATGCACGGCAAATTCATATTCGTCCATTCCGACAGCCTTGACTACTTCCACAAATGCCTTGACTGCAAAGGTATAATGCTGCATGGACACAGAAAATTTCTTTTTGGATTCAGACGAAATATAACGGGATTCCAGCAAATGATACTGCTCCACGACCTGCTTGGCATATCCGATAAATTCCTCTCCCTCCGGTGTAAGCACGATTCCGCGGTTTGACCGGATAAAAATGGTGATTCCTGTTTCTTCTTCCAGTTCGCGCACAACCGCAGACAGATTGGGCTGTGAGACAAACAGTTTTCGGGATGCTTCGTTCATGGAGCGGCTTTCTGCAATCGTAATTACCTGATGTAACTGCTGTAGGGTCATAGGTCTTACCTCTTTTCCTTAAGCAAATGATCTGTTATATACCGGACAAGGATCTGAAGTATCCATGCAATCACAATGGAACTGCATACCAACACCAGTTCGTAACGCAGACGGCATGTATAAAATGCTGCTCCCTTCATAAATTTTCGTATGGTAACATGTACCAGATACAATTCCAGCGAATGAGCACCAAACCATTCCAGTATTCTTATAACCGGGCGCATAGATAACTGGGAAAAGATCCAGGCAATTCCCGCACAACATGAGATATTAAAAATTCCAGTCACATACCTTGCAAAAATAGGAGATCCACTTGGAAGCATGGTGAGCAAATAGCCGGATAACGCAAAAAGAATCAACCATTTCCAATAACTTTCCCTTTTTTCATAGCTGGATCTGCCATAAAAACAGCCCGCTATAAAAACAGGCAGACGAAGCAAAGCAATATTTACATTTCCAAACACCTCTTTCTCATATAATGCAATTACAAGTGCCAATACGGTAACAGCACTTACCATGGAAATCAGCCGGATCTCTCCATCTATTGCGTCCCGTGCGCTATCCACAATCTGAAAGATATAGGGATAAATCAGATAGCATAACAGCATAAGTCCAATATACCAGTAAAGCCTGTCTCCATCACTGAAAAATGTGATAAATGTGAAGTCTTTTATGGCTTCTCCCCATCCTGTTTTATCTACACAGACATCCAGTAAAATATAAGAGGGTACGGCTACGATGCAATAAGGAATCAGAATTCTTTTTAATCTTCTTATGTAAAAACTTCTAACATCTGATCTTTTTTTCATGGAATAATATAACCCCAGACCAGAAAAGAATAAAAATGCATCCACACTTGATGATGAAATATATCTCCAAAAGAAGGAAATCCAGCCACTAAAATGATAGGAGTAATAATGACAGTCATCCGTAAAATGAAAAACTATAATCAATATGATGGATATTCCCATTAACGCACCCCGATATTGCGAAAGCACGCTGTTATTTGTTTTTTTCATACAATTCTCCTTTATAAAAATTTAATTTAAATTACTATAAATAAAAAAACACCTAAACAGGTGTTTTTAAAGAGCAGGGGATGAGAGAATCGAACTCCCACCAAAGGTTTTGGAGACCCCTATCATA
>OFSD01001667.1_pt1 | contig 15359 bp, 19 predicted proteins | sample 1543191 | NCBI WGS metagenome assembly OFSD01 (sample SAMN04209221, study PRJEB22552) | human gut metagenome | biome: gut; material: feces | host: Homo sapiens | place: USA: Oklahoma
TCATCTCCTGCGGATCCTGTGTAGATGACTCCTTCTTTCTGAGCTAATTTCTTTAAGTATGGCCCGATAACTACGTCTGTTTCTACATTTAACATAACGACGTGTTTTTTATTCTTCATTGCGTCTGTTGCTACTTTTGCTCCGACATCTGGAACTCCTGTTGCATCGATCGCACACTCTACTAAGTTTGCCTGTGATACGAAGTTTGCGTCTTCACATGCTACATATTTTCCTGCTTCCATTGCTGCATTGGCATCTGCAAGTGTTTTTGCGATCACGATATCTTCATCAGATACTCCGGCATATTTGAATGCATGGACTGCATTTTCTACTTTGATATCAGATACGATGGCTGGTGTGATACCGTTCATCAATACCATCTGTGTTACCATTCCTCGTCCCATCTGTCCGGCACCTACGATACCAGTTTTGATGATTTTTCCTTCTTCCTGTCTTTTGATTAATTTTTGATCCATGTTTAACATAATCTCATTCTCCTTATCTTATATATAAAAATTAATAAGTGCTAAATTAATATAATTCAATGACACCGCCAACGGCTAAATCTTCTGCTGTCAGCTTGTTTCCTTCAAGAGAGATACATCCCGGACGTTCTGCCTCTGATCCTCCCTTGAAATCTAATGTGCAATGTCCAAGTTCTGCCCATGTATGAGGTGCCTCCCATCCGACAGCACTGACTTTGAATTCTTTATTTCCAATCTTTAATGTATCTCCAACAGCTGGATCTTCTTTCAATTCAGCTTTTGTATGAAGTACCGATAATTCTGCAAGTTCTGGTGGTGCATCTTCGTTAAAAATGATGATAAAGTTCATATCTTCATCTTCCAGAAACGCTAACGCATCTGGTCCAAGTCCAACGATTTTAGACTGATATTTCATATTTCTCTACCTCCTGTGAAATCTATGTTTATTAATACATTCCAATACTAAATGCGAACGCGATCAGTACCGCTAATGGTCCTGTGATCAGTCGTTCAAACAATACGGCTGGAACACCATATTCAATGGTTTCTGAATCTGCTTCTCCAAGGGATAATCCAACCGGAATAAAGTCACATCCTGCCTGTGCATCGATTGCAAACAAAGCTGGAAGTGCATACTGTGGAGGAATATTTCCAAGTGCAAACTGTGATCCCAGCAATGTTCCGACTACCTGTGCGATAACAGCTCCTGGTCCAAGGACTGGAGAAAGGATTGGAATACCACAGATAAACGCGATCGCTACCATTCCTGGCAATGTAGAACAGATTGGTGAAATTGTTTTTGCAATGACATTTCCAAGTCCACTGGCTGAAATGATACCAAGCAGTGTAGCTGTAAATGCCATAAATGGAAGGATTGTACCAACAACCATCTCTATCGTGTCACGACCTGCCTGAAAACAGATATTTACAACACGTCCGACTACTTTACCAATGCGGACAACGATATTTTCTTTCTTTCCTTCACTTGCTTTTGCAACTTCTTCTTTTGCCTGTGCTTTTGACTTTGGTTCTGGAGCAGTGCTTGCTTGTGTCTGTTTTGTTTCCTCTGATACTTTCTGTGTAATATGTCCAGCATAATCAGATTCAAAAATATCATTTTCTGTAACTGCTGATACATAAATCTCTGGTGTGATATATTTTGCTAATGGTCCAGCTTTTCCTACTGGTTCAATATTTACTGTAAAAATTCCTTTTTTAGGATAAACTCCGCAGCGGGCTGTACCACCACAATCTACAACAGCTACTAAAACTTCATCATCTGGAAGAGTTTCCTTAAACCCGTCAATAGCCTCTCCTCCTGTCATTTCTGCAATTTTTTGTGCTACCGGATGGATTCCTTCACCTGTAACGCTTAAAATCTTATTACATTTTTCTGTAGGTACAATGGTTAATGGTCCTCCCCATCCACCACTTCCGGCTTTAATCGTAATTGTTTTATACATATTGGGTTTCTCCTTTCCTTAATTAGATTTCTTACTTAATACTGCATAAATTTTTTCGCATAGGATACCACGGATCAAAATAACGATCACACCTACGATGAAATATCTTACTGCAAGATTTCCAATTGATAGTCCCAGTTTCTGGATACCTGTTGCAATTCCCATGTATACGAATAACTCTCCTGCATTTGCATGTGGAAATAATCCAGTGACTGGATGACAAAATGAAACTGTCGCATCATAAAAAGCTGCTTTATGTTCTTTCTTTAAAAATCTTCCAAATGTATACATTGCTGGGTTCGTTAAAAAGATAACAGCCATAATTGGTAACAATGTATAACGAAGAATTGTATATTTTGTAATCTTCTGGCAAAACTTTTCTACTCTTTCTACTCCAATAAATCCTATCAGTGCGTTAACTGCAGTCATCAGACAGATAACCAAAGGAATGATTCCTGTTACCCAGCTCATAAACTGCTCCCCACCTGCATTGAACAATCCTATAAAGCCATTTGCAATGTTTGAAATAACTGTCATAAATAAATTTTCCTCCTTTTTAATGTTTACCTATGATAATTTTTCATTTTCTTTCTATATAAATGTCTCTCCGAACACCTCATCCTTCTAATCGGGCCCTTTGATCTACATTGGACTTTGGTATCCTTTGTTCCATATATATCATTATTTTACATTTGTTCGTATTTTTTTCTTTTTCTTATTCATTTTTTCTTGAATTTCTGCGATTTTTACAATATAATTTTGTTAAAAAGATGTTACATTTGTGCTTTTCATGATTAAAATTACATTTATAAAGGATTATGCCTATGAAAAAAATAGAAAACAATGATGCTATGTTAGATCGAATCACTTTGATCGCAACTTTGTATTACAAAGACAAACTCTCTCAACAAGAAATTGCCAAGAAACTTAATATTTCAAGACCATGGGTATCAAAACTTCTTACCCGTGCTGAAGAACTCGGTATCGTTAAGATTGAAATTGAGTCTCCAATCCTTGGAAATACTCAGCTTGAGCAACGACTCTGTGATAAATACCAGCTTGAATATGCGTGTGTTATCGACAACTCTGACACATCGAGGGACTACCTTTCCATAGCTGCTGTGAATTATTTCATTTCACAGATCAAACCAAACGATATCATTGGTGTAGCCTGGGGAAATGCTATTTCAAGATTTATCCGCCATATCCATCCTTTGAAATTTACTGACATTCAGATCGTTCCCCTCGCTGGAAGTTTCGGTGCCTCATTTGATACATTGCCAAACTATAACGTCATCCAGTTAGCTGATCTGACAGGTGGTAAATCCCATTTGCTTCATTTTCCAGCATTCTGTTCTTCTAAAGAAGAATACGAAACTTTAAGTTCGAACCCAAAAGTTCAGTCAACCCTTAATCTTGCTGAGAATTCAGATATCATCGTCACAGGGATTGGAACTTTTGAAACCTCTTTTCTAACAAGACATGATATTCTTTCTGCTGACGAAGTTACTCAACTGAAGAAGTCTGGTGCCATTGGTGATATCTCTTTGCAGTTTTTAACTTCTGATTCAAAACTTATAGAGACAGAACTTACAAAGAGAATCATTCGTGCTGATATTTTTAAAGCGTCTAAACATGCTCGTGTTTCTATTGGTATTGCTGAAGGAATTTATAAGAAAGATATTATTCATTCTGCCTTATCTCTTCATCTGATCAACTCATTTTTCACTACCAAGGAAACAGCACTTGCTCTGCTTGACTGATTCCATGCAGCGGTTTTTCCGCTGTTTTTTTTGTTCTTATTTTTACTTTTTTTCTCATTTTTGTGTTATTTTTACAAATATTTTGTTCAAAAAAAGAAAACTAATAAAAATATATCTTTTTTATCTTGATTAGTTTCTTTTTCTGCGGTTCTACAATAACTTTTCAGCGCATTCATTGTTGGTGATCAATATATTGATATATCCTCCAGCAATTGCACCTTTAACTGCTTTCACTCTTTCTACTCCACCTGCAATACCAATTCGGTTTCTGATCTTCTTAATCTGCTCTGCGGGCATTCCTGCTATTCTTTCGTTGAATCCTTGAAATTTATCTCTTTTTCCTTCGGAATCAAAGAATTGCAAAGCCACATTTCCAACAACACCATTGTCTGCGAAACTTTGAAGTTCTTCATCCGTAATATATCCGGCATGAATCAGTGTGGAATCTGTTCCTGTATCATTTGCTCCAATTCCCATAACAACTGTATCCAGTTTTTCAAAGTCATCGAAGATAAAATTCACTGACTTTTCCTCTAAGAAATAATCTTTGATCTTCTTATCTGAGAACTGTGCTGGAGCAAGAAACTGTGTATAGTTTCCACCAAATTTATCTGCAAATTCTCTTGCAATCTGGTTACTCTGGACATCTACTCCATTAATACTGTTTGGACTGATGCCTCCTACGATTGGTACAAACATATACTGATTATCTTTCGCAAATGATCTTCGAGTTCTCGCTACATTATGTAAAGTAAATCCCATAGATACCCCAATATAATCTCCATCACGGAAAAACTGTGACAAATAAAGTGCTGCCTTTTCATACATCTTATTCAGAGATTCCTGTCTGGTATCAAGAGAACTATTCTCAACAACGATCACATCTTTCAGACCATATTTTCTTTCCAGTGTTTTTTCAAGTTTTCCATAAGTGAACTGAATCGGATTGACCACTTCCACGCGTACAATTCCGCTTTCTTTTCCCTTCTGAAGCATTCTTGAGATTGTCGCTCTGGATATTCCAAGATAGTCGCTGATTTCCTGTTGCCTCATATCATCTTCATAATACAGGCTGCAAACCTTATAGATCAGTCTCCAATCATCTACAATCTTCTTCATTGGACGATACTCCTTTCTCATTTGCTGCTTTCTAAGTTGTATCAATCTTTATGCCTTTATTCTAGTCAATCTTTGTTTGCTTTTCAATACATATTCTCTGAAATTATGTCAAAGTGAACTATTTTTTCATATATACTTTTACATTTGTTCAGAAATTTTGTGAAGAATTTATCAGATGCTTTTGTGCAGTTTGTGAAACAATGCTTTTCTTTCTTGTATTTTTTTTTCATTTTTTATATACTGAATACATTATTAACAAAAAAGGAGCTTTACATATGATAAAAACATTATTTGAATTATGCTTTCTTTTCTTCCTCTATTCTTTTACTGGATGGATTCTGGAAGTAATACAGGCAGCATTTAATCAGAAGCGTTTTGTAAACCGTGGATTTATTAATTCCCCACTTTGTATTTCTTACGGTATCGGTGCTGTGATCATCACGATCAATACCCATGAGATGACTGGCCTAGCGACAACGCCTGGAAAAAGGCGAACGCCCCTACAATACGCATATAGTCCATGCCGTCCTGCATCAGTTCGGGCCCCAGCCCCATCAGCCGCAGGATAGGCTCCGCACACCCGAACAGCAGCATGCTGATGCCTACACCCACCGCGAAGTTCACCAGAAGGGATACCCCCACCACCTGCACCACCTGTTTATGCAGCCGTGCGCCGAGATACTGCGAACACAGCACGGAAGTACCGAGATTAATCACCTCAAACACCAGAAAAGTCAGCATGATAATCTGATTGACCACCCCTACGGCAGCCACACTGTTGTCCGAATGGCGGCTCAGCATAACGGTATCCACCGCGCCAAGCATCATAATTAATAATGTCTCTATGAAAATGGGGGCCGCCAGCCTGGCAAGCCGTTTCTTCAGATTCTCCTGCTGTATCATTGTTGTAGAAGCGCTATGATAAAAATCGCGCAAAGATACGGAAAGGAAAGGGAGAACAACTTGACGCATATCAAATATTTTTTGTTACCTTTGCCACGCTAAATGACACCCAAACCTGCATAACCGTTATGGACACATTACTCAAAGAAACAGTGAACGCCACCGTCAACTCCCGCTATCCCGGCATGGCGCCCGAAGACAGACGGCAGTTGGAAGAAATCCTGATCCGCAGAGAAGTGGAAAAAGGCGAACTTTTACTGAAAGAGGGACAGGTAAGCCATAATATCGTACTCGTCGGCAAAGGCATGCTGCGCCAGTTCTATTACAAAAACGGAAAAGACGTCACCGAGCATTTCTCCTACGAAGGATGTATCGTCATCTGCATTGAAAGCACGCTGAAGAAAGAGCCCACCCACCTCATGATTGAAGCGCTCGAAGACAGCGTGGTCTACCTGCTGCCTTATGACAAGCTGATGCTTCTTACCGAAATATCGTGGGAAATCAATATGTTCTATCGCAAGATACTCGAATACTCCCTTATTGTTTCACAAATCAAAGCCGATTCCTGGCGGTTCGAGACAGCACGCGAACGCTACAGCCAGCTGATGGAGCAACAGCCGGAAGTCATCAAGCGCGCCCCTCTGTCGCACATCGCCTCCTACCTGCTGATGACTCCAGAGACCTTAAGCCGGGTACGTTCGGGCATACTCTGATTTTTACGGGAATGCCCGGACCGGTCATAATCTGAATCCATATAGAATATTTACCCTTTCTATATACGGAGTCCCTTTGAATTTTCTTCAAAAAGAACTTCCCAAAGAAGCTGAACAAAATTTAAACGGACTCTTAAACCCGTCTTATCTCAAATCTTTTTTTGAGATAGCTTGTTTATCAAGCTCGTTATCCAACTTAAAATTCAGATTATGACTACCATATACACTTTTGCGCAAAGCGCAATCGAAGAAGCCAGAAGCGCCGGCCGCTACGGCACAGCCAACCTGTATTCCGGCGCCATCAACAGTTTCCGGAATTTTACCGGAGACATCCCTCTTACCTTCAAGGAAGTGACGGCGGGAATGATAAAACGATACGAAGAAAGCCTGTTGCAGAAAGGCCGGCGCCACAATACCATCTCCGCCTATATGCGCATGCTGCGTTCCATATTCAACCAGGCATACCAGCAAGGCATTCCCGATACGATACCTGCCGACGAGCTATTCCGCTTCGTATTCACCGGCTACGAGCCTACCGCCAAACGTGCCATTTCCCCCGCCCTTATACGGCGTCTCTCGCAACTGAATCTGGAACACTCCCCCCACCTGCGCTTCAGCCGTGATTTATTCCTGCTCAGCTTCTACCTGAGAGGCATTCCGTTTGTCGACCTGGTTCATCTCCGTAAAACGGACATGAAGCACAACACCATTTACTACTACCGCCGCAAGACCCGCCAGCAGCTATCGGTTTACCTCGAACCGTACGCCGCCGAGATTCTGCGACGCTACACCGACAAACACTCCCCCTCTCCTTACCTTCTACCCATACTCTCATCGGTCGGTCCGGAAGGCTACCGACAGTACAAAAGCGCACTGCGTCTTTACAACCAGCACCTGCACCGGCTATCCAAGATGCTGCGCCTGAGTGTGCCGCTCACCTCCTACGTGGCACGCCACAGTTGGGCCACCACCGCCAAAGAAGAAGGAGTAGCCATTGCCATGATAAGCGAAGGACTGGGACACAGTTCCGAAAAGGTGACACACGTATACCTCTCTTCTTTTAACAATAATGCAATGAGTAAAGCCAACCGGAAGGTTATTTCCACCATCCATACCAAAAAGAAAAAGAGAAAAAAGGGGGAATAGAATAAAAAATAGCATGTAAATTAATATTACTTGCTATATAAAATTGTTTCATAGATAGTTCATTCTCTTACTTACAAGGTAAGAGATGACCTATTCCCTTACTTACAAGGTAAGAGAATGAATAAAATACTGTAAAAAAGCTTTTTATAATAACATGAGAAGCACTTTTCCCATTGTATCACTTAGACTTCTATAAAGGCATGGAAGCGAAATGACATTTTTGAAACTTTGTTAAACAAAAACGATGTATGCAATGAAATATGTAAATATTTAATACTTTGAAAATATGTTTTATGCCTTTTTATGAGTAGTTATGATGGGGATTCGAGATTTAAAAATAAATATTTTTTTGCTTGTAATGATAATATTTTTCATACCTTTGCAAACGAAATAATGGTTCTCTTACCTTGTAAGTAAGAGAACCCCATAATTAATCATAACAAATAAGACAGGAAAATCAATTATTTTATTTACAAAAATTCAATGATTGATAAGACATTACGAAGATCATGAAACAAATTTTGCGTTTCAACAAAATTATCAAGAGTATCATCATTGCCGGTGATTTATGCATTCTCAATGCACTCTTTGTAACCTTGTACTATGTATTGGACACAGATACCCAGCGTATCCTTCTCTCCGATTCACTGCCGCAATTGTTGGTATTGTTGAATTTGGTCTATCTCTTATGTAACTATTCCAAAGGAGTCGTACTTCATCGCCGCATCGTACGTGCAGACCACATCGTAATGCGTGCCGTACGCAATACATTCTGCCATGCAGTAGTATTCATCAGCCTTATCACGCTGGTGCATTTCGGCAGCTTGTCCACACGCTTCCTCGTTATATTCTATACGGCATTCCTTGCACTGCTGGTATTATACAGACTTATATTCAGGCATTTCGTTAAGATATACCGCCGCAAGGGAGGCAACCGTCGTACTGTTGCACTTGTGGGCGATGGTTCCAATATGGTCGAACTCTACGAAGAGATGACCGCCGACCCTACTTCCGGCTTCAAGGTAGTGGGCTATTTTGCCGAGCATCCTTCCGACAATTATCCGAAGGAATGCCGCTATCTGGGCACTCCCCAAGAAGTAATCCCTTATCTTAAGAAAAGTAAGGCCGAACAGTTGTACTGCGGTCTTGCTTCCTCGCATAGCAAAGAGATAATGCCTATCATTAGCTACTGCGAAAACAATCTGATTCATTTTTACAGCGTGCCCAATGTACGCAATTACCTGAAACGGCGCATGCACCTTGAACTGATAGGAAGCGTACCCGTACTGGATATTCGTCAGGAACCGTTGGCGCAACCTGAAAACCGGTTGGCAAAACGCCTGTTCGACATCGTGTTCTCACTATTGTTCCTATGCACAATCTTTCCTATCATCTTCATCATAATAGGACTTGCTATCAAGATAACCTCACCCGGACCTATCTTCTTCAAGCAGAAGCGCAGCGGCGAGGAAAACAAGGAATTCTGGTGCTATAAGTTCCGTTCCATGCGTGTCAACAAGGATAGCGATAAGGTGCAGGCTACTTTAAACGACCCGCGCAAAACCCGTCTGGGCAATTTCATGCGCAAAACAAGCATCGACGAACTGCCGCAGTTCATCAACGTTCTGTTAGGCGACATGTCCGTAGTAGGTCCCCGCCCGCACATGCTGAAACATACCGAAGAATACTCCAAGCTGATTGATAAGTATATGGTACGCCACCTTGTCAAACCCGGCATCACCGGTTGGGCGCAAGTCACCGGCTTCCGCGGAGAGACCAAGGAACTCTGGCAAATGGAAGGACGCGTGGAGCGTGACATCTGGTATCTGGAACACTGGACATTCATGCTCGACCTGTACATTATCTACAAAACCGTGAAGAATGCGGTAAAAGGAGAAAAAGAAGCCTACTAAAACGAGTTGAAAGCTGAGAGTTAAAAATCAAAACACATGAGAAAAAGAAAAAGTCTGATTATTTTATTGTTGTTGCCGCTATTGCTGGCAGGGTGTCAAAGCTATAAAAAAGTTCCTTATCTTCAGGATGCACTGCAAGAAGTTGCTGCCGGAGATACCGGCACAGCTGATATGCCGTTGTATGATGCACGCATCATGCCGAAAGACCTACTTACTATCGTAGTGAGTTGCCCCGAAGAACCGGAATTGGCGATACCGTTCAATTTAACGGTGACGAGTCCATTAAGCAAAGAGAACAACTACCTAACAAACCAGCCTGTACTGCAACAGTATTTGGTAGACAATAAAGGTGACATAGACTTCCCTATCATCGGTAATATCCACATAGGCGGTCTGACAAAAAGCGAAGCGGAAGAATTGATAAAAGACAAACTCCAACCTCAATTCCGTGAAATACCCATTGTTACCGTACGCATGGTCAACTATAAAATCTCCGTTATCGGTGAAGTTGCCCATCCCGGCACATTTACCATCTCCAATGAAAAGGTAAACATTTTCGAGGCACTTGCCATGGCAGGAGATATGACCGTATATGGTATCCGCGACAAAGTAAAATTGATTCGGGAAGACAATCAGGGAAAGCGCGAAATCATTACCTTAAACCTGAATGACAGTGATATCATCAATTCGCCCTATTACTATTTGCAGCAGAATGACATACTTTATGTCACTCCCAATAAAACGATTTCCAAGAACTCCGGTATCAGTAATAGCACCACTATATGGATCAGCGTAGTAGGAACGCTCGTTTCATTGGCAAGTTTAATTACTACAATCATCAAATAACCACAACCGGAAAGCATCATCATTATAGTTTATTCAAGATTTTATGAAAGAAGAACTTTACGACGACATATTCGAAGACAAAGAGGAACAGATAGATTTCAAAGCCAGCCTTTTCAAGTACATCATCCGCTGGCCCTGGTTCGTTGCATCCGTCATTGTCTGTATGGCATGTGCATGGATTTACCTGAAACAAAGCACCCCTGCTTACAATATCAATGCATCTATCCTTATCAAGGATGAGAAGAAAGGCGGCATGTTAGGAAGCGAATTTTCAGGACTCGAAGACCTTGGACTCCTCAACCCGTCAAAAAACATCGACAACGAAATAGAAATTTTACAAAGCAAGTCCTTGATAAAGGATGTGGTTAATGAATTGGGACTCTATATCGACTACACGGCTTCCAAAGGTTTCAAAACCGTAGACCTTTACGGCTCATCGCCTATACTTGTCCACTATTCTCCCAAAGATGCAGAACTGCTCGATGCACCCATGTTGCTCACTGTCGGCTATCAGAAAAACGGACAGATAGAAGTTAATGTAACTACCGGCAAGGGAAGCGACGAGGAAAAGACTTTCAATAAAAGTTTTACCGAATTGCCGGCAGTATTGTCCGGTGAAAAAGGCACTATAACTTTTATGCCCAATTCACAAGTTCCCATTACAGAGAACGGAAAGCTCGAAATCACAATCCAACATCCGCTTGCCGTGGCAAAAAACTACCGCAAGGCACTTGCCATTGAACCTACCAGCAAGACCACCTCTGTGGCTACCATATCAATAAGCAATACGAATAAAAAACGCGGCGAAGACTTTATCAATAAACTGGTAGAGATATACAACCGCGATGCCAATGACGACAAGAATGAAGTGGCTCAAAATACCGCCCGCTTTATCGATGAACGTATCGCCATTATCAATCAGGAATTAGGAACTACCGAACAGGAGTTGGAAAGTTTTAAACGCGAATCCGGGCTGACCGACCTTAGCAGTGATGCCAAACTTGCCATTGCTGAAAAATCCGGATACGAAAAGCTATGCGTGGAAAACGGCACACAATTGAATCTGATAAAATATCTGTCCGATTATCTTAACAAACCGGAGAATGCCAATACTACATTGCCGGTCAATGTAGGCTTAGATGACGAAGCGCTCACATCTTTAATATCCCAATACAATGCACTGATTCTGGAGCGCAACCGTCTGCGCCGCGCTTCTTCCGACTCCAACCCTGTAGTCCGCCGGCTCGACAGCAATATCGACGATATGCATGCCAGCCTTCTGACTACCATCAACAGCGTATACAAGGGATTGCTCATCACTAAAGCCGACCTCGACCGCCAGGCAGGCAAATATGCCGGTCAAATCAGCAATGCTCCTGCACAGGAACGCCGCTTTGTCAGCATCCAGCGCCAGCAGGAAATCAAGGCAGGGCTTTACCTGATGCTGTTGCAGAAACGCGAAGAAAACAATATCGCGCTTGCCGCCACCGCCAACAACGCTAAAATCATAGATGACGCATTGGCGGATGATGTACCCATATCGCCCAATAAAAAGATAATTTACCTGGCAGCCCTGGTACTCGGTTTCGGCATTCCGGTTGCCATCATCTATATACTGAGCCTGCTCAGCTACCGCATCGAAGGACATTCTGATGTCGAGAGACTTACGCGTGTTCCTGTTATCGGCGACGTTCCCTTGAACGACTCCGATGAAAAGTACGCCATCGCCGTCCGCGAAAACGACAACGACATCATGGCAGAGACTTTCCGCAGCCTGCGCACCAACCTGCTTTTCATGTTGGGCGACCCTGACAAGAAAGTAATTCTCGTCACCTCCACCACAAGTGGCGAAGGAAAGACTTTCATCGCCTCCAACCTCGCTGTCAGCTTGGCGCTATTGGGTAAGAAAGTAGTCATTGTGGGACTTGATATCCGCAAGCCGGGATTGAACAAAGTATTCCATATTTCGCACAAGGAACGCGGTATCACCCAATATCTGGTTGCTCCGCAAAGTACAGATCTGCGAAGCATGATACAGTCTTCGGACCTGTCTGCCAACCTCAACATCCTGCCCGGCGGAACTATCCCGCCCAACCCCACGGAGCTGTTGGCGCGCAAATCCCTGGACGATGCCATCGAATTGTTGAAAAAAGACTACGACTATGTCGTGCTCGACACCGCCCCTATCGGCATGGTCACCGACACGCAGCTCATAGCACGCGTCGCCGACATCAGCGTTTACGTATGCCGTGCCGACTATACGCATAAGAACGACTACCAACTCATCAACGAGCTGTACGCCAACAAGCGTTTGCCCGGTCTGTGCACCGTTATCAACGGCCTGGACATGAAAAAGAAGAAGTACGGCTACTATTACGGCTACGGCAAGTACGGCAGGTACTACGGCTATGGCAAGAAATACGGCTATGGCTACGGGTACGGTTATGGCGATACTTCCGATTCGAAATAAGATATTCACCCCATAAGCCTGGGGAACTTCTACATGCAATGCTGTCCTTGTTTCCGGGCTTATTTTTTGTTTGTTTGCTTGTATGCTGTGGCAGCAGAGCGCTGCTGCCCGGCATACTTTTTAACCCAACCGAACGTAAAAAACAATGCAGAATACGAATCACATAGAAACAAAAACCAATACAGCACCCCGCCAATGGCTGGTGGCCTATGTACAGTCGTGCCTTGAGAAAAAGACTGCACAACGGCTTGCCGCTATGGGTATCGAGTGCTACCTGCCCGTCCAGAGCGAGATTCGCCAGTGGAGCGACCGACGCAAACGGGTAGACTGTCTTGTGATTCCCATGATGATATTCGTGCATGTCACTCCGCAGGAACGGCCGCTCCCCCTGAGCCTGCAGGCGGTCAGCCGCTATATGGTACTGCGCGGCGAAAGCACCCCTGCCGTCATCCCCGACGAACAGATGGACCGGTTCCGCTTCATGCTCGACTACAGTCCCGAAGCGGTGGAAATGTGCAGCGCCCCGCTGGCTCCCGGCGATGCCGTGAAAGTAATAAAAGGGCCGCTTGCCGGACTCGAAGGAGAGCTTATCACTGTGAACGGGAAAAGTAAAGTTGCTGTGCGGCTGGATATGTTGGGGTGCGCGCATGTGGATGTGCCTATAGGATTTGTCGAGAAAAAGGGGGAGGAAATGGAAGGGCAAAAGAACAAAAAGACAAAAGAAATACAGAAGGCAAAAGAGATACAGAAGAGGAGGCAACAAGAAGAAAAGGCTGTACGATGATTTTACTATCACCCTACAGCCTTTTCAGCATCCCGCTATCAGAATTCCTTCCCTACATCAAAGCAGGGACATTGCTTGGTCCACTCCATGGGTTCCACTTCCCCGTTTCCGTTCAGGTCGGGACTGAGGTCCCTGTGCCCCACTACACACGTACCGGGATATTCCTGTAATAACTTTCCCACCAGCACACTCAGCGAATGTCGCTGCCACTCTGTCCTCGTATCTTTCGGATTTCCGTAACGGTCCAGCCCACCTTCATAACAGATGCCTATCGAGTGAGCATTGTAGCCCCGCGCATGCGCCCCCACTTTGCTTACCGGACGGGTAGCCAGGACTCTTCCGTCACGCCGCACATAGAAATGATACCCCGTTCCGTCGAACCCTATAAGCCTGTGAGAAGCCTCCAGCGCCTGTTCGGTCAACGCATAGTTCTCGCGCGTGGAGCTACAATGGATTACTATCAGGTCAATCGCTCTCATCTCCTAAAATGTCATCGCATTCGCACCAAACACACCCAGCACAGCCGAAGCCACTGCAATTACCACTTTCAAAATCGTATCCCAAAAACCTTTACTTTTTCCCATACTTCTTTTTTTTCAATTTAAAAATTTAAAATCCATCATTCAAAATACCTTATCCTTATCCCAACGGATTCTCTTCCTCACCGCCGGCATTTCCGCCGCCGTTGCCGCTACCGCCCGATGTCTTGTTGTCGTCGGATACCAGTTCGAAATTGATATTGTTGGGTGCGCCCTTCGTGGTGGCAACCGAGTCGTTCACCAGTCTGAGCGTAGTGGCGACCTTGAAATTAATCCGCACCTTGTCAATATTCTTCACCGTACAATCCTTGGGATTTTCCGTTGCTATGCAGTGAAACGAAGTGCGGAAGATACCGAAATCATCCAGACGGACACTGTTGCCGTCGGTCAGCTTCTCGCGCATATTTCTCACAATCGCCTTGCCCACGTGCAGCACATCCTCTGCTGACATACCTCCCAAAGCCTCTATTTCTTCCGAGATGCGTTTCAAATCATACATCTTCGCGTCGCGCGGTTTTCTTTTCAGGATATAAACCAACGGAGACGTCTTGTCGCCAATCTTCTTGTAGCGCTGTGCGCGTACCACCAATGCTGTTGCCATAATTTTTAAGTTTTAATTGTTAATTGTAAATCAATCATCGCTCAATCCGAAGGGGCCCTTTCTTCTGACCGGCGATACAAAGATAGCACCTTCACCACCCGCTTCCGCCCCTTTCCGCTCCTTCGCACATCATTGCACACCATAAAGCGTTTTTCTGCAACTTATGACACCTTACGACGCGATAAACTCTCCTTTTTTCTTTCGCAAACCACTAATTTTCACTAACTTTACATCATAAAAACAAGTAATAAAGAACATGGAAAAATCCTCTTTCATCCCCCGCAGCTACAGCAAAAGCGAGCTGGCAATCTTATACAGTCCCAGCATCACGCCCAAGGCAGCCGTCCGCAAGCTCAACCGCTGGATAGCCTTCAAGCCCGGACTCCTGGAACAGCTTGCCGCCACCGGCATGCTTCCCAATGCCAAGTGCTACACTCCGATTCAGGTGCACGTCATCGTAGAAGCATTGGGAGAACCATAGCCTCCGAAAAGCCAGGCGTTTAAAAACCGAATGAAGGTGTGTCAAAATGCACCCCTTCTTTCTTTTACGCACAAAGCCCCGACTTTCACAAGCTGGGGCTTTGTTATTACCTAAAGATTTTGTATCTTTAGGC
>OFSD01001669.1_pt1 | contig 15350 bp, 9 predicted proteins | sample 1543191 | NCBI WGS metagenome assembly OFSD01 (sample SAMN04209221, study PRJEB22552) | human gut metagenome | biome: gut; material: feces | host: Homo sapiens | place: USA: Oklahoma
TAATATAGTAGACAGTTATGTTGAAGCGAAAGCAACAACAGAACGATACGAAGGTGAGGTAATTAGATCAAATCAACAAATTAATGTATCAGGAAGCCAGATTATGGTTAGCCGTGCTTTAGCCTGTCAAGAACCTGTATTAAGTGATTGTGACTTCAGCAACTCTGTCATCACAAAGCAATGGAACGACATTGAGACCGGTGATGATGTAACGAAAACATATGTATATGGTAAAGCCGCTTTAAAAGAAGATTTAACGATTGCAAGTGGAGAAAGCATAGAATTTGATAGTAGTGCAAGTATCGCCAATCTGGACAAGCTTATTGTTAAAGATGGAGCCACAATTCTGATAGATGGAGCTGAACACAAACATAATACAAACGGTAATATTACATATATTTGGCAAGATGACAAAGAACATACAAAAGGAGTAGCATGCAAAGACTGTCCGATCGGATATGTGACTAAAGAGACGGAAGCACACAATTATAATTCGCAGGGATTTTGTACAGATTGCGACGCATATCAGCCGGCGGTGCTCACTACGGACAAGTATGATATTAATGAGGACGGGACAAAGGATGCGGTTTACGAGATCAGTAATGCAGGTCAGCTCTACTGGTTTGCCGGACTTGTAAATGGCACACTTTCAGGCGTAGCGCAGAATAAATCAGCCAATGCAGTCCTGACAGCGGATATTGTTGTGAATGCAAATGTTCTGAAGTCGGATGGAACCTTGAATGAGGGAACATTTAAGGAATGGACACCGATTGCAACTAGCGCAAGTCCATACACTGGTATATTTGATGGACAAAACCACACAATCAGTGGATTGTATTTCAATCAAGAGAATAGTTATGATGTAGGATTGTTCGGTCGTAACAATGGTAAGATTGCCAATGCAGGTATTTTGGATTCTTATTTCTATGGTACCAGCAAGGTAGGAGGCATGTGTGGAAATAATTATACCGGAACTATCTCAAACTGTTATAATACCGGCAGCGTTAGTGGTATAGGAACAGCAGGAGGCGTGAGTGGATATAATTATACCGGAAGCATCACAAACTGTTATAATACCGGAAACGTCAGTGGTAGTAGCGGTTTTGTAGGAGGCGTGAGCGGATATAATAGTAAAGGAACTATCATAAACAGTTATAATGCCGGCAGCGTCAGTGGCTTAGAATATGTAGGAGGCGTGAGCGGAATTAATTATACCGGAAGCATCACAGACTGCTATAATATCGGTAGCGTCAGTGGTAGCGAAGGTAATGTGGGAGGTGTGAACGGATATAATGACGGAGGAACCATCACAAATAGTTATAATGCCGGTAGCGTCAGTGGTACAGAACGTTATGTAGGAGGCGTGAGCGGATATAATGACGGAGGAACCATCACAAACTGTTATAATACCGGTAGTAGTGTTAGTGGTAGTGGATATGTAGGAGGCGTGAACGGACGGAATCAAGGAACTATCACAAACTGTTATAATACCAGTAGTGTCAGTGGTAAAGAACGTTATGTAGGAGGTGTGATCGGACGTAATGAATCCAATGCAACCATCACAAACTGTTATTATGACAGCGCTATTTATACTGGAAATGCGATAGGCGCGAATGACGGAACCACTGAAAAGGTTGAAGGTAAAACGATAGAGCAATTCAAAACAGGTGAAGTTGCGTATCTCCTGCAGAACGGTCAGTCAGAAGAAATTTGGGGACAGACCATCGGAACAGACACCTATCCTGTATTACATGGTCCGAAGGTATATAAGAGCATAACTTATATGGGCTGTAACGATTCATCTGAAATTGCCTCGGTGTCATACAGCAATGAGAAAAAGGATGTATTTGGCAAACATAACTTCGAGGATGGCATATGCAGATACTGCGGTGAGAAACTTGCAGCGACAGTCACAAAAGGTGATGAGACTATATCCTGTGTTTCACTGCCAGAAGCAATAAGTTATGCCGAAAACATGCCGGACAGTGTTGTCACCGTTATGGAAGATACAAATACAGCTCTTGATATAAACAATCCCGATTCTGATTTTACTATAGACATAAATGGACATAAGACAGATGATATTGATGTAAAAAACGGAAAAATAACGATAATTGATTCTAAGACGGGAGGAGACGTAAAAGGTCATTTAGATATAAAAAAAGATTCAACAGTAACAATTGGTAATGTAAAAATTTCGGGAACGATACATACTATGGGTCAATTGATACTAAATGGTGGAGATATAAACAAGATAATTCTAGCTGATGAAACAATAAAATTATACTTTAACAACAGTGATATAAAAATCAATGACGGAATATATTTGTATGGAATATACGGAGAAAAAATAATTATAAATGCAGAGCCTCATAATGTTATTCCGATTGTTCTGGATGGAATAGGTGTACAACAAGGTGCTGCATATGCTGTAGCAGGTGATGGCATTGCGTTAAAGTCAGATTGGTTCAACGCATCATCAGATGATTCTATAATTGATCTGTCAACAAGTATAGAAGATAATAAGCTTAGAATTGGAGCATTGCTGAACGATAAAGTATATGCAGAGTTAGATGAAAATAAAAACATCATCTACTCCGGAAGTGAGTTAAAACCATCTGTAAAGGTATATTATAATTGGGACAATATGTTTTCTGTACAGCTAAAAGAAGGCTCAGATTATAATGTAACGTATTCCGACAATATCAACGCTGGCACAGCGACTGCGATTGTAACAGGAATCGGTGCTTACTCAGGAACAAAGAACGTGACATTTACCATTGAGCCAAAGAAGATCAGCAGTCCAACATTTGACGGACTTAAGCCTGAGTACACATACACAGGACAGAAGGTAGAGCCTGAGTTTGCTCTTATGGACGGTGAGACAGTCATTCCTTCAAGCGAATATGAAGTATCTTACAGTGATAACACAGAAGTTGGAACAGCGACGATAACCATCACGGATGCCACGGGCGGAAATTACGATATAAACTGCAAGGCTGAATTCGATATAGTTAAAGCTGATCCGGTTATAAGTGAACTTCCGGTGGCAGATCCGATAAGTTACGATCCACACAAAACCTTAAATGAAGCAAGCATTTCGGGCGGAGCCGTAATCGGAGTTTCAGGAGAAAACATAACCGGAACATGGAGCTGGGCTGACGATTCCACAGTTCCTGTGGTTGATGTAACAGACTATGATGTAGTATTTACCCCGGATGACCAGAAACACTACAATTCGATCAGGGGAACTATTCAGGTAAATGTCTTAAAGGCCAATGTAAACATAGCTGATCTGCCGACAGCAAGTGCAATAACATATGGCGACAGCCTTGCAAAGTCTGTTTTATACGGAGGAACAGCATATTTTGACGGTATTAACAAGGTTGAGATATTTGGAACATTTGCATGGAAGGATGATTCTCTAAAGCCGTTTGTATCTGACAGTGACAAGACGCTGTACACCGTTGTATTTACGCCGGCTGACAGTGTGAATTACAACACAGCAGAAATTGAGATCACGGTAAATGTGAGCAAGGCTGCAATGCCGAATCTGCTGTTAAGTGTAGATAATACACATAAGACCGTTGGAAGTATCGCACTTCCGGGAGACTGGGTATGGCTTGCTGCTGACACAGCCACTGCGATAAAGGCAGGCGGATCAGTGGTGGCAACAGCTGTATACGCTGGCGATGACAAGGAAAACTATGACAGCACAGAGCTAAAGGTAACCATATACAGAGCACCATGTTCAGATGGTAAGACTGTAAAGTATACACTAAAAGGAGAGAAGGCTCCAACCTGCACAAAGGCAGGAACAGGACATACAGAGTGCTCAGTCTGCGGCGATGTCATGAGCACAGGTGTGTGTGTAAAGGAACTTGGACATAAGTGGAATTCCGGCAGGGTAACAAAGAAACCTACATACACAGCAGCCGGTGTGAGGACATACACATGTACCGTGTGCAAGGCTGCGAAAACAGCAAGTATTGCCAAACTTGCAACAACTGATATAAGCAAAAAGACAAGCAAGATCACGGTTTCCGGAATAGAGAACAAGATCTACAATGGAAGAGCGCACACCCAGAGATCGCTTGTTGTCAAGGCTGGCACAAAGACGCTCAGACTGAACAAGGATTACACTGTCACCTACAGCAAGAACAAAGCGGTTGGCAAGGCAAGCGTGACCATATGTGGTAAGAATGCATATTCAGGAAAGATAACAAAGACATTTACCATAGTAAAGGCTGCCAAGGGAAAGACATATACAGTTGGAAAGTTAAGGTACACAATAACCGGAGCAAAGACAGACGGCACCGGAACAGTTGCAATTGCCGGTACAACGTACTCAAGGTCAGATAAGAAATTTGCATCACTGACCATCGCAGATACTGTCATTATAGGAGATGTAAGGTTTAAGATAACATCTGTAAGCGCAAATGCATTCAGCAGGTATACGGCTCTAAAGAATGCCACTATAGGTAACAATGTGACAAGCATAGGGTCAAACGCATTTTTATCATGCAAAAACCTTAAGAAGATGACGATAAAGTCAGCTAAGCTCAAGAGCGTTGGCGCAAAAGCCTTCAGTGGAACATACAGCAAAATTACATTTGCAGTACCTAGGAATAAGGCCACAGCATACAAGAAACTGATAAAGAAGGGCAGTCCTTCTGCGAAAGCAATCTATAAATAACAAATATATAAATTGCCTGTAAAAACAAGACTTTCAGAACTCTTGTACATGCAGCGTATTCGCCATTTTCGATACGCCGCATGTATACAGAAGTCTGGAAGTCTTTTTATATGTCAAGGACAATAGCATATTTTCTCAGCCAGTGATCAATCTGAAGAAGATATGCCATCATCTGAGGTCCTGCCATGAGCTGACCGAACCACGGCCTGCCGTAATCCTTTGGCGCGTTTATGAAGTTTTTCACATATTCTCTGTCGATGAGAGGCAGAAGAGGACTTTCCGGATCATTTAGCACGCAGAGAAGCCTCTTTGCAAGCTCCTGTTCATAATGAGGGTCATATGACTTTGGATATGGGCTTTTCTTTCTGTACATGATCTCGTGCGGTACGTAATCCTTCATGGCTTCTCTCAGAAGCTTTTTCTCACAGCCTTCGGAATATTTGAATTCCCATGGTACGTTGAATACATATTCAAGTATCCTCGGATCGGCAAATGGAACTCTGGCTTCCAGACCGCTTGCCATGCTGGTTCTGTCCATTCGGTCAAGCAATGTCTGCATGAACATCCTGATATTCAGATAAGATATCTGCCTGCGCCGCTTTTCTGTATCGGATTCCCCCGGAAGAAGATTGATCTCGGACAGGAGAGAATTGTATAGTGATGACACATATCCCGGTATATCAAGACTATCTCTGATGTCCGGCGACAGTACTGAGAGCCTTGGCGACAGATCCTTCATCCATGGAAATGTGTCTGCAGACAGCAGTTCATCCCTGTAAAACCAAGGGTAGCCTCCGAATATCTCATCTGCGCATTCTCCGGTCAATACTACTTTGTATTCATTTGCCACAAGTGAGCAGAAGTAGAGAAGGGAAGAATCCACATCCGCCATCGTCGGCATATCCCTTGATTCCACGGAAGTATACAGATAGTCTGCAAGATCACTGTAATTGCAGGTGAGATATGTGTGGTCTGAACCTATGTGGGCTACCATAATATCTACATATGGTCGATCCTGCTCCGGCTGGAATGCATTTGACTTGAAATATTTGGAATTATCTTTGAAATCAAATGAGAAAGTGTGCAGCTTTTTCCCTTGCTCCCTGAGTTTTGCGGCGCATACGCTGCTGACGATTGATGAGTCGATGCCCCCCGAGAGAAATGTACATACAGGCACATCCGATACGATCTGTCTCTCTATACTGTCCTTGACAAGATAACGGACTTTTTCCACAGTGTCTTCATAGCTGTCAGTGTGAGGATTGCTGGTTATGCGGTAATATGTGAAGTCTGTCATTCCGTAGGATGAGAATTTCATGAAATGTCCCGGCTTTACTTCGTCTATATTCTGAAATACTCCACAGCCTGGAGTCTTGGACGGCCCGATTCCGAACACCTCACATAGTCCCCGTGCATCAATGACAGGCCTTATACCTGGATAGTAGAGCAGGCCTTTGATCTCTGAGGCGAAGACAAGTGTTCCGTCATCAGTTACTGAGTAGTACAGCGGCTTCACACCGAAGTGATCCCTGTACAGATATATGGTCTGGATATGTTCGTCATATATCGCAAATGCAAATATTCCGTTCAGCCTGTGAACAAAATCGGGACCGAAGTGAAGAAAACAGTTGAGAATAACCTCTGTGTCCGAAGTTGTATCAAATGTATATCCAAGGGCGAGCAGCTCCGATTTCAGTTCCTTTGTGTTGTAGATCTCGCCGTTGTACACTATGTATATAGTATTTTCGCCGATGACCTTTTTCATAGGCTGTTCGCCTCTTGCTACGTCACGTATGGAAAGTCTTGTGTGTGCCATTCCACAGTGCGATGACAGCACTGTATTTTGTGCATCCGGACCTCTGTGAGCAAGTGCCTTATTCATGTCGTTCAATATGTATGAGTATCGTTCATGTTCGGTATTGAAATCCCTGTTGGAATTATAGAATCCTGCGATGGAACACATATATTTACCTCTTTTTGTGGTATCTATATATTATATTGGGGAGTTGATTTTATAGAACTTTTATATAATACTATAAGTTTGATGCAAGATATGTTAAGTATTGATATAATGTATCATATTTGTTTTTTGTGAGTATGAACACAAAATCGGCAATAAACATCATGACATTTGAACCTACAAAATATTGATAAAAGAAAGAGAAATACTGCAATGAAAAACACTTTAATAAAGACTAACAAAAAATACCTTCCGGGACTTTTAAACATCGCGGTTCCGATCATGCTGAGCAATCTGATATCACAGCTTCAGATGCTTATAGACAGAATATTTTTAGGACACGTAAACAGCATGTACATGAGCGCACTTGGCAATGTGACTTCACCGATGTGGACCACCATGTCGTTCTGTTTCTCCATCGTGACAGGAGCGTCTATACTGATAAGTCAGAGCGTTGGTGCAGGAGATACCGAACACATAGAGGAATACTCCGGTGCCATGGTGAAATACAATAATATCATACCGATACTGTTATTTTTCTTCTGGACATTCTGCGCTGAATTTGTATTCAGACTCATGGGTGTGTCAGACGGCCTGATGCCGATGTGTCTTGATTATTCCAGGTATTATGCGCCCGTATTTTTGATAACAGGACTGGGCGGTGCATTCAGCGTCATACTCCAGACATCAAACTATACCAAACCACTTGTTGTATATGGAATATTAAGATCTGGTGTAAATATACTCCTTGACTGGGTTATGATATTTGGAAGATTTGGGTTCCCAGCCATGGGGATAAAGGGTGCAGCCATAGCGACGACAATAGCGGAGTACTCTGGACTTATATTTGCAGTGATATTCGTGGTATCAAGCAAGAAACTTAACACTAAACCATCTATGAAATGGGTAGTAAAGGCACATATAAAGCCGTATCTTTTGTCGGCAAAGCTGGGAGTGAACACAGCTCTTGAGGATTTTGCATGGAATCTTGGTAATCTGCTGATTATAAGGATTCTCAACGCCATAAATGAGATGGCTGCCGGAATTTATTCCATCATATTCAGTGTCGAGGTCCTGGCGGTTGTCATCATTGGAGCGATAGGAAACGGTACAATGACGCTAACCGGTGAGGCAAAAGGAAACAATGATCTGAGTAAATACAAGGGTGTATGTGTCTGTGCGTATGGCTTGTGTATAGTAGTTGGAATCATCACACTCGGTGTCTGTCTTGCGTTTCCACAGCAGATCATATCACTTTTCACCAACGACAAGAGTATAATTGCATCGTGTGGGATATATCTGATCTTTATCAGTATCAATCTGTTTGCCAAATCAGCAAATATAGTGGTTGGCAATGCGATCAGGGGCAGTGGCAATACGATATGGATGCTCATAACACAGCTGTTTGGTACGGTGTGGGTGGTTTCTGTGGCGCTTTTGTTTGTGTTTGTCCTTAAGCTTGGAATAGCAGGTGTCTTTCTTGCAGTCATAGTGGACGAGATCGTTAGATCTTTTATCAATCTCGGCAAATATCTGAGGATAGTGAAAAACTGGGAAAGCACAGACTGAGGTAAAAAGGCTGAATTAGCTAAACAGTGGGTGCGACATTCAGTGGCATATATAATTTAGAATAGACGTATCAGAAAAAGAAAGTCTTATATGAAAGGGGATATATGATTTGATTTTAGAAACTAATAGGTTAATATTACGTCACTGGCAGGAGAGTGACGCAGATATATTATTTGAATATGCAAGTGACCCTGATGTGGGACCTATAGCTGGCTGGCCAGTGCATGAGAGCAGGGAGTACAGCCTTGATATGATACGGAATGTATTTAATGGGCCGGAGTGTTATGCTGTGTGTCTGAAGGACAGCGGCCTGGTTGTCGGTGCCATCGAATTACTGTTAAATGGAAGGACAGATATGACAGACCGCGATGACGAATGTGAACTCGGATACTGGATAGGAAAGCCTCACTGGGGCAACGAATACGCACCGGAGGCGGCCAGGAGACTCATAGAACATGGATTTCTTGATCTGGGCATGAGAACAATATGGTGCGGTTACTACGATGGCAATTCCAAGTCCTGCATAGTACAGGAAAAGCTTGGATTTGTGTTTCATCATACCTGTGATGAAGTGGATGTGCCTCTTTTGAATGAAATCCGGATAGGACATACGAATATTATGACGAGAAAACATTGGCTGTCTGGAAAGATGAAGAATTCACTGTATGATCAGCTGGCCAGGGATTACTGCTGTGATGCGGCTGATATATATTCTGGTGACAATATATTTTCTGAATACAGACAGATAGAAGGACAAAGACGGTTCAAAGGACAGGAAAAGTGCCCACTCAAAATAGCTGTGGTAAATAGCAAGTTGCTATTTACCGGTCGTAGAGAGATTGTAGAAGAATGCAGAAAACGCTATGAGAACACAACTGGCAAATGGTTCATGGATATAGAGAAATTTCGTGAGCTCGACAATATTCTTTCCAGATACGGATGCAAATTGAAATCTGCCCACCCATTTTACCTTCCGACGAAACTGAGCGAACAGGCAGCGAGAAAAGATAATACAGATAAAACCGTTGATTCGATGATAAAAGAAGATTTTAACCTTGTCAGGTATACGGGGGATGAGATCCTGCAATTCAAAGGAGATGACAGATGGAATGAGGCATTTTGCTTTGATGATAACACTCCTGATGTGCTGGCTGTGGCTGCTGTATCAGATGGTGAGATTATTGGTATGGCTGGCGCAAGCGCTGACAGTGACGACTTCTGGCAGATTGGTATAAATGTTGTTCAAGAAGCTGAGGGAAGACATGTGGGTACATCGCTTGTATCTGAACTGACCAAGGATATACTCAGGTGTGGCAAAATACCATATTATGGCACAGGAATGTCCCATATAGCCTCCCAGAGAGTTGCCGCTGCAGCGGGATACGATGTATTTTGGTTTGAACTGCTGGCGGGCAAGTAAAAGAATCGTTGACACATCTTCATGTTAATGATAAAATAATCACATCTAAGGGTCGTAAAACGACCGGGAAATAGTCAAATGCTATGACGAGGAGGAGTACATGCATCCCCCCGATCAACAGAGAGAAGACGGTGGTGAGAGTCTTCATCAGGAATGTGTGGAAGGTAGCCTTCGAGCAGTGGATTGAAAGATTGCAGCATACATATTTGTCGGCTGTTGTCGAGTAGGTTTCAACGGTTTTCCCCGTTACAGGAATAAGATATTAATAATGATTACAGTGATAATTTATTATAGTATCTGATGAGTGCAGACATTTGTCTGAATTTAGGTGGTACCACGGATATGAACATATTCGCCCTAAGCGTAAAACAGTTGCGCTTAGGGCTTTTTCTATGCATGGGGTGCATATATACATCCCGAGGCGTAAGTTTAGATTATCATGAACTTTACAGGAGGTATAAGATATGGAGATCAATGGAGCAAAGATGTTTGTAAAAGCGTTGCAGGAAGAGGGGGTAGACACTCTGTTCGCATACCCTGGTGGAACGGCGATAGATCTGTTTGATGCGTTGTATGATGCAGAAGGTATCGATATGATACTTCCAAGACACGAGCAGGCGCTTGTCCACGCAGCAGATGGATATGCACGTTCAACAGGAAGAGTTGGAGTGTGTCTGGTAACAAGTGGTCCGGGCGCGACAAACCTTGTAACGGGAATTGCCACAGCCAACTACGACAGCGTGCCACTGGTATGTTTTACAGGACAGGTTCCAATGAATCTTATTGGAAATGATGCTTTTCAGGAGGTTGATATAGTTGGAATCACAAGAAGCATATGTAAGTATGCAGTCACAGTAAGAAAGAGAGAAGATCTTGCAAGGATCATTAAAAATGCTTTTTACATAGCAAGAACCGGAAAGCCAGGTCCTGTAGTTGTTGATATTCCTAAGGATATACAGCTTGCCATGGGAAGTGACGAGTATCCTACAGAAGTAAATATCAGAGGTTACAAGCCTTCAGAGGGTGTACATGTTGGACAGATCAAGCGAGCCCTTGCGGAGCTTAAGAATGCAAAGAAGCCTGTGTTCCTCTGCGGCGGCGGAGTCAATATCGCACATGCGAGAAAAGAAATGCAGGAGCTTGCAGAGAAGACCGGTATACCTGTAGTTACTACAATTATGGGTAAGGGTGCTATTCCTACTGACCATCCACTCTATGTCGGTAACATCGGTATGCATGGTAACATGGCATCCAACAAGGCTATCATGGAGAGCGATGTACTTTTCTCCATCGGATGTAGATTTAACGACCGAATAACAGGTACTATAGATACATTTGCCAAGAATGCCAAGATCATACATGTTGATATAGATGCAGCGTCCATATCAAGAAATATAAAGGTAGATATACCTATCGTTGCTGATGCCAAGGTTGCCATATCCAAGATGCTTGAATATGCAGAACCTCTTGATATCAAAGGCTGGGTGGATGACATTATGAATGTCAAGGCTGAGTATCCTATCAACATGAACAGATATGATGGTGTGACCCCTGAGGCTATCATCAGAACCATAAACGATATGTACAGCAATCTCATCGTTACAACTGATGTTGGGCAGAATCAGCTCTGGACAACGCAGTACATTGATATAGACGAGAACAAACAGCTCTTAACTTCTGGAGGTCTTGGAACCATGGGTTATGGATTTCCTGCTGCCATAGGCGCAAAGCTTGGCAACAAGGATAAAGATGTTATTTGTATATCCGGAGACGGCGGAGTCCAGATGAACATTCAGGAGATGGCTACAGCTGTTGCACTTGAGCTTCCTGTTACCCTCTGTATACTGAACAACGGCTATCTCGGCAATGTACGCCAGTGGCAGGAGCTGTTCTTCAATAAGAGATACAGCAGTACATGTCTCAGATATAGAAGAAGATGCAACAGAGACTGTCAGAATCCGGATAAATGCTGTCCAAAGTATTCTCCTGACTTTGTAAAACTGGCAGAGAGCTATGATGCAAAGGGCATAAGAGTTACAAAGCCTGAGGAAATCAGGCCGGCATTTGAGGCTGCCAGGGCAAATACAAACGGACCTACAGTTATAGAATTCTTCATCGATCCTACGGCCAACGTATTTCCTATGGTTCCGGGTGGAAAGTCACTGAATGACATGATACTTGACTGCTGATATTGATAAATTGATTTTATATTGGTAATAGAATGTACATATATATATTTGTATATTATCCAGATGAAAGGGGTATATAGAATGAGCGTAAAGAAGAGATGGATATGCCTGTTCGTAGAGAATGAGGTAGGTGTACTTGCAAGAATTTCAGGTTTGTTTTCAAGCAAATCATACAATATAGATACTATAACCGTTGGAGTAACCGAGGATGAGACAATATCCAGAATGACCATCGGTTTCACCAGTGATGACAGGACATTTGAGCAGGTGAAAAAACAGCTCAATAGAAGTGTGGAGGTTATCAAGGTCGTCGACTACACTGATATAGCCATTCACAACAACGAGATTTTATATGTCAAGGTCAACAGCTGTTCAAATGAGGATAAAGATGAAGTGTTCAGAATTGCAAATGCATTTGGCTACAAGATCACTGACTACAATAAGAAATCAGTGCTTGTTGAGTGTGTTCAGACTGATGCAAAGAACGACAATGCAATAAAACTGTTCAAAGAGAGTTTTCCTAACAGAATAGAGGTTGTAAGAGGCGGAAGTGTTGCAGTTGAAGCGATAAGCATGTCGGACAGATAGTATGACCAGAAAATAACTGTCACAATGATATTGCTGGTAAAATAGTCTGTAAAAAGATTATGAAAGGATCCGTAAAATAAAATGAAATTTGTAATACAGCGTGTAAATCACGCATCAGTAGAGGTGGATGGCAAAGTGATCGGCAGCATACAGAAAGGTTTTCTGGTTTTTGTCGGAGTATACGATTCGGATACCAAAGAGATTGCTGACAAGATGATAAACAAGCTTGTGAAGATGAGGATATTTGCCGACGAAAATGGCAAGACAAATCTTGACATAAACAGTGTAAACGGCCAACTCCTGATCGTTTCACAGTTTACCTTGTGCGCAGACTGCCGGAAGGGCAACAGACCATCATTTACTGGTGCAGGAGCGCCTGATATGGCCAATGAGATGTATGAGTATATAATTGAAAGATGCCGTGAGTTTGTTCCTGTGGTGGAATATGGAGAATTTGGCGCAGATATGAAAGTGGACCTGTCCAATGATGGGCCATTTACCATATTACTTGACAGTAATGAATTGTAATATATCCATGATTTGCCGAAAAAATTGTAATATATTGGGAAAATTTTATAAAATCCAACAATATTGTTGAAAAAATGAATATTTGTTAATATAATTACAAGTGGAGTTTCTATATGCAAAGGATAATATTATAGAGAGAACTAATACTGAAAAGGAGAACTATACAATGACAAAGGATCAGATTGAATCTAAAACCTTTAAAAAAGGACTTTTTGGATATAATAAGGATGAGGTTAACAGCTTCCTGCGCTCAGTTGCAGAAGATTATGCAGAACTTGAGACAAAGTATGCAGCTCTTGAGTCAGAGAACGAAGTGTCAAAGAAGAACCTTATGGAGAACAGCGTAAAGATTTATGAGCTTGAGAAGCAGCTCGAGCAGGCTGCTCCTGGTTCCAAGAAGGAAGCCAACGCAGCAAATGCTGAGGCTAACAAGATAATAAACGACGCTAAGAAGAAGGCTAACGAGGTTATCGCAAATGCAAAGGCTGAGCTTGCCAAGCTCAAGGAAGAGATGGAGACACTCAAGAGCGGATCAAGTGCAAAGGTTGCTGAGGCTGCAAATAAGGTTGAAGCTGCAGTTGAGGCGGATCCTATAACAAAGCTTAAGATGAAGTCGCAGGGCGGAGATGCACCTCAGAAGCTCAAGATGACACCAAAGGCTGCTCCAGAGGCAGAGCCAAAGCCGGCAGCATTCACAGGTAAGAGTGCTCAGGCTGCTCAGGAGGAAGAAGAGGAAGAACTTATTGTTGGTGAAGTAGAAGAAGGAGTAAAGCGTAATCAGGCACTTATCGGAGATGGCGATGAGGATGCAGACTTCGAGTTCTTATAAAGATTGGGTGTTTATATGACGTATAAAGAATGCGTGGAGTGTATCGACGGCGTTCTCAGTTCTTTGGAATTGGCGGATATTGATGATTGTTGTCTTCAGTTCAATGTTATCGGCAATGATAGTGGGGTGTTCTACATAGATATAAGGGATCATGTTGCCAGATTAACAGAGGATTCGGACAGGGAGTATAAGGTTAAATATGTATTTACAGTTCCAGTTCTTTCAAGACTTTTGAGAAGAGTTGTCGATCCGATGTATGCGTATACTACAAGTAAATATAAGATGATGGGAGATGTGTCTTTGGGAAGATGCATACTCGTCAAACTCTGCGAGGCTTCGGCCTGACAGATAAATAAAGAAAACCGGCGGTATCATGATAGATCCGCCGGTTTTCTTGTGTTGTATAAGCACAGCACGTGTAATTGTATAAGCGCGCAGGCTTAAAATGTATTTTTTACAGAAGATCTGCAACTTCCTTGAGAAGTCTCTCTGTCTTATCCCATCCAAGACAAGGATCTGTGATAGACTTACCATAGCATCCACCATCTACTGGCTGGTTGCCATCCTCAATATAACTCTCAACCATAACACCCTTTACAAGATTCTTGATCTCAGAATCGTAATTCCTGCTGTGGATTATCTCCTTGACAATTCTTGGCTGTTCAATAAATTTCTTGCCAGAATTATTGTGGTTGGCATCAACTATACATGCATGATTTACGAGGTTGAACTTCTTGTATGTGTCAGCAAGGAGCCTAAGATCCTCATAGTGATAATTGGATATAGACTGTCCATGCTTATTCAGTGCACCTCTCAATATACAATGTGTCAAAGGATTTCCGTCTGTGTGTGCCTCCCATCCGGAATAGAGGAATGTGTGGTGATGCTGTCCTGCTATACAGGAATTCATCATAACGTTGTAGTCACCACTTGTAGGATTCTTCATACCTACAGGAACATCCATTCCACTTGCGGTAAGTCTGTGCTGCTGATCCTCAACAGAACGTGCGCCTATGGCAACGTAAGAGAGGATATCATCTACATACTGCCAGTTTTCTGAATAAAGCATCTCATCAGCAGCGGTGAGTCCTGTCTCCCTGATAGCTCTTATATGCATTTTTCTGATGGCGTAAAGGCCCTCGAGCATGTCTGATGCCTTTGTAGGATCAGGCTGATGGAGCATTCCTTTGTAACCATCACCAGTAGTTCTTGGCTTGTTAGTATATATACGTGGAATGACCAGTATCTTATCCTTAACTTCATCTGCAACCTTTGCAAGACGATTCTGATAATCGCAAACAGCATCCTCATTATCTGCTGAACAAGGTCCGATGATCAAAGCAAAAAGATCGCTTTTTCCCATAAAAATATCACGCAGGACAGCATCTCTGCTTTTTTTGATCTTTGCGACTTTTTCCGATACGGGAATTTCTCGTTTGACCTCGTCGGGGTCAGGTAAGCGACGTAAAATATTCATAACAGTATCCTCCAATCTTATCGTATTTCACGATACCATTGAAAAAGAGCGATGTCAAGCAAAAAAACATTATGAAAATGAAAAGAAATGTGTT
>OFSD01001670.1_pt1 | contig 15350 bp, 9 predicted proteins | sample 1543191 | NCBI WGS metagenome assembly OFSD01 (sample SAMN04209221, study PRJEB22552) | human gut metagenome | biome: gut; material: feces | host: Homo sapiens | place: USA: Oklahoma
CGAGCATATCAATACACACCCGGAGTTCATTCAGCCGGTTGCCCGTAAGAACGAGATGATGAACAACTTCCTCCTTCCGGGACTTCAGGATCTGTGTGTATCCAGAACATCCTTCAAGTGGGGAATTCCGGTAGATTTCGATCCAAAGCACGTTGTATATGTATGGCTTGATGCTCTTACAAACTATATCACAGGAATTGGATATGATGCAGACGGAAACAGTACAGAGCAGTTCAACAAGCTGTGGCCGGCAGACCTTCATCTGATCGGAAAAGATATCATCCGTTTCCATACAATTTACTGGCCAATCTTCCTTATGGCACTTGATCTTCCACTTCCGAAACAGGTGTTTGGACATCCGTGGCTGCTTCAGGGAGACGGTAAGATGAGTAAGTCTAAAGGAAATGTTCTCTATGCAGATGAACTTGTTGATTTCTTTGGTGTAGATGCAGTTCGCTACTTCGTACTTCATGAGATGCCATTCGAGAATGACGGTGTTATTTCCTGGGAGCTGATGGTAGAGCGTCTGAACTCTGATCTTGCAAATACACTTGGAAACCTTGTAAACAGAACTGTTTCTATGACAAACAAATACTTCGGCGGAACAGTAGAAGATAAGGGTGTTGTAGAAGATGTAGATGCAGAACTGAAAGCAGTTGTAGAGAATGCTTCTAAAGCAGTTGATGCTAAGATGGCAGACCTCCGCGTTGCCGATGCGATTACAGAAATCTTCAATCTGTTCAAACGCTGCAATAAATACATTGATGAGACAACTCCTTGGGTACTCGGAAAAGATGAATCCAAGAAGGATCGCCTTTCTACAGTACTTTGGAATCTGATCCAGAGCATTTCTGAAGGTGCAAGACTTCTTGAATCTTTTATGCCTTCTACAAGTAAGAAGATCCTTGAGCAGCTTGGTAACGGACATGTAACAGAGAAACCGGAGATCCTGTTCCAGCGAATGGATCTCGAAGAGGTTATGAAGAAAGTTGAAGAACTTCATCCGAAGGTAGAAGAAAAGAAAGAGGAAGAAGCTGTTATCGACATTGAGCCGAAAGATGAGATCACATTTGAGCAGTTCGGAGCAATGCAGTTCCAGGTTGGAGAGATCATTGCATGTGAGGCTGTAAAGAAATCCAAAAAGCTTCTCTGCTCTCAGGTAAAAGTTGGAAGCCAGGTAAAACAGATCGTATCCGGAATCAAAGCACATTACACACCGGAAGAAATGGTTGGTAAGAAAGTTATGGTTCTTGTAAACCTGAAACCTGCGAAGCTGGCAGGCGTACTTTCAGAGGGAATGCTGCTTTGTGCAGAAGATGCAGAAGGTAACCTTGCACTGATGACACCGGAAAAAGAAATGCCGGCTGGAGCAGAAATCTGTTAATCAAAATGTTTGAAAATTCAGACAATTACAACCGAAATAGATAATAAATAAAAAATATAAAAAAATCAAATGAATATATTGACAAATTAGACGCCGAATGTTATTATATAACCATCAAAGAGAGAAAGAAATCTCCCAAAGATATTTAACTAAGAAGGCAAAAGTAACAGATGCCTGATTAGATTAAAAATACAAGTTCAACAGGAGGTCAGTCCCATGGACAGTATAGTTTCAGATTTTTATCAATATGTCAGTGGTATGATGAGTGAAGGTTCCTGTGAAGAAAGAGACCTTTGCCAAGCGTAAAAGTCCAGTAGAAAGAAAAGAAGATCAAAGATCGGAGAGTACGGAAACTGGAAGCAAAGAGAAAAAGATGAATCACTCATAGATGTATTGAATAAAAATACCGCATATAACATAGAATGAAAAATGTGTAAAGAAACATTGAAAGGATATGTTATAATCTCAGATTTGTTATAAAAGCAGGAATGACTTGACAGAAGATTTAATACATAAAGTATTGAATGGATATGAAAATCATTCAGGTGATAAAATAACAGACGACAAAGGTCTCACAGGAACGTAGAATCGCGAATAATCTCCGATACAAAATATAAAATTATAATAATAATACAATTAAATAACACTAAAAATGCACTTTCAAAAGGAATTGAAGGTGCATTTTTTTGACATTACAGACCTCATATGGTAGAATAATGAAAGAGTATCGGCTAGTGCCTAATGGACACATTCAGACCAAAACTAATATTTCAATGACAATGAGGTGAGTACAGTGGATAAGTATGAATATAAGTTAAAGACAGAAGAGATGCTGGAACTTATGGAAGATGGAGAATACAGAAAAGCAGCGGCAGCAGCAGATCTGATTGACTGGAAGCGTGTCCGTAACGCAGGGATGCTGATGAATGTCAGTGATATTTATGAAAAAACAAAAGAGTATCAGAAGAGCTATGATGTGATGAATCTTGCATATCGCCGTTCTGAAGGAAGCCGCAAGGTGATCTATAAGTTATGTTCTCTTGCAATTAAGACAAAGAATATAGATGAAGCAATCGACTATTATGACGAATTTATCCAGATTGCACCGAAAGATCCGAACAGGCATATCCTTAGATATCAGATCTTAAGAGCGCAGAGAGCGCCGATCGAACAGCAGATTGAGGCTCTGGAGGAATTTAAGAAGGCAGAATATATTGAAGAGTGGGCTTATGAACTGGCGAAGCTTTATCGCGAAGCAGGTATGATGACAGAATGTCTGGAAGAGTGTGATGATTTGATCCTTTGGTTCAGCGAGGGTAAGTATGTTTATAAGGCAATGGAACTGAAGATGCAGTATAAGCCATTGTCACCATCGCAGCAGCAGAAATATGATCACAGATATGAGAAGCTTTCTCCAGAGACAGAAGAAATACCGGATCTGACTTCCTATTTAGGAGAAGACGAGGAAAAAGATTCTGCGTCAGAAGGAGCCGAAGCACTTGGAGATACAAGATCAATCGGGTTGACAGAGCAGCCGGTGATGGAGAACGACAGTACTTCCGATGTGATTGACACGGATGCGGTTACTTTGGAAGCGGCAGAAGAGCCGGATGCCGAAGTAGAAAATCCGGAAGAAGCAGGAGTAGAAACAGCAGAAGTTATAGAAGCTTCCGAGGATGAGTCAGAAGTTCAGCCGGCAACGGTAGAGACAAGTGGAGATAAGAGAACACTTAGCAAAGATACTGCTTCCATACCGATTGTCAGTAAGAATCCGGTAAAACCAGTCAAGAAGAAACTTGGAGATACGATGCGGTTAGATGAAGCTCTGCAGCAATTACTCAATCCAAAACCGGAAGTTCAGGCAGAACCGGGAGAAGAAGTCGAACCGGATATGACAGATCTGGAAGAGGATATTGCAGCAATTGAGGATGTAGAAGATCTTGAGATCGTGAATCAACTGACAGAAGAGAAGAAAGCTGAGGAAGCCAGTAAAGAACGAGTAGTTCCATCAGGGATGAAAGAACTGATACCGGAACCGGAGACAGAAGAAGAGCTTATAGAACAGGCAGTGGAGGAGACTTCAGAAGATGTCCCAGAAGATGCAGTTACTATAGAAGCAGGAGAAGCAGAACCGGAAGAAGTTCTTGAAGTAGAAGAGGCAGAACCGGAAGAGGAAGAAATCCTTGAAGTAGAAGAAGCAGAACCGGAAGAGGAAGAAATTCTTGAAGTAGAAGAAGCAGAACCGGAAGAGGAAGAAATTCTTGAAATAGATGCAGCTGAGTCAGAAGATCTGACAGATGAATCAGAAGATTTGTCTGAGGTGGAGGAACTGATCTCAGAAACTGAAGTTGTCAATGATGAAGATGATTCAGAAGGAGCAGCAGTAAGAGAGACTATGGACAATAAAAATAATGAAGAACCAATTTTATCACCAGAGATACAGAAACTGATTGATGAGATTGAAGGTGTTATTCCGGAAGAGGAAGAAGTAGATGCAACAGTAAGTTCAGAAGAAGTTCTTGAGGTAGAAGAAGAACCACATGAAAATATGGGAGAGCTTGCGGATGATCTCAGACTCGGTGAGGATGAGTACGAAGATTATGATGCGTATGACTGGGATGATGCAGAAGAGTTTGACGAAGACGATATTTTAGATGATTATGAAGAGTCTGATGACGATTTGTTGGATGATTATGAAGAGTCTGATGACGATCTGCCGGATGATTATGAAGACGCTGATGATGATCTGTTCGGTGAGGAAGAAGGGTATGATGATCTGGATGCTTATGGTTATGAAGAAGACGATGAGGATGATGAAGTAATCAATCCAAGAGATCTTTTCACAGCAGAAGATAAGATTTCAGATGATGATCTTCTTGGTCTGAATTCTTATGAAGAAGTGCCAAATTTTGAAGATGAATTCAGCGTGAATCCAGCGCATAGTGAGGAACCGGATGACAGAGAGATTCCGGATGAAGATGACGGAATTGATATCATGTCTGCGACGACACCATTGAGCCGTAAAGAGACTGCAAAATTGATCGCAACAGGTAAGACATCACCATTACCGTTAGATGAGATTGCAGATGCAATGTCTGATACAGGATTTATTGTACATGGTCGTTATGATCTTGAAACACAGAGTGGAATCGGTACAAGAGCAGGACTTACAGAGGAACAGAAAAAACTCTTCTCTTATTTTGTACCTGTACGTGGTATGAGTGAGCAGCTGGTAGATGTACTTGAGCAGGATAAGAACTGTACAAACCGCAAAGGAACTTCCAGAACAGGAAACCTTCTGATTATTGGAAATAAAGGAAATGGAAAGACAGTCCTCGCTGTTGATGTTGTAAAGGCAATTCAGAAGCAGCGTGATATCCGTCAGGGTAAGGTTGCAATTGTGACAGGTGAGTCACTGAATAAGAAGAGAATCGGAGACATTTTCCGTAAACTGTACGGCGGTGCACTGATCATTGAAAAAGCCGGACAGATGAACGAAAAAACACTCGCCAAGCTGAACAAAGCAATGGAGCAGGATACAGGAGAACTTTTGGTAGTTCTTGAAGAGCAGAGAAAACCACTGGACAGACTTCTTTCTTCCAACAGAGAATTCAGAAGAAAATTTACTTCCAGACTTGAAGTGCCGATCTTTATTAATGATGAGCTTGTAACATTTGGACAGACTTATGCTCAGGAGAATGGTTACAGAATCGATGAGATGGGAATTCTTGCACTGTACAGTAAGATTGATTCTTTACAGAGAGAAGATCATGCAGTAACAGTAGCAGAAGTGAAAGAAGTGATGGATGATGCGATCGCTCATTCACAGAAAGCTTCCGCAAAGAAGCTTGTGAAGAGAGTATTTGGAAAGAATACAGATTCTTCCGACAGAATTCTGCTTTCAGAGAAAGATTTCAACATTTAATGACATATATTTGTTAAGAATTAATAGACAGTCAGTAAAACGACTGTCTATTTTTGTGCAATAATACATTTTCTCTTTCTTTTTTATACAGTATCAAGTATAATAAAACTATAGTGTTCAAGGGGAGAATGAAACTTTGTTACCAATTGAAAGATTCGGTAATGTGCCTTGATCTATAAGAAATTGTATGGTTTTTAAATCATTACAATCAGGAATATATTTGAGCAGTGAGGTGGCTTTATGGTTAAGAAAAACAGCACGAAGACGAAAGTGCAGCCTTATGAGATCGGAGAACTTGACCATTATCTTTTTGGGCAGGGAAATCATTATGAGATTTATAAAAAGATGGGTGCCCATGAGGTGACAAAGAACGGAAAAAGAGGAGTATATTTTGCGGTATGGGCTCCTCATGCAGTAAACGTTTCTGTAATCGGAGAGTTTAATGACTGGGATGAGACGAAAGATAGGATGAAGAGAGGAGAGCCTCTCGGAATATACACATGCTTCGTTCCGGAGGCGAAGAAAGGGGATTTGTATAAGTTCTGTATAGAGACACAGGCGGGTGAGAAGATCTATAAAGCAGATCCATTTGCTAATTATGCAGAGCTCCGACCGGGAACAGCATCCAGAATTACAGACATTTCTAATCTGAACTGGTCAGACAGTAAGTGGATGGCAGCTCGTGAGAAGTGGGATAACAAAGAAGAACCAGTGTCTATTTATGAAGTACATATGGGTTCTTGGATGAGACATCCCGGAAGAGAAGATGAAGGATTTTATACATATCGTGAGTTTGCAGAAGCAATTACAAAGTATGTAAAAGAGATGGGATATACTCATGTCGAGTTGATGGGAATCGCAGAGCATCCGTTTGACGGTTCCTGGGGATATCAGGTGACCGGATATTATGCACCGACTTCCAGATATGGAACGCCACAGGATTTCAAGTATATGGTGGATTATTTACATCAGAATAAGATTGGAGTTATCCTTGACTGGGTACCTGCACATTTCCCGAAAGATGCCCATGGTCTTGCGAACTTTGACGGAACCGCAGTGTATGAGCACGCAGATCCGAGACAGGGAGAACATCCGGACTGGGGTACCAAGATTTATAATTACGGACGCCCGGAGGTTAAGAACTTCCTGATCGCAAATGCCCTTTACTGGGTGGAGGAGTGCCACGTAGACGGACTTCGTGTAGATGCTGTTGCTTCCATGCTTTATCTTGATTATGGTAAGAAGGATGGAGAATGGATCGCAAATAAATATGGCGGAAATCAGAATCTGGAGGCTATTGAATTCTTTAAGCATCTGAATACAGTAGTTCTTGGAAGAAATCATGGAACTGTGATGATCGCTGAGGAATCTACTGCATGGCCGATGGTTACAGGGGATGCAGAGAAGGACGGACTTGGTTTTAGTCTGAAGTGGAATATGGGATGGATGAATGACTTCCTGGAATATATGAAGCTGGATCCGTATTTCCGTAAATTTAATCATAATAAGATGACTTTCTCCATGTCATATGCATACAGTGAGAGATATGTATTAGTTCTTTCTCATGATGAGGTGGTTCATCTGAAATGCTCCATGCTTGAGAAGATGCCGGGAGAGTTACCGGACAAATTCAGGAATTTAAAGGCTGCCTATTCATTTATGAACTGCCATCCGGGTAAGAAGCTTCTGTTCATGGGACAGGAATTCGGACAGCTTCGTGAATGGAGTGAGGAGAGAGAACTTGACTGGTTCCTTCTGAATGAAGAGCCACACAAGGAACTTCAGAATTATGTGCATGATCTCCTGACTATTTATAAGAAATATCCGGCACTTTATGCCGGTGATAATAATCCGGAAGGATTTGAGTGGATCAATGCGGATGACGGGGACAGAAGTATTTTCAGCTTTGTGAGAAAGTCTCCTACAAAGAGAAACAATATTCTTTACATAGTTAACTTTACACCTGTTGACCGTCCGGATTACAGGGTTGGTGTTCCGAAGAAAAAACAGTACAAGCTGATCATGGACGAGAATGGACTTCTGGAGCAGCCAAAGACATTTAAGGCAGTGAAACAGGAATGTGATAACAGAGAGTTTTCCTTCGCATATCCGTTGCCGGCTTATGGGGTTGCGATTTTTACATATTAATTTTTCGGGATGATTTCGGGATATATGTAAATATCTGAGAGAATTATTGTCAGGGGTATGTTATTTATTTGACAATATTGCAGAGTAAGCATGATAATATATGAAAAATTCGTGAAATATAAATAATTGCTTTTGAAATTTATCTGAGTTATAATTATCGCGAACACAAGGAATAGAGAGAATAATGGTTTCCATGTTGAAAGGAGAATGAACATGAAAGTATCTAACATTAAAGACATCGATAAATTTTTTGCTGTAGTTGACAGCTGCGAAGGCAGAGTAGAATTAGTAACAGGCGAAGGTGACAGACTGAACCTTAAATCTAAATTATCCCAGTATGTATCTCTGGCAAACATTTTCTCAGGCGGAGAGATTCCGGAACTTGAGATCGTTGCTTATGAGAAAGACGATATTGATAAATTAATGAGCTTTATGATCAACGGTTGATCATTAGTGTATACAGGTGGGGGCATGATGGTGGATCATGCCCCTTTCTTTGATGTGAACAGGCAGGTTGTTCTGAAGGTATTGAACAGCTGCAGGATATTTGTAAACCAGGGGGCACAGGCGTTTCCTGGTCAAAGTGCGTTGATGGCAGACTTGAATACATTGGACATCTTATGTATAATGAGTACGTTACAGGCAAATATATAAACAGACAGATAATGATGGCAGTTCCAAAAGTTATTCTGTTTGTTCATAAAAATGGCAGAATATAAAAAATGACGGCTATATGGCAGTTATTCAGAAATATAAATTTTAACGAAGAGGAGAAATAAGACAATGGCAACTAAGATTGATATTATTTCCGGTTTCCTTGGAGCCGGTAAAACCACATTGATTAAGAAACTTCTGAAAGAGGCTTATGCAGATGAGCAGGTTGTACTGATCGAGAATGAATTTGGTGAGATTGGCATTGACGGTGGTTTCCTGAAGGAAGCGGGAATCCAGATCCGGGAAATGAATTCCGGATGTATCTGCTGTTCATTAGTGGGAGATTTCGGCACTTCTCTGAAAGAGGTTGTGGACAAATATCATCCGGACAGAATCCTGATCGAGCCATCAGGTGTTGGTAAACTTTCAGATGTTATCAAGGCAGTACAGGGTGTTCAGGGAGATGTGGATATCGTTCTGAACAGCTATACAACTGTAGTTGATGCAAAGAAGTGCAAAATGTATATGAGAAACTTTGGTGAGTTCTTTGATAATCAGGTTGAATATGCAGGTGCGATCATCATGAGCCGTACAGATATCATTGATGAGAAGAAAGCACAGCAGGCAATGGAACTTCTTCGTGGAATTAATGCGAAAGCTGCTATCATCACCACTCCGATTGAGAAACTGGACGGAAAGAAAATCCTTGAGGTTATGGAGAAACCGGTATCTCTTGAGGAAGAACTGATGTCTGAGGAAGAGGTATGCCCGGAGTGCGGACATGTACATGAACATGGAGAGCATCATCATCACGATCACGACCATGATCATGAATGTGGCTGTGGACATGATCACGAAGAACATGAACATCATCACCATGACCACGACCATGAATGCGGCTGTGGACATGATCATGAGGAACATGAGCATCATCACCACGATCACGACCATGAATGCGGTTGCGGACATGATCATCATGATCATCACCATCATCACGCAGATGAGGTATTTACAAGCTGGGGACGTGAGACGATCAGGAAATACACAAGAGAAGGTCTTGAGAAGATGCTTGAGGCTCTTTCCGCTTCTGAAGATTACGGTATTATTCTTCGTGCAAAGGGAATGCTTCCTGCAGAAGACGGAACATGGATTTATTTTGACATGGTTCCGGAGGAAACAGAGATCCGTGAAGGTGCACCGGAATACACAGGTCGTCTCTGCGTAATCGGCTCTAAACTGAAAGAAGATAAACTTGCAGAATTATTTGGGCTTGCATAATGATCATGAGGAGGCAGCGATTTATGGCAATCCTCTAAAATACTGCATCTGGATTCAGCTCATCGGAGCATGAAATCCTGTGTCATAGATGCGAGACTGAACGATTTCGGCAGATAATAACAGAATCAGAATAAAGATAAAGGAATAAATTATATGATGGATGATATCAGAGTTCCCATTTATTTGGTTACGGGATTCCTGGAAAGCGGAAAGACTACTTTCCTGGATTTTACATTGCAGCAGGAGTATTTTGCCATTGACGGCAAAACTCTGTTGATCCTTTGCGAAGAAGGCGAAGAAGAATATGATATGGATAAACTGAAACTTACAAACACAGTTGTGGAAGTGATCGAGGATGAAGAAGATCTGACACCACAGCGTCTGGCTGCCATGGATATCATCCATCAGCCGGAGCGTGTTGTGATCGAGTACAACGGAATGTGGCTTGTAAGTAAGTTTGAGCAGATGGAGCTTCCGGAAGGCTGGGGCATTGAGCAGGAGATTACCTGTGTGGATGCAACTACTTATCAGGTTTATATGGCAAACATGAAATCTCTGTTCATGGATATGATCAGAAATACAGATATGGTTGTATTTAACCGCTGTAAAGAGGGAGATCCGCTTCCTGCATACAGACGTGGGATTAAGGTTGCAAATCAGAGTGCAGAGGTTATCTTTGAAAATGAAGAGGGCGAGATGGATGACATTTTCCAGGATGAGATGCCGTTTGATATCAATGCACCGATCATTGAGATTCCACCGGAAGATTATGGTATCTGGTTTGTGGATGCCATGGATAATCCGGATAAATATGTAGACAAAATTGTCCGCTTTAAAGGACGTGTCATGAAACCACGTGGAATGGGAAGTAAATTCTTTGTTCCGGGACGTGTGGCAATGACTTGCTGCGCAGATGATACCACTTTCCTTGGATACGTGTGCAGAAGCGATTATGCACCGCATATCAAAGAGGGCAGCTGGGTAGAAGTAACAGCGAAGGTCGCATTTGAGAACCGTACAGAATATCAGGGTGAGGGCATTGTTCTTTATGCAAGTGATGTGAAAGAATGCGAGCCGCTTAAGGAAGAGATGGTATATTTTAATTAATTATCTTAGCGTGTGTTTGAAAAATGCTTTCCGCAAGATGTGCGTTACAATTTGTAAGATTGGTTTTTTGAACACACTTTAGAGGATGTAAAAAAATAAATTTGACATCAGGACAGGTATGGTAATTCCGGAAAATGGTGTTAAATTAAGCAGGAGACACATATATGTATTTAGTAGTTGGCCTGGGAAATCCCGGGAAACAGTATGAAGCAACACGCCACAATATGGGATTTGATACCGTTGACCGTCTGGTAGAGGATTACAATGTCCCTCAGGGTGGTGTGAAATTTAATGCCATGTACGGTAAAACCATGATCGGCGGAGAGAAAGTGATTCTTATGAAGCCGCTTTCTTTTATGAACCTGAGTGGCGGTCCTGTTCGTGAGATGGCGAATTATTTTAAAATTGATCCGGAATCAGAGCTTATTGTTATTTATGATGATATTGATCTGGAGCCCGGGCAGCTTCGCATCCGCAAGCAGGGAAGTGCGGGTGGACATAACGGGATCAAAGATATTATCCGCCAGCTTGGCACAGAGAAATTTCTCCGTATCAAAGTAGGAGTTGGTGCAAAGCCGAAGGGATGGGATCTGGCAGATCATGTACTTGGCAGATTTTCCACAGAAGACAGGAAACTTGTGGATGAAGCAATAGCAAAGGCGGCAAAGGCTGTGGATATCATAATCTCACAGGGTACAGATGCAGCCATGAACGAATATAACAGAAAAGTACCTGTACAGAAATAAGCAGACAGGAAACAGATGATTGTTCAGCAAAAGGTATAGAAAGCGGTAACTGGAAACAGAAGCCGCTTTTATTACGTCGAAGGATCATGAGGGGTGAAGATGAAAGCATTTTTAACACCTCTGCAGGGGCTTGCAGAGTTTGAACAGATTAAAGAAAAAAGCAAAACGAATAAGGGAATCCTGCAGGTTTCGGGGTGTATGGAATCGCAGAAATCTCATCTGATGTACGGACTTTCCGGGATTGCGCCTTATCGTCTGATCCTGGCGGAGGACGAACGCCGCGCCAGAGAAATTTATGAAGATTACAGATTTTATGACAGAAAAGTGTATTCTTATCCTGCGAAAGATCTTCTGTTCTTTCAGGCAGATATCCATGGAAATCTGCTGATACGTCAGAGGATGAAGGTCATTAAGGCGTTACTGGAAGAGAAAGAACTGACAGTTGTTACAAGTATTGACGGATGTATGGATTTTCTGGAATCTCTGGAAAAGATAAAAGAACAGCTGATTCATTACGAAAGTGACAGCACCGTAGACATAGAACAGCTGAAGAACCAGCTGGTGGCTTTAGGTTACGAGCGGGTAGGACAGGTGGAAATGCCGGGGCAGTTCTCTGTGCGTGGCGGTATTGTGGATATTTACTGTCTCACTGAGGAAAATCCATGGAGAATCGAGCTTTGGGGAGATGAGATTGATTCTATCCGGAGTTTTGATCCGGAGAGTCAGCGTTCTCTGGAAAATCTGGAAGAACTTACGATCTATCCGGCGGTGGAGCATATAGGGGACAAGGATATGGTTTCCTTCCTGGATTATTTTCCGGAGGAAAGAACCATAATCTTTCTGGATGAACCAAACCGACTGACTGAGAAAGGCGGGGCTGTAGAAGAAGAGTACAGACAGAGCCGTATGCACAGAGAGGAAAAAGGCAGCCGGAATCTGCCGGAAAACTGGCTTTGTTCTTTTGAACAGCTTCAAAAAGAACTGAATAAACGCAACTGTATTTCTGTATGTGCGCTGGAACCGAAACAGGCAGGCTGGAAAGTGCGGGAGAAATTTTACCTGGAGGTAAAATCAATCAGCGCTTATAACAACAGTTTTGAACTTCTGGTAAAAGATCTTCATCAGTATAAGAAACAGGGATACAGGATCGCGTTGCTTTCCGGTTCCCGCACAAGGGCCGAGAGGCTGGCAAAGGATCTTCAGGAAGAGGGACTGGCAGCCTTTTATGGACAAGATTATGACAGGGAGATCTGTCCGGGCGAGATCATGGTGGTTTATGGCCATGCAAAGAAGGGCTTTGAATACCCGTTGATCAAGTTTGCGGTAATGACAGAATCTGACATTTTTGGACAGGAACAGAAGAAGAAAAAGAAGAAAAAAAATTACAGTGGAAGCCGTATTCAGGATTTTGCGGAGCTTTCTATCGGCGATTTTGTTGTCCATGAAAAGCATGGTCTTGGTATTTACCGAGGAATTGAAAAAGTTGAAGTAGACAGGATCGTTAAAGATTATATTAAAATTGAATACAGAGGCGGAAGCAATCTCTATATTCCTGCTACTCAGCTTGACTGTCTGCAGAAATATTCAGGGGCAGATGCTTCAAAGGCTCCGAAGCTGAACAAACTTGGTACTCAGGAGTGGAATAAAACAAAGAGCAAGGTTCGTGGGGCAGTTAAAAATATTGCAAAAGAACTGGTAGAGCTTTATGCAGTGCGTCAGGAAAAGGAAGGATATGTCTGTGGTCCTGATACTGTATGGCAGAGAGAATTTGAAGAAATGTTTCCATATGAAGAGACAGAGGATCAGCTCAGTGCTATTGAGGATGCCAAACGTGATATGGAGAGTACCAGGATTATGGACCGGCTTATCTGCGGGGATGTGGGATACGGCAAAACAGAAGTGGCGCTGCGTGCCGCATTTAAGGAAGTACAGGAGAGCAGACAGGTAGCTTATCTTGCACCTACAACGATCCTTGCGCAGCAGATTTATAATACCTTTGTGCAGAGGATGAAGGAATTTCCGGTACGTGTGGAACTGTTGTGCAGATTCCGGACCCCGGCACAACAGAAGAAGGCAATCGAAGATCTGAAAAAAGGTCAGGTGGATGTGATCATTGGAACGCACAGAATCCTTTCCAAAGACGTACAGTTCAAAAATCTTGGCCTGTTGATCGTTGATGAGGAACAGCGGTTTGGAGTTACGCATAAGGAAAAAATCAAGCAGTTAAAGAAGGATGTGGATGTCCTTACACTGACTGCAACGCCCATTCCCCGTACTCTTCATATGAGCCTGATCGGAATCCGGGATATGAGTGTCCTGGAGGAGCCTCCTATGGACAGAATGCCGATCCAGACATATGTTATGGAATATGATGAAGAGACAGTCCGAGAGGCTATCAACAGGGAATTGCGCAGAGGCGGACAGGTTTATTATGTTTATAATCGAGTGACGGATATTGCAGATGTTGCCCTGCGTATTGCGAAGCTGGTGCCGGACGCAAGGGTGGATTTTGCTCATGGCCAGATGAGTGAGAGGGAACTGGAGAATGTGATGTATTCCTTTGTAAACGGGGATATTGATGTGCTGGTTTCCACCACGATCATTGAGACAGGGCTGGATATTTCCAATGTAAATACTATGATTATCCATGATTCAGACAGATACGGGCTTTCTCAGCTTTATCAGCTTCGGGGAAGGATCGGGCGTTCCAACAGAACTGCCTATGCGTTTCTGATGTACAGAAAGAATGTGATGCTGAAGGAGACGGCTGAGAAGCGTCTGGCTGCGATCCGCGAGTATACGGATCTGGGAAGCGGATTTAAGATTGCAATGAGAGATCTGGAACTTCGAGGTGCCGGAAATCTGCTGGGCGCGCAGCAACATGGACATATGAATGCGGTTGGATATGATCTTTATTGTAAGATGCTCAATGAAGCAGTGAAAGAGGCGAAGGGTATTCATACAATGGAGGATTTCGAGACATCGGTTGATCTGAATGTTGATGCGTATATTCCTGATTCCTACATCAGTAATGAATTTCAGAAGCTGGATATTTATAAAAGAATTGCGGGGATTGAGACACAACAGGATTATGATGATATGCTGGAAGAACTTCTGGACCGTTTCGGAGAACCCGGAAAGGCAGTGCTGAATCTTCTGGCGATTGCGAAGTTAAAGGCGATTGCTCATCAGGGGTACGTAACGGAAATAAAGCAGACTGGAAAAACAGTCCGGTTTACCCTTTATGAGAAAGCAAGGCTGAATACAGAAGGCTTTCCGGCTCTTATGCAGAAATACAGAAGAGGTCTGCAGTTTAAGAATGAGCAGGAACCGAAATTTATCCTGGAACCACAGGGGAATCTGATCCTGGCATTGACGGAATTTGCAGAGGAACTTAAGAGCATGGCGGAAAATATGTGAAATATACTACATATTTTTCGATTTGCCTTGCCCTTCGCAGGAAAAAAGTTTATACTCTAATAACAGTACATTCTGGGAAAGTGGTATGGAAGAAAGACCAGATTGATAATATGGAGGAAGAAATGAAAAAAATGGTAAAGAGAACAGCCGTTGTGACACTGGCAGGTGTGATGTCAGTTGGTATGCTTTCCGGCTGTGGGAGTAAAACATTAGATGGAACAAAGACAGTGGCTACTGTTGACGGAACAGATATTCCGCTTGGAGTTGTAAGTCTTTATGCCCGCGAACAACAACAGCAGACAACAACCATGTATTTAAATTATATGGGAAGTGCAGATAATATCTGGGATCAGACAGCAGGTGATGATTCAGATGAGACTTATGGTGATCAGGCAGTGACAAGCAGTCTGGAGTCTGTTGAGAAAATGTATATTCTCAAAGAGAAGGCTGCGGATTATAACATAGAGCTTACAGATGATGATGAAGCAGCGATCGCAGATGCAGCATCACAGTTTATGGCTGCAAACAGTGAAGAGACAATTAAGGAACTTGCGGTAACGGAAGATCAGGTAAAAACACTTCTGGAGCTTCAGACAATTCAGAAGAAGATGTATGATCCGGTTGTAGCAGAAGGAAAGATCACAGTTTCTGATGATGAAGCGAATCAGACAACCTTCACTTATGTAAG
>OFSD01001676.1_pt1 | contig 15324 bp, 15 predicted proteins | sample 1543191 | NCBI WGS metagenome assembly OFSD01 (sample SAMN04209221, study PRJEB22552) | human gut metagenome | biome: gut; material: feces | host: Homo sapiens | place: USA: Oklahoma
ATAAAATTTTCAAAGTTCTTTCATTTTAGCCTTGACTTTTTATTTGCAGGCTGTGACAGTGTGATTTATGTTCACCTCTCTTCTGGTGTATCTTTATATTAATCATTTTCTTTCATCATCTCTATAACTGAACTGACTCGTCAATATCACTCTTTTGACTCTTTTAAATTACTGCCGGTGCGGAATAATACTCTTCTCCTGTGTCCAGACATATGGCGGCGAGTCTTCCACCCGGATAAGATGCCCCGCAAACGATATATCCCCATCTACACCCTCCTTGTAAAACTCATTTATTCAAATTGATTTTGTTAAAATTGAGTTGAATAAAAAATATGCACTGCGAACATTCTATTTTTATGAATAAGAGCCATCCGCTGTGGATGGCTCAATATAAACTCAAATTCTAAAATCCTTCGTATCCTTCGACATGATATTCATGGAAATGCTGCACTCTGCCAGATGTTCATAATTGACTTTCCGCTTATAATTTACCTTGATATCAATGCTATCTTCTGTCTCATCCATAAAGTGAATCCAATGTAAGCAGCAAAACATCCTCATCCGCCAATTCTGTCTTTTTCATAGAATTCTTTTAAGGATGCTAACTCTCTTTCTCTGCCAATAAACATAGAAATCACATTTCTGCAAATTTAGTTTATTTTTATTCAAATTGATTTTGTTAAAATTGATTTGAATAAAATATAACCTATCATATGATATCTCGCAATCCTCTTTTAGTTTTCCCTGACAGCATGGTACAATAATTCAGCTTCGTCAAAAGAAGATGGACTATAATACACATCAATTCCATCACTAGCTTTTTCTAAAATGTAATACTCAAAAATAACCGTATCATCTTCATACACCTGTGCCGGGTATTCCAGATATACTTTGTTTTCCTCTTCATTTTTTACATTTGTTTCATTTGCCAGAAATCTATAGGTGTCCTCCGATTCATAATCAGAAATATCAATGCCATCCTCTGTCGCTTCAATCATTAATCGACCTGTTCCATAATCGGAAGTATAATGATACGTTCCGATCATTGCTGATAATTCTTCAAATCCTGCATCAGATTCTGAATTTGTGCCCTTTAAATCATCTCCAAGATCAAAATCAGACGGATACACATATTCATCAACATCCAAACTTTCATGATCAAATATATGATTGTCTGATTTGTTGCTGTCTGTGCAGGCTGCAACCAACATCATTACTGCAAACACCAAACCGATTGTGAATGCCATTTTACAATTTTTCATAATACACTACCTCAACTTCACGATTATCATATCATGTGCAAAAACGGCACATGATTAACATTCATCGTTCGCCGAATGCATAAATGCATTCTTCTCACTTGCACTCCTTATATCCTAAAATCCTTCGTATCTTTCGACATGATATTCATGGAAATGCTGCACTCTGCCAGATGTTCATAATTCACTTCCAGCTTATAATCGACTTTGATGTCAATATTATCTTCTGTCTCATTCACTTTGACATCCGTTGCATTGATTCCCACCAAAAGATTTCCGAATGGTGTGTTGTAGTAAGACATATTTTTCTTGTTTTTCTCAAACATCATATGTACGTTGGTGACACCTTTTTTCGTGACATCCAGAAAATCATCATTCACTTTGATAACGCTTTTCGTCACGCCGTCAAAGCCTTCCTGCACTTCATCATACAAAATATAGTGCTTTCCATTTTTCTTATAGTAGTTTCCGGTTGTGATAATCTCCACCGGACCATTATCCTGATCTTCTGCAAACTGTAATCCGCTGATTTTCACAAGTACATCTTTTGTCATTTATGTAAACCTCTTTTCTGTTTCTCGTCATTATCTTTTCAAGCCATATATTAGCGTGTTTCTTATAATTTAGCAAGCGTAAGCTTTTTGAAACATTGCTTTCTTATAAGTATGCTGCTTTATTTTAGTTTTCAGCCAGCTTCTCCAGATACGGATTCAGCCACGAAAAATATTTCATTCTAACCTGATAGTCTCCTTCTGCCAGCACCTTCTCATACTCTTCTGTGGTCAGTACTTCACGCAGCTTTTCTCCTGCTTCCTTATCGACCACCTCATACATACTGTCTGAAAAACACATGTTAGGATACATCACACACCACCAGTTATGTCCGTTTCCTTCTCCGATCACAATGCGGAGTGCCTCGTAATCTCCCGCCGGAAAGGTGTAGCTTCCATAGTTTTTTACCGGAAACGAAGTGTGTTCCAGCTCCGCTGTCACATCATAGTCATAACCGTTTTCTGCGATTGTCTCTGCCGCAGCTTCCTCAATTTCACCGAGGCTCTGGCGCACAACCATCTCACATTCTTCCAGATTTTCCACAGCTGTCAGTTTTTCCTGCATAAAACTTCCCACCGCATCACGCACTGCTAGTTTTAGGTTCTGGTCTGCCTCGCTGTCGCTGTTCGCCAGCACATGAAACCGCAGCACTTTGTCCGAAATCGCCTGCTGCAGTCTGGCCTGTCTTGTATACAAAATACCGCATCCCAATGCAGCGCACATCAGACTTCCAACTCCTATGTATCCAATCCATTTTCTTGCCATAATTCAAATCTCCTTTTCACTTGCCAAAAATCAGATAAATGTAGATAATATTCATATTTATCAGGCTGTGTCGTTGCTTGCGAAACTCGCTCATAGAATATGTTATATTGCGAAAAATAAACAGAAATATAGTACCGCTGCGAGTGACACATAGCGGGAGCGTGTCTTGAATATTTTTGTTCATTTTTCGCAATCTTCATAACCTAAATTCGAGTTTCGCTCATCGACCTTCTATCCTCAATGATTCCCGAAAACTTTGCATTTATTCCGATTTCCAGTTTATTTTTACCAGATATTGGATTTCGATGTCTTTCTCATAAGCGGCAGGAGTGTTTTGATACTTAAAATACCATGTGCGGTTATCGGCGCCGAGATTCCGGTAACTGTTAGTGATATCGATTTCTTTCTCAAGTGCATGTGCAGCGATCGCATTCAGATAGTCCTCCATCCGGGTGTTGAGAAGCTGCTCTTTTTCACTTGCGGAAACTGTGCCGCTTAAGATTTCGCCTTCTCCTGTCACAGTCACTGCGACAATCTGCTCTGTCAAACCTCCGACACCGATTTTTTCTGTTTCTTTGACTCGACAGGAAGCTGCATCCACTTTCACATAAAGTTCCGGTGCAAGTTGTAAGGTGTAATCATCCGCAAAGTTCTGCGTGAAGAATGCTGCACGCGCGGTATCCGTATCGACAAGCCCCGCCGCCCTTCCACGTTTCCAGACTTCATAGGCTGTAATCTGCGGTTTCTCGGTATCATCCTCCACTGCCCCGGACTGCTCCCCCTCTATATCGACAAAAGGAATATACAGTGTCTCTAAGTGATTAGCACGCTCCTCATAGAGCATGCCAAGCGTCGGGTACGCTTTCTGATCAATGCCCGATGTATTTTCCAGCAGTTCTTCCAGATAATTTCCAAGCAGCGTGTCAAGTTTCCCTTCGGTCTGCGCCAGACGGTCACAGCTTTCCGTCGTCATCACATAAGCGTTCCACGGAACCTCTTTTTCCTGCTCCAGCATGGATAGCATATCTTCCACTTCCGCCTCTTTTTCCAGAAAAGACCTCTCAATGAGCACCACTTTCAAATGGTTGTAATCCACCTCTTTGTTTCCTGCATACTCATGATTCAGCCATACATTTTGGAAATCGTCCTGATCTCTGATATTCAAAAGAACCGGGAATGCCTTATCCTCAAGTTCTGCGACATTGCACCCCTGTAAGAAAAGACACCCAAACAAAAAACATACCAGCACCAGCACACGCACTTTTTTCTTATGTTTTTTTCTCTCTCCGGTCAGACACAACAGTACCGGCACGCCAACGACAAAAGGTGTTCCAATCTTCCACAGCAGGAATGTCACGCAGTCCAAAAACTGCTGATTTCTGTAAAACAGCACTGTCACGCCATACACCAGAAGAAGCAGAATGAGATACGGCAGCATCCTTTTTTTCCCTTCCAGATAACCGCCGCAGTCACGGATCACTTTTGCAGCCAGATTTCCACTGTAAAAAACCATGCTGTTTAGCATCGCATACAGCGTAAAAAACCAGATGCTAAACATAAAAGCATCCGTTCTCTTCAAAAATCCGCCCGTCACCTGCACGCGGCTCATCATCGTGACCGCCGGAAATTTCATCTGAGCCAGTGCCTCGACGCCAAACAGCCCGATCAGGATCAGATACAGCACAGCAAATACTCCGCCGGAAAACCAGACCGCTTTTTCTGCTGCGCCAACGCATTTCCTGCGATCCGCAACATATTCTTTCAGGAACAGTACGATTGACACCATGGAATAGCAGAAAAATACATAATAACTTCCGTTTAACACTTCTTTTCCATCCGCCACAAAAACCGGGCTCCAGTAGGCTGGCTTCACCTCCCTGCACGCCGCAAATAACATCAGAAACAGCGGTATCATCAGAAACCAGAACAGCATCTCGTACACTCTCGCCCTGCCCTCGATCCCGCCCGCCATTCCATAAAACGCGAGCAGCAATATCAACAACAGCACCAGATAAAAGCTGACGTTTTCCACAAGACCATTTAACATCAGCGTGGAAAACAGATACGCCGTGTACGAAGCCATGAGGATAAAGTACAGAAAATATCCGCCCCAGAGTACATAACCGCATATTTTTCCACAGTTCTGCTTCAAAAAATCAGGATAACTTGTTTTCATGCCTTTCAACAGATATCTCAATAATTTCAAGTACAAAAACGTGGACAAAATCCCCGCCAGAATGCAGAAAATCCCGTCGCGCCCTGCCGTATCTGCAAGCATTGTCGGCAGTAGTAGCGTCCCCATTCCAAGAAAATCATACGTCAGAAGGCGGAACACCTGTCTGCCTGAAATTTGATTGTTTTCTGAGAACATACTTCCCCCTATCTCTTCTTTGAAAACGTCAGCTTTGTCCGCTCTTTCGGATTTGCATAAATCGGACGTTTGCGCAGTTTCCGGAAAGGCTGCCGCCAGACAAAATCCCGCTCATCCTCATAATTGTTCAAATCTGCTCCCACAAACGGCATGAGATACGGGATGCCAAAGCTTGTCAGATGCGACAAATGGGTGAGCACCGCAAGCAGCCCAAGCAGCATGCCAAAGTAGCCAAGCCACGCACAGACCGCAATAAAAAAGAATTTCAGGATACGGAAGGCTGTGGCAAATTCTTCGTTCGGTATCGCAAAAGAACATAGCGCAGTAAAAGAGATGACGATCACCACGATCGGGCTGACCAGATTTGCCTCGACTGCCGCCTGTCCGATGATCAGTCCACCCACGATCCCGATGGTATTTCCCATCGCACCGGGAAGCCGCACGCCCGCCTCCCGCAAAAGTTCAAACGACAATTCCATGATAAGCACTTCCACGACTGCCGGAAATGGGACACCCTGCCTCGCCTCGGCAAACGACAAAAGTAGTGTGGTTGGGAGTATCTGTGTATGAAAATTAGTCACCGCAAGATAAAATCCCGGCAGCGTCATTGCAAAAAAGGATGCGAGATACCGCAGGATCCGCCCGAACGTCGCAATCTCAAAACGGCTGTAATAATCGTCACTGGTGCGGATAAATGAATTGTAGTCCGTCGGCAGTATCAGTCCGATCGGCGAATTATCGCACATCACGATCACTCTGCCCTCTAATACCGCCATGGCCGCCCGGTCAGGACGCTGCGTTGTCTGAAACTGTGGAAATGGCGAATACCATTTTTTCTCTGCCAGCTGTTCTAACATTCCGCTGTCTAATATCCCATCGATTTTGAAATCCTGCAGCCTCTTTTCAATTTCTTTTACAAGTCCCGGGTTTGCAAGGTCTTCCACATACACAAGGTAGACGTTCGTGTTCGATCTGATCCCGGCCTTCAGTCCCCTCACTTTCACACGGGGCGAGCGGATCCTTTTCCGGATCAGCGCCGCATTCTGCTTCACAGAATCGCAGAAACCTTCGTTGGAGCCACGGATTACTTTTTCCGAATCCACCTCTGTGATCCCCATATTCGGATAACCATCATCCGGTATTTTCACTGCCCGGTCAAAACCGTCCACAAAAAGAATCGCCTCCCCGGTGAGCAGACCGCTCACAGCCTCCTCAATGGTCGGAAAATATGTTGCATCCGAAATTCCAAGCGCATTTTCCTGCAGTGTACAAAGGATCTCATCCCTTGTCAGTCCATTTAAGTATTTTAAAGTCTCTCCGAGTGCGGACGTTCCCATGTCCACGGACACTTCAATAAAGGTCAGATAACAGGCGGTATCCTGATTCCTGCCAAGCTTCATCTGCTTCTTTTTGATGTCCGCACAGTCATGAAAATAAAATTCCATTTCCTCTATATTTTGCGTTAAATCCGTCGACACCGGACGCTTACTATTCTCCGACATTTGCAGTTTGTTTCCTTTCTATTTGTTTCTTCTATTAAAAAAACTGCCAGCAAAACTCCTAAGTACAGTAAATAATTATGAAAATTTTGTTCATTTTTCATAATATTCACAGTGAAGATTGGAGTTTTGCCGCTTAATTGTTTTAAAAAAATACGAAAGAGGATAAGCAAATGCTTATCCTCTTTCTAGTCTGTACGTTTTTCCATTTTTTATGCAGTTTTCCAGTCCTTTGGGCGGTCACTTCTTATTCCTGCTCCTGGATCATAGCCTTAACTGCGACTGCCTGATTCTTCACATGCTGGTGCATCGTCTCTGTCACCTGCGTTTTGTTCTTACGGACTAACCCTTCCACAATATCTTTATGTTCTTTCATCAATGTCGGATAGTTATTCTCATCTTTCAGATATTCCACACGATAGCGGTACATCTGCTCCCGGAGGTTATTTAACATATTCACAAGCTTCGGGTTACCGGTTGACTGGTAAATAATATCGTGAAACTTTACATCCGCCTCTGCGATTTTTTTCACATTATCTGTCTTGGTGGATTCCTCAAACTCATGCATGGTCGCAACCAGCTCTTCTAACTGTTCCTCAGAAATCTGCTCACATGCAATTTTTGCCGCAAGCTCGTCTAACGCTTCACGGATCTGAAGGACATCCTCCATATCTTTCTCCGTCATTTTGGCAACTTCCGCGCCTTTTCTTGGAATCGTAACGGCAAGCCCCTCCTGCTCAAGCATACGGATCGCCTCACGGATCGGTGTACGGCTGACACCAAGTTTTGCCGCAAGCTGCAGCTCCATCAGCCGCTCGCCCGGTTTTAATTCCCCTTTTAAAATAGCCTCTCTTAACGTGTTAAACACAACATCTCTCAGCGGAAGATACGCATCCATATTCAATGTTAAATCTTCTGTCATCTTTGATACCATGCCTTTCTACTTACGCGCGTTATTATAAATACTCGTTAAATATACCTGTTTTGCAAGACCGGAGGCTTTCATCGCCTCGTATGCCTCTACTGCCGTCGCTTCCTTGTCAAAAAGACCGAAAACCGTCGGACCACTGCCACTCATCATGGCATTCACAGCGCCATGCTCCATCATGTGATCTTTGATGTCTGCGATCACAGGATAAGCCGGGATTGTCACTGTCTCTAAGACATTTCCCATATCTGCTGCAATTTTATATAAATCTTTCTCTCTGATATCTGCCACAAGCCGGTCAATATCCGGGTGTACCATATCAGAGCCTAACTTCAGATTCTCATAGACGAACTTAGTAGAAACACTGATCTGCGGTTTTGCGATCAAAACAGGACATTTCACCATCGGCGGAAGCTTCGAAAGCTTCTCTCCTATGCCCTCTGCCAAAGCCGTTCCACGCATAATGCAGTACGGAACGTCTGCACCGATCTTCACACCGCGCTCCATCAGTTCTTCCCTTGTCAGTCCCAGATCAAAAATCTGGTTCATACCATATAACACTGCCGCTGCGTCCGTGCTTCCCCCTGCCATTCCTGCTGCTACCGGAATATACTTGTGCAGCCATACATGCACGCCATCTTTTATCGCAAACTCATCCTGCAAAAGCTTTGCCGCTTTATAGACAAGATTGTTCTCATTCGTCGGCAGAAACGAAAGATTCGTTTCCATCGTGATCTCACCGGAAGTATTCTTCGAGATCTCCAGCCTGTCAAACAAATGAATGGTCTGCATCACCATGCGGACCTCATGATAACCATCCTCTCTTTTTCGTACCACATCCAGCCCAAGATTGATCTTAGCCAGCGCCTTTACTGAAATATCCTTCATCGGTTAGTTTCTCCTTACCAAAATCGTCGCTAACACGCATTGATTGTACCTAAAATAAAACTTGTTTTTTTTGTGTTTTTTGTATACAATTAGTATCTTATCATTTTATGTCCAAAAGGTCAATCGGCACTAAACTTTTTTCTTTGCCAGTCCGATATAATTAACAGAACCATGGAAGGTTAATAACTATTCATTCAGGTGGCTGAACATTTTGTTTTCTGTAAAAACAAATGCATCCAGCTTCGCCAGACAAGGAGGATCATATGGCAATCAATTCCATTAACACTGTGACTGCTGCCGCAGCAGCATCTACACAGACAACAACAAAATCAGCAGAAAAGACATCCGAGACAACGAAAAAGGCAGCTTCTTCCAAGACAGCTTCCGGTGTCATTTATGAGAAGAGTTCTGACTCCAGGACAGACAAGGCTTCCAATAAAACAACAAGCAAGACCGACAACGCAGCGATCGTTGCAAAGTTAAAAGCTGACGCAGAGCAGCGCACTGCACAGCTCCGCAGCATCGTTGAGCAGATGATGACCAAGCAGGGTGTTGCGATCGGCACCGCAGATGATATGTGGAAATTCCTTGCAAAAGGTGATTTTACCGTATCAGCCGATGTGAAAGCACAGGCACAGGCAGATATCGCAGACGACGGTTACTGGGGTGTAGAGCAGACTTCCGACCGTATTCTTGATTTTGCAAAAGCTTTATCCGGTGATGATCCTGACAAGGCAGACGCTATGTTAGAAGCTTTCAAGAAAGGTTTCGAACAGGCAACCAAAGCATGGGGAGATAAACTTCCGGATATTTCCCAGAGAACCTACGACGCAGTTGTCGAGAAATTCAACAAATGGAAAAACGGAACAGAGGATGCTTCCACTGAGGCATAATTCATAAAAAAGACCTGCGTGTACCTATGTCATGCGAACATCATGACATTGTACACACAGGTCTTTTTCTTTTGCTTTTCAGCGGTTAAAAACTTACTATTATTCTCCTAAAAGCTTCTCAATGCTTGCGAGCTTGACACAGACAACAAAGATGTCGATCGCAGTCGTAAGATCTTCCAGGCTTGGATAGGATGGTGAGATACGGATGACAGAATCATGCGGATCTTTTCCATATGGGAAAGGCGCACCCGCCGGAGTCATCACAACCCCTGCTTTTTTTGCTTTTGCCACAACATTTTTTGCACATCCATCCAGTGTCTCATATGTGATGAAGTATCCACCCTTCGGGCTGTACCAGCTTCCGGCTCCGAGTCCTTTTAACTCTCTTTCAAATGTATCCAGGATCATTTCAAATTTTGGACGGAGAGAATCTGCGTGCTTGCGCATATGCTCTGTGATTCCGTGGATATCTTTGAAGAAACGGACATGGCGCAGCTGGTTTACCTTATCATGACCGATGGTCTGGATCTTCAACTGTTTCTTGATATCCTCTAAGTTGTTGGCAGAAGTTGCGATCGCTGCCACACCGGAACCAGGGAATGTGATCTTGCTTGTAGAACAGAATTTGTAAACCATATCCGGGTTTCCTGCTCTCTTGCATTCTTTTAAGATCTCGATCAGATGATCCTGGTTAATATCATATAAATGATGCACGCAGTATGCGTTATCCCAGTAAATACGGAAATCTTTTGCTGCCGGTTTTAATCTTGCAAAACGGCGGACCGTCTCATCCGAATAAGTGATTCCCTGTGGATTGGAATATTTTGGCACACACCAGATACCTTTGATCGCCTCATCTTTGCTCACAAGGTCTTCCACCATATCCATATCCGGTCCGGTCGGAAGCATCGGTACGTTGATCATCTCAATGCCGAAATATTCTGTGATTGCAAAATGTCTGTCATATCCCGGTACCGGGCACAAAAATTTTACTTTATCTAATTTACACCATGGCGTATTTCCCATTACACCGTGCGTCATGGAACGGGAGATGGTGTCATACATAATGTTAAGGCTTGAGTTACCGTAAATGATGATATTGTCCGGATTACACTCGATCATATCACCGATAAGCTGTTTTGCTTCACTGATACCGTCCAGCACACCATAGTTTCTGCAGTCTGTACCATCATCACAGGTCAGATCAACACCGGAAGTCAGTACATCCATCATTCCCATCGAAAGGTCTAACTGTTCCTGGGATGGCTTACCTCTGGACATATCAAGTTTTAAGCCTCTCTGCTGGAATTTTTTGTATTCCGCTTCCAATCCTTCCTTCTCTTTCAATAACTCTTCTTTTGTCATTTCCTCGTAGGACTTCATCTCTAATTCCTCCTGCTTTTTTATGTATTTGAAGCGTTTACGCTTTCTAACAAAATCAGTTACGGCTGTTCTTCTCCGTAAGTTTCACCCTTGATCTTTTTGAAATATTCGCGGATATTCTTCTCGTAGCCATTCTCACTCGGAACGTAAAACTTCCGGCCTGTCAGTCCATCCGGCAGATATTGCTGATCCACATAATGATTCGGATAATCATGTGCATATTTATATCCAACACCATGCCCCAGTTTTCCGGATGACTTATAGTGTGCATCCTGTAAATGAACCGGGATCGGCGCTGTCTTCGTATTCTTTACTGCTTCCATCGCATCGAAGATCGCATTGACTGCCGAGTTGCTCTTTGGCGCACTTGCCACATACGTGACCGCCTGCGACAAAATAATCTGTGCCTCCGGCATACCGATACGCTCAACTGCCTGTGCTGCTGATGTTGCGACAACGAGTGCCATCGGATCGGCATTGCTCACATCCTCCGCTGCGCAGATCATAATTCTTCTTGCGATGAACTTAATATCTTCCCCCGCATAAAGCATTCTGGCAAGATAATAAACTGCTGCATCCGGGTCAGAGCCGCGCATGCTTTTGATAAACGCAGAGACTGTATCGTAATGGTTATCTCCTGTTTTATCATAGCGCACCACACGCTTCTGGATACATTCACTGGCAACCTCAAGTGTGATATGAATCTTTCCATCTGCGCTCCGCTCCGTTGTCAAAATGCCAAGTTCAATTGCTGTGAGCGCTGCTCTTGCGTCTCCGTTTGCCACGTCAGCAAGAAAATCCAGTGCCTCCTCGTCAATAACTGCATCGTAAGCGCCCATTCCTTTTTCCTTATCATTCACCGCCCTGAGGATCAGCGTCTTAATATCTTCCGTTGACAGATTCTTCAGCTCAAAAATAATGGAACGGGACAAAAGCGCTCCATTCACCTCGAAATATGGATTCTCGGTCGTTGCACCAATTAAGATCACGGTTCCATCCTCCACAAACGGAAGGAGATAGTCCTGCTGTCCCTTGTTGAAGCGGTGGATCTCATCGATAAACAGGATCGTCTTTTTGCCGTACATGCCCTGACTGTTCTTCGCCTGCGCAATGACATCCTCCATGTCTTTTTTCCCGGCGGAAGTTGCGTTGATCTGAAGGAACTCAGCGCTTGTGGTATTGGCAATGACCTTTGCCAGTGTCGTTTTTCCGGTTCCCGGCGGTCCATATAAAATAATGGAACTCAACTTGTCAGCCTTGATCGCACGGTAAAGCAGCTTGTCTTTTCCGATGATATGCTGCTGCCCTACCATCTCATCCAGCGTCGCTGGACGAAGTCTGGAAGCTAACGGCGATTCCTTTTCCCTGTTCTGTTCTCTCATATAATCAAATAAATCCATACGAAAAACCTTTCTTCTTGTCCGTGTAGCGCATACACTTGACCATTTTGAATATTCCAATTCTAAAACTTGCAATATTTGAGATTATAAATTCAATTTTTAGTATTTTATTCCAAAAATATGACGGATTTTATTCGTGAAAATTCATCGCAATTACTACATTACATGAATTTGCCCTGTTTGACAAGTGGATATTTCATTTTATCTTATTTTCCACGATTAAATTATGTTTTCTATAAGTTTTTCAATTACCTATATTGTCATTTTGACCTGTGTCATGTTTCTGAATTTAATGATATTATTGCATACATAGCCCTGCAAAAGCAACCTGTTTTATGTGGGGATACCCAACGAGCAGGAGGCGGTGTCTACCGCCATCCTCTCAAAATATTTTCTCTGAACTCTTTGTGCCTATCGTTGAAATAAACTCTCCTTATGGGTATAATATAAACTACCAATACCTCAAAGGAGGGATTTTATGATAGAACAGCTCATTGCTGAAGCAACCGAATGTGATTTCAAAGTTGCACTTGAAATAAAGAAACCCAAAAGCTGGTTAAAAAGTGTCAGTGCCTTTTCCAATGGAATCGGCGGCACTCTGTTTTTCGGAGTCTCCGATGACCGGGAGCCTATCGGCTTGTCCGATGTTCAAAAGGATGCTGAAGCGATCAGCCGCTTAATCAAAGAACGTATCACACCATTACCGCAGTTTATCTTAAAGCCATTGCAGGAAGATGGTAAAAATCTATTAGCTCTGGAGGTTTCTCCCGGCCGCAGCACCCCATATTATTACAAGGCAGACGGCGTAATGGAAGCATATATCCGTGTTGGAAATGAAAGCGTAATTGCCCCGGATTACATTGTGAATGAACTGATCTTAAAGGGAACCAATCAGTCCTTTGATACCCTAACAACAGATGCGGTAAAAAAGGATTACAGCTTTACACTTCTGGAAGCAACCTATCTGGAACGGACTGGTCTCCGCTTTGAGCCATCCGATTATGTCTCCTTCGGTTTGGCTGACAAAAATGGGGTCTTGACCAATGCCGGAAAGCTCATGACCGATCAGCACACGGTTTATAACTCCCGTATGTTCTGTACCCGGTGGAATGGCTTGGAAAAAGGCTCTATCTTTGATGATGCATTGGACGATAAAGAATACGAAGGGAATCTGATTTATCTACTGAAAAGCGGCAGTGAATTTATTCGCAATAATTCCAAAGTCCGTTTTGTCAAAGAGGCACAGTATCGTGTAGACAAGCCGGATTATGCTGAACGAGCTGTGACAGAGGCTCTTGTCAATGCGCTTATCCATCGTGATTATATTGTGCTTGGCAGCGAAATCCATATTGATATGTTTGATGATCGGGTGGAAATCACATCTCCGGGCGGTATGTTTGGCGGCGGCTCAATTCAGGAATACGATATTTACAGTATTCGTTCGATGCGACGAAACCCTGTGATTGCTGACCTGTTCCACCGCATGAAGTACATGGAACGCCGTGGAAGTGGCCTACGCAAAATCGTCAGTGAAACCGAAAAGCTGCCTGGATACACAGAGGCATATAAGCCCGAATTTTCCTCAACAGCGACAGATTTCAGAGTCATTTTGAAAAATGTGAATTACTATCTTAGTCAGAAAGACTTAGTCAGTGACCAAGATTGTGATCAAGTTAGTGATCAAGATAAATCACAGGACATCCTACACGCAGTCTTGGATTTTTGTATAACAGAAAAAAGCAAACAAGAAATTTGCTCGTTTATTGGTTATCGAAATCTCACTTATTTTACAAGAAAATATTTGAATCCTCTACTGGCAAGTGGCCAGCTTAAAATGACTATTCCAGATAAGCCAAACAGTCGAAAACAAAAATATATTACCGTTCGCACAGAGTGAAATAAGAAGCAGGACATTGGGTTTCATCCCTATCGTCCTGCTTCTTATCTATTCTTAATAAGCACCAAATGCTTGAAATTTGGTAAAAAGAAACCCCTGCAAACCAGTGTTTACAAGGGTTTCGAGTGTTCTGATTATTATCTCTTTGGTAAGTGAGATTAGCGCTTGCTGAACTTCAAGGACTTGGTGCTGACCCTGCCAAACATCTGGTCATTTCTTCGCTTTCAGCCTGGTTTTTGGCTTAATACTGCGGTTTTTTACACATCAGATTCTAATTTTTATCCACGTGCATGACGCACGAAAAGCAGGTTTTGCTCCTTATGTGTGCCTTGCGTATCGCTGCCCAGGGCAACGCAGGACAACAGTAAGGATAGAAGTATCTTTAAGCCCCCGCACCATCATCGCGCCCGGAACGCCATCTCCGGGTTTAAGGCTGGACGTAGATCGCTCGGATTGCCTGTCTGTCATCACCTCCTGCAAGCAACCGTCCTGGCGGCGCGCCTTTTCCGCTTCGATACGGGTTATGTACCTGTTATGCCGTATATTCAGTTGTCAAGCTGCAATGAGGGGCAAGAGGACTTGTCCCTTCAATGTGTAGGCATTGGGAAAGGCGATTTGTTAAGCCTTTTTCAAAAAAATCTTGATTTTATTTATTCGCTGTGTGATTGCGCTCCGGGAACAGTTCCACAGCCTTGCGACATCGGCCTGCCGGTATCCGTCCACAATGAGCAGGGTCAGCAGTTCCAGATCGTCCTCCGGCAATTTGCAGAGCCGCCGGTACAGCAGTTCATCCTCCAGGGAGGACAGCCAGCCAAACCGCCGGGAATCCACATCGCCGGTGTCCCAAGTGCAGGACAGGGATTCAAATTTTCGGAACAGGCAGGACTGCTCGCTCTCGTCCTCACACTGTTCGCTGGGAAGGGCCTGTACGCGGTTCTGATAGGTCCGCTGGCTGCAAAACCAGGTCCAGTCATATTCCTTCATGGCCGCGATCTGCCTATCGTCCATACCGGCTGCGCGGTATTCCTGTTCCAGCCGGGTCCATTCTGCATCAAACTTCCTTTTCTCATATCCATAGTGAAAGCCCATAGTTTTCCTCCATTTCGATTCAGGCGTGGTTGACGGGTGAATCGAATGGAGGTGGGGACCGGCAGCGGTACACATCGGGAGGTTTCCCTAAAAATCGACAATAAGAAACGCCAGCTTCTCGCAATGAGAAACTGGCGCAACAAAAAACACCATGATTATGCTGATTTATATGGATTGATAATACTGATAGATAACTATAATATCCCGGAGGAGGGCCTATGCTTTTTTTAATTGATATATGTCATAGCTATTACAAATGAATATTGCAGACATGGCGGTATCCTCCTATACACCGCCCATGCTGATTGCTGAGGGTCATCTGGAGGTCTGCTTTTTAGCAAAAAGAAACGGCGGCCTTGATCTACTCAAAACCGCCGTATCCGTCAGTGATACAGGAAAG
>OFSD01001683.1_pt1 | contig 15287 bp, 14 predicted proteins | sample 1543191 | NCBI WGS metagenome assembly OFSD01 (sample SAMN04209221, study PRJEB22552) | human gut metagenome | biome: gut; material: feces | host: Homo sapiens | place: USA: Oklahoma
AAAAGACATAACAGACAGGCTATGCAAAATGTTCGGCAGCGAATTTGCCGATACGGTCAAGGTCAAGACGGTAAACAGCCTTGCTGCCGAAATCAATACAAGGTTCTGGAAAACAAACCCCAATATCAGATCTCTCAAAATCGCCGATGAAAAAACTACATTTCCAATAATTAAGAAAATACTCAAAGAAAGAGGCACAGAATATCCGAACGATTCTGAGATACGGGACGTAATTTCGACGATATCCAAAAACAAGAATCTGATGAAAGACGAAAGTCAGATGAGCGAATACGATAATTCCGTATTGAAAAAATACCAGAATGAACTGAAAAACAAGTGGCTGATGGATTTCGATGACCAGATCAGGTACGCTCTCAAGCTACTGACCGAACGCCCCGGACTTCTTGCGGAATACCAGCAGCGCTACCAGTATATGTGCGTTGATGAAGCGCAGGATCTTTCGAAATTACAGCACACATTTATCCGCACTCTCTGCGGACATACGGACAGGAACAACATCTTTATGGTCGGCGACGAAGACCAGAGCATTTATGGGTTCAGAGGCGCTTTTCCCGATTCCCTGCTGAGTTTCAGCCACGACTACCTTAATCCACACACGCTGTTTCTGAGCCGCAATTATCGTTCTTCAAAGGAGATCGTGGAGCTATCCGCTAAATTCATCAGTAAAACTGCCGGAAGATATGACAAGGATATCACAGCCGTCCGCGGAAATGTCGGAAAAGTAAAATTCATCAATGTGCAGGACCGTGCCGAACAGTTCAGCAAAATAATCGAAGCAGCCAAGAATCCCGGTGAACCGATCGCCGCCATATACCGCTCGAATGACAGTTCAGTGCCGCTGATCGACCTTCTTCTCCGCGAGGGCATTCCTTTTTCAGCGTATTCAAGCAGAAACGAACAGCGTTTTTTCAGCAGCCGTGCTGTTGAGGATGTAAAAGCATTTCTTACATATACGCTAAACGAACATGACAAGAACGCATTCATGCAGATATACCACAAATGCGGCTGCTGGCTGGATAAGCGTTCAGCTGAATATGCCTACAAAAGGAGCTACAGAGAAAGAATTTCTATAACAGAAGCCCTGATTAAAAATGGTGAAAGGTTCTTGCCGCTAAAACCCAAGGCGGAGGAATTCAAAGAGCTTATAACCGACGCTCAAAACTCGGATACGGCTCAGGCAATAGAGGCTTTCATGTACAGCGGATATCTCAGATATTTGCAGGAAAAGGGCGGAGATACCAACAAGCTTGATATTCTGCTGATGCTCGCTGAAAATGAACCGGACAAGTCACGTTTCATGGAACGGCTGGAACAGCTTAAAGGCAGCGCTGACTATCGTGCCGAAGACAGCCGGGTCATTCTCACTACGGCCCATTCCAGCAAAGGTCTGGAGTTCGATACGGTTTACATTGTCGATGTTGCGGACGGATTATTTCCGAGCGTTGAGTATAACGATGCAATACTTGACAGCGAAACCTATTCAGAGTATCTCGAGGAACGGAGAATGTTCTATGTTGCTATGACCCGCGCGAAAAATTCATTGAATGTTTTTTCTATAAAAGGTATGAATTCTTTGTTCTGCAAGGAGCTACAATCGACAAAATAAGACAAATACGCGCCATTTATATAAAAAAATACTCTTTTTTCTGACATTCCTTGAAAACATGACTTTTTTGTGATATAATGTATATAACTATACTTCTGGAGGATCATGTTATGTCAGTTGACACAAAAAGGAGCAGGAGCGAGATGAACTCCATCGAGCTATCTGGGCAATTGCGGACGAATTACGCGGAGCCGTTGACGGCTGGGATTTCAAGAATTATGTTCTTGGCACAATGTTTTACAGATACATCTCCGAGAATTTCACATATTACATAAACCACGGTGAAACTGAAGCTGGCAATGCTCATTTCGACTATACGAAAATATCCGATGATGAAGCTGAGGAAGCGCGCGACGGTCTGGTGCAGGAGAAAGGTTTCTTCATTCTTCCCAGTGAACTTTTCTGCAATGTCAGAAGTCGTGCCGAAACTGATAAGGAATGGGCAAAAGAGCACCTCAACGAAATACTTGAAAAAGTATTCAGGGATATTGAAGGCTCTGCTAAAGGAAGTGCAAGCGAAGCGAATTTTGCCGGTCTGTTTGATGATTTCGATGTCAACTCAAACAAACTAGGTGCAACAGTTGAAAAGCGAAACGAAAAGCTCACAAAACTGCTTTCGGGAATTGCAAAAATGAACCTGGGCAGCGTCAAGAATCACGACATTGACGCTTTCGGCGACGCATACGAATTTTTAATGACAATGTATGCAAGTAATGCCGGCAAATCCGGCGGTGATTTTTTCACACCCGCAGATGTTTCAGAGCTGCTCACAAGGCTCGGCACGGTCGGAAAGACCACGATCAACAAAGTGTACGACCCTGCCTGCGGTTCCGGATCTCTACTGCTGAAAGCTGAGAAAGTGCTTGGCAAAGACAGTATCACCAATGGTTTCTTTGGTCAGGAAATCAACATCACGACCTACAATCTGTGCCGCATCAATATGTTCCTGCATGATATCGGATTTGATAAATTCAACATTGCCTGCGAAGATACGCTCACCGCTCCGCAGCACTGGGACGACGAACCATTCGAACTCATCGTGTCAAACCCTCCCTACTCGATAAAATGGGCTGGTAAATCAAATCCGCTGTTGATAAACGATCCGCGCTACGCCCCTGCCGGTGTCCTTGCTCCTGAAAGCAAGGCCGATATGGCATTTATCATGCACTCGCTTTCATGGCTTGCGTCAAATGGAACCGCAGCAATAGTATGTTTCCCCGGAATATTGTACCGCGGAGGCGCAGAGCAGAAAATCCGCAAGTATCTTATTGAGAACAACTATGTGGATTGTATTATACAACTGCCAAGCAATCTGTTTTTCGGCACTTCAATAGCCACCTGCATTATGGTGATGAAGAAGAACAAAAAGGATAACAATGTGCTCTTCATCGACGCCACCAATGAGTGTATCAAAGTCACAAATAACAACAAGCTCACTCCCGAGAATATTAACAAGATAGTAACCACATTTGCAACTCGTGAAGAAATACCACATTTCAGCTATCTTGCCAAATCCAGCGATGTCGAGGACAATGATTATAATCTCTCTGTTTCAACTTATGTTGAGCCGGAAAACACCCGCGAGATAATTGACATCGTTGAACTTAATAAGCAAATTCGCGATATCGTCGAACGGGAAAATATTCTGAGAGTGGAAATAGATAAGATTATTGCGGAGATCGAGGGGTAATATAGTGAGTTGGGATAGATTTGACTATACTGAAATAGCATTTTGTGCATGTGGAAACGGTAAAATAATTAGACATGCATATACCGAATATGACGATTGGAACAGATCAAGAGATGGTATTACCAGTGAAGAGATAAAGTGCGATAATTGTAGTCATAAATACCATATTGAACATCATGTCAGGTATTATCAGTGCCATTCATGGGATGGAGATGGAATTGTTGATAAAACATACCTTGTTCCCAACGGAATAACAATACCAAATGAATTAAGCAAGAAAGATTTCCATTTTAAATTAGATGAGCAGATCGTATCGCAATTTAGTTTAACTGAAATATCAGCAGCAAAATCAGATATGCTAAAGAACAAATACAGCACAAGATTAGAACTGCAAATCAGCCGAGATATTGTTGAATTATTTTTTAAGGAATATAAAAGACGAAGTTTACCCCCTATAATCGCATTGTTAAAGGACATCGAAAACAATTATGGACATTATGAATGGACTTCTGAACGACTTAAAAAATATCGTAATAACGAGGAAAATCAAATAGCAGAAAGAAAACAAGCTATTGCCAATATAATAGAAAAATCCATCGAACTAAGTTTTAGGAGGGCAAAAAATGAGCAAATTAAATAATCTGTTACAAGATCTTTGCCCGAACGGGGTGGAATATGCTAAACTTGGAACAGTTGCAACCATAAGTCGAGGCGGCAATTTTCAAAAGAAGGACTTTTGTGAAAAAGGTGTACCATGTATTCATTATGGACAAATATATACACGATATGGGTTATTTACAGATAAAACCTTATCATTTATCAGCGAAGAAACTGCTAAAAAGCAGAAATATGCGGTTAAAAATGATATTATTATGGCAGTAACAAGCGAAAACATTGAAGATGTTTGTAAATGTGTCGCTTGGCTCGGGGAACCAAAAATTGCTGTTAGCGGTCATTCAGCAATTATTCATCATACTATAAATCCAAAGTATCTCTGCTATTATTTTCACACTGAAATGTTTGCTTCACAGAAAAAGAAACTTGCCCATGGCACAAAAGTGATTGAAATAACACCAGATAAACTAACCGATATTATAATCCCAATCCCCCCTCTCACTGTACAGGAAGAAATCGTGCGCATACTCGACAACTTTACAGAGCTGGAAGCAGAGCTGGAAGCGCGAAAGAAACAATACGAATTTTACCGCGACAGCTTGCTAAAGTTTGACACCGGGGGGGGTCAAGTGAGTGTATTTGGAGCAGTATCTCTCTTAGTGATATTGGAAAAGTTTCTATGTGTAAGCGCATTTTGAAATCTGAAACATCAAATACCGGGGATATTCCATTCTATAAAATAGGTACCTTTGGAGGTAAGGCAAATGCGTATATTACAAAAGAGCTGTTTGAGAAATACAAATCACAATATTCGTATCCGAAAAAAGGCGATATACTTATTTCTGCAGCAGGCACTATTGGAAAAACGGTAATATATGATGGCAAACCTGCTTATTATCAAGATTCAAACATTGTTTGGATAGACAATGATGAGAAATTAGTACTTAATCGTTTTTTGTTTTATGCATATCAATTAAATCCTTGGCAAGTTTCAACAGGTGGAACTATTGCGAGGTTATATAATGATAATATTGCAAATGCCACAATAATAGTACCACCTCTCCATGAGCAAGAACGCATAGTAAAAATCCTAGACCGATTTGACAAGCTCTGTAACGACCTTACCGAGGGACTTCCGGCAGAGATAGAATCCCGCAGGAAACAATACGAATACTACCGCGATAAGCTGCTGACATTCACACCTGCACAATAAGGAGGCAAATGCTATGGCTTACTTTAACATTGTCGCGCAGACCACCGAAAATACCGTTGTCACCGAATATGAATTCAACGCCAACCGTTCTGAAAATTACCAATCGGAGGCAGAGCTTGAACATGAGTTTATACGTATGCTCACTGAGCAGGGCTATGATTACCTTCCGATACACACGGAAAATGACTTAGTGGACAACCTCCGCACAAAACTTGAGGAACTTAATGAAATCACCTTTTCAGACGCCGAGTGGAAGCAGTTTTTCAGCACAGCCATAGCTAATCCCAATGACCATATCATCGAAAAGACCCGTAAGATACAGGAAGACTATATTCAGGTACTTCGCCGCGATGATGGTACTACCAAGAACATTACACTTATCGACAAGCGTAATATCCACAATAACCGCTTGCAGGTCATAAATCAGTATGTGATAAACAAGGCCGACGGAGCCAAACACGACAACAGGTATGATGTTACCGTACTCGTGAACGGTCTCCCGCTTGTACATATCGAGCTGAAAAGACGCGGCGTTCCGGTCCGCGAGGCGTTCAATCAGATAGATCGTTATCAGCGCGACAGCTTCTGGGCTGGCAGCGGTCTGTATGAGTATATACAGATATTTGTTATCAGCAACGGAACTAATACCAAATATTATTCCAACAGCACACGCTTTAATGTTATCAAGGACGCCAATTCTGCTAAATCCAAGAAAGAGAAAACCAGCAACAGCTTTGAATTCACTTCGTTCTGGGCTGACTCCAAAAACAGAGTCATACCTGATCTTGTGGATTTCACAAAAACGTTTTTTGCGAAGCACACACTGCTTAATATACTGACGAAATATTGCATTTTCACTTCAGAAAATATGCTCATGGTAATGCGGCCTTATCAGATAACCGCAACGGAGCGTATTATCAACCGAATCGAGATAGCAAATAACTATAAGAAACAGGGTTCAATCGCCTCCGGCGGATATGTATGGCACACTACCGGCTCGGGAAAAACCCTGACCTCGTTTAAAGCTGCGCGTCTTGCGTCAAATCTTCCATTCATAGACAAGGTGCTGTTCGTTGTTGACAGAAAAGACCTCGACTATCAGACAATGAAAGAGTATGACCGATTTGAGAAAGGCGCTGCAAACTCCAACAGCTCCACAACTGTGCTGAAAAAACAGCTTGAAGACTCCAACGCCAGAATCATCATCACGACTATCCAGAAGCTCTCGACATTTATCAAAAAATTCAAAGATCATGAGGTTTATCAGAAACAGGTCGTTATCATATTCGATGAGTGCCACAGAAGCCAATTCGGAGATATGCATTCATCAATAGTCAAGCACTTCAAAAAGTATTATCTTTTCGGCTTTACCGGCACGCCTATCTTTGCGGAAAACTCTAGTGCAGTGAAAAATCCGCAGTTATTTACCACAGCCCAGACATTCGGCGACCAGTTGCACACATACACAATTGTTGACGCAATAAACGACAAGAATGTTCTTCCATTCCGGGTAGATTACATTAAAACAATGGACATTGATGCCGACATAGACGATGAACAGGTATGGGACATTGACCGCAGAGCCGCTCTTGAAGCGCCTGAAAGAATCTCACTTATCACCGAGTACATACTTGACCACTTTGATCAGAAGACCTACCGCGGCAATAAGTCGTATGTGTTTAATCAGCTCACCAATATCAAAGAAGTTGCTTCTGCGGCAAATGGAAAGGTCGCAGAAATAAAGCAGAAACAGCGTATCAGCGGATTCAACTCCATATTTGCAGTATCCTCCGTTGAAATGGCAAAGCTGTATTATCATGAATTTCAAAAGCAGATGAAAGCAGATCCGTCAAAGGAACTGCGTGTTGCCGTGATTTACAGCTATGGTGCAAACGAACAGGACGCAGACGGCATAATCGATGAGGAGAATCCCGAAGATACCACAGCTCTGGACCAGACAGCTCGTGATTTCCTTGAAGAAGCAATCAATGACTATAATAAGATGTTCCATACATTCTATGACACATCAAGCGAGAAATTCCAGAATTATTATAAGGACGTTTCGCTGCGCATGAAAAATAAGGAACTTGACCTGCTTATCGTGGTAAATATGTTTCTCACAGGATTTGACGCGACTACGCTTAATACCCTCTGGGTGGACAAGAACCTCAAAATGCACGGGCTTATTCAAGCATTCAGCCGCACAAACCGTATTCTTAACAGCATAAAGACATTTGGAAACATTGTGTGCTTTAGAAATCTTGCCAAACGAGTTGACGCCGCTATTTCGCTGTTCGGCGACCGTGAAGCTGGTGGTACAGTTCTGCTGAAGAAATATCAGGACTACTATAATGGATATATCACGGACGATGGTAAAAAAGTACAGGGCTATTCAGAAATGATAGCTGAGCTGACAAACAAGTTTCCGCTGACCGAGCCAACTATCATTGGAGAAAACAAACAAAAAGAATTTATTTCCCTGTTCGGAGCAGTTCTTAAAATGAGGAATTTGCTTTCTTCATTTGATGAATTTCAAGGAAATGAAATATTATCTGAGCGTGATTTTCAGGATTATCTCGGCAGATACCAGGATCTTCACGATGAGTGGAAAGAAAAAATGAAGCGCGGAGTCAGCAAAGATATAGTAAACGATGTTGTATTTGAAATTGAGTTGATAAAACAGATTGAAATTAACATCGACTATATTCTTATGCTTGTGTCAAAATATCATGGGACGCATTGTGCTGACAAGGAAATACTTGTAACGATCAGAAAAGCAGTAGATGCAAGCCCGGAACTCCGCAGCAAGAAACAGCTCATAGAGAGCTTTATTGCAGGTATAAACGATGTTGACGATGTTATGAACGAATGGCACACATTTGTTGCTGAGCAACGTGAACAGGATCTTATAACTATTATTACAGAGGAAAACCTCAAACCTGATGAAACACGCAAATTCATCGAGCATTCTTTCCGTGACGGAGAGATAAAAACGACAGGCACTGATATAGAAAAGATCATGCCACCTGCAAGTCGGTTCGGCGGCGGAGGTAAAGCAGCCAAGAAGCAGGCAGTAATTGGCAAACTTAAAGCTTTCTTTGAGAAATACTCGGGTCTGGGCAGTTTTAAAGCATAATGTAGCTATAAGGAGAGATTATGGACAAAAATACTGAAAAAGCGGTATGGGGCATTCACGGTACGGATGACAGCATATTTCTGAAAGAAAACAAAATCGTGCTCGGCTGGAAAGATTTCGGAGATCTAAGCAAAGTTGAATCTTCTCGTGAATCATTTAAGGAACACTATCAAAAATCATTCCCCAAAGGGAAAAAAGGGGCGATAGGCACTTGTTCCGGAATGCTTTACCGATTTATTCACGAAATCAAAATCGGAGATTATATAGTTTACCCCTCAAAGACGGATAGAATGATAAATATTGGCATTGTTGAGGGTGAATATACATACGCTCCCGAAGCTGGTGAATATGTTCAGCAAAGATCGGTAAAGTGGCTGAAACACCTTCCACGCACTGCTTTCTCACAGGGGGCATTATACGAAGTGGGGTCTGCTTTGTCACTGTTTGCAGTTAAAAACTATGCAAGTGAATTTTTATCTGCACTTGACAGCGGTTTCAAGCCGACTATTTCTGCTGCCGAAGACGATGAAAGCGTTGCTGCAACAGCAGATGAGATAATTGAATCTACCCGCGATTTTATTCTGAAAGAGCTAAGCAAAAATCTCAAGGGATATGACTTTGAAGAATTTGTTGCAGATCTGCTCCGTGCTATGAGTTACAGAACAACCGTATCACAGCATGGAGGCGACAGCGGAATAGACATCACCGCATACAAAGACGAACTTCCGCCGCGTATTCTAGTACAGGTAAAAAGTCAGGATAGTGATATCAAGGAATCGCTTATACAGTCACTTAAAGGCGCAATGAGAGAGGGAGATTACGGGCTTTTTGTAACGCTGTCCAATTACACAAAAAATGCGACAAAATACTTAGAAAACACTCCGATAATCCGAGGTATAAACGGTACAGAACTTGTTGACCTTATTCTGAAATACTATGACAAACTAGGCCAAAAGTATCGCAAGATGATACCGCTGAAGATGGTTTACATTCCTGTACCGAAAGAAAATGAGTAATCTGTTTCTTTGATTTTTCTTCTGAAAATATGTCATTATGAAATTTCATACAATATTTACCTCTACACTTACAAAAAGAAACCCGAGGACGATTATTCCTCGGGTTTCCTATATATTCCGTTATCAGGCAAGTGCATTTTTTGCCCACAATTTTGCCCACATTTTCGGGATTTTTCGATCGATTTTCATCTTTGCTCCATTTTTTGATTGGCTCTGTTATGCGGTTTGTAAGGTTTCGGAATTGTTGAATAGGGATAGTGATAGTTCAGATGATCCAATTAATATCCTTAGCAGAACTCTTCGCAGCAAATCCACCAGCAGAGTCAGTCTTGAAGTCATACTCAGACTTCATGCGAGCCGAAGGCACCGGGATCACAGGAACGCCGTTGATAGACTTAACGGTGAACTCAAGTTCGCCCTGCTTGAACTGAGTAGATTCCACAGCGTATGAGATCTCCCCGGAAAGCATGAGCTTATCGTAAACAGGGCGGCTCATTACGATAACGACGTCGCCCTCGTCGCCGGTGATATCGCGGACCTCACCGAGCTGCGCCAGCAGAGAGGACATCACGGTAGCCTTGTCCGGAGTGTAGGTATCCTTGATTTCAGCGGCGGCCGCCAGCTTGGAGTAGCGGTAAGCGTCGATCTCGGGAATCACCTGAGTGCGCTGGAACTCAGCCGCAACATTTGCCGCCGCCAGACCGAAGCCGCTCTCATCAACGTCGATAGCGTCGATACGGAAACGTCTGCCTCTGTCCTGGGTGAGCGCGAAAGTCTCGTAGGAATATGTAACAGCGCCGCCGGAGTAACCCGCGTCGCGGTCGTAGCTGCCCAGTCCCTGGAGAGACATCTTGGGCATCTTGATCTCGTTGCCGCCGTTGTAGATGACCTGGGAGGCGTTTTCCTCCATCCAGCCGGAAGTAGAACCCTCCAGCACCTGCTTGTCAAGCTCCTTCTGAAAAACCTTTGCATAAGTAATTGTGTTTGCCATAATAGTAAACCCTCCTAAAACAGTAGTTGATCCGTCCCCGGCGGAGCCAGCCCGCTGCCGCGCCGTAAATTTCCCGGCTGACCGCCTCAGTTGCGCCGCGTAGCCTTCCCCGGAGAACTGATTGAAATTATATGTGAACCCGCCACCCGCCCTCGGCATTATGCCGCGTTTTGATCCAGCCTGCGTCCTGCGGCTCCGAATTCCGGTAAGTCCGTGACCTTCCGCACCGCAAAGCTGTTGTGTTCAGTTGACCGCGCCTGTACGGCTGTGTTCTGCGGTAAACCCGCTGCTTTCCGTCGGCTGCGGCATTTTCTTGATGTAATGAGCAGTGATACGACCGCTTGATACGCGCTGTCGAACCCGCTCGTATTTAATCAGCGGCCGTCACTTTCGCGCGAAAATGCTTCTGATAGCCGCGAATCCATCACTGGCCCCCCTGCTCTCCGCCGAGAACTGAGGAACGCTGCGCCTTACAAGCCTGAGATGCGGATACTCGCGCAGGACCTCCGCCGCAGCGTCGTCAGGCTCCGTGCCGTCGGCAGACATTATACCCGCCGCAAGCTTAACTCCCTCGCAGAGCCTCTCCGGAGCCGCGCCGCCCGTCAGCAGCGCAAGTTTCAGCCTGAGTTCCATTATCTCTGCGCGAAGCTGCTGAAGCTCCTCAGCCTGGGAGCCCTCACCGGGAGCCGCCTCAGTCTCAGACTCCTCTACAGCGTCTGCGGGAATCTCCGCCGCTGTGCTTTCAAGCTCCTCCTGAACAGTGATCTCATTATCCATCGTTGTCCGTCCTTTCCATCGCCTGAGCCTCCTCAAGCGATATTCCGTAGATCTGTGAAAGCGCACGCGCCTTGGAAATAAGTCCTGCGCTGTATAGCTTCACAGCCCTGTCAGTTCTTGTGCCGTCGTCCTCTGCAGCACCGTCCGCGAATATCGCGGAAGCGCTCTCGCATACGTTGTCGGGAAGCTCTCCCGCCATCTTGCCAAGCCGGCAGATAAGCTCCGTCATTCTGCTGAGCGCGTCGCCGATCCTGCGGCGGTAAAACGCCTGCGTACGGTAAGTGCGGCTGTTTCTGCTGACTACCTCGGCGGCGGTCTTTATCGTGCCGTCCTTGAACGAGAGCGCTCCCTCGGAAAGCCCCGCCTGCATACACAGCAGGTCGAGAAGCTCCCCGAGCGCCTGCACATGCTCCGTTACCCTGAGTTCTCCGGTGTTGTCGGTGATCTTGAGTTCCTCGGCGTCAGACGTTGACATTGCCTGGAACACCTCGTCGTTCACATCGAAGTAGTGCTTCTTATTGCCGGCGGCGTCCCATTCTCCGCGCACCGCGTAAGCCGGAACGATAATACGCTTCTTACCGAGGACGAACTCCCTTGAAAGGCTGTCGAACACGATGTCGATGCTCTTCAGAGTATCCTCCGCGCCATCGAAAACCGAGCTTCCCAGCAGCGGGCATTCTCCGGAGCTTGCAGCCCGTCTGGAGCCTGCGCTGAGGTAAACGAACAGCGGAGCTGTCAGTCCCTTAACGCTGCTCTGACCGCTCAGCCCGGGAAGCACGGAGCTCATATCAGCCTTGCCGCCGTCCTCGCGGAACAGCCGGTTCTCGATAGTGAGCTGATCTCCGCTCAGTTCCTGGGATTCAGCGAGAATGTAGTTCCTCCCGCCGGAAACTATCCTTGAAGCGAACGCTCCGCCGGTGATTTCACGGGAGTTCCACGCTGTCGGCAGGAAACAGTCCGCGGTAACGAGATCGACCCTCACTCCGGGAACCCCGTCCGGCGCACTGTCGTCGTAGTACACCTTTATCACACCGCCGCCCAGCGCAAAGACCTTCTCCAGAAACACCGGGAATCTCTCGGAAAACCGGCTTTCAGTGAGAACCCGGTTCACGAAGCTCTCGGTATCGCTGTCGGAGTAGCACATTGAAGTACCCTCCGTGAAACACAGCCTGGCGAGTTCCCCGCACAGCGCCCGGGCCGCTCCCAGTGAAGCAAGCTTTCTGGTGCCGCCTTGAATGCCTCCCCTGCGGGCGTAGCGCCAGTCGCCGCCGCCGTTGTAGATGTCCTCCCAGCGCTGGATATCGGCGTAGCAGCCCGCAATGTCAGCCGAACCGCTGTTTCTGCCGGAGCGCAGCAGCCAGTCCTTTAAGCCCAAATCACATTCCTCCTTGATATTTATTTACTGGAAGTTCCAGTCTTTTTTCCTGTTCCTTCCCGCAATATGATAATACCCCCTGCGTTACTGCAATTTACTGCAAAACAAAAAAGACGGCTGAACATGCTGATTTGTTTTAAAGACTGTGATATACTATAATAGATTGTGAAAAATAAAAACGATAGTATGTTATATTCTTATTAACAACACACAAAACCCATCGGCGCAATCTGGTGTTACGAAATAATACCATTCTGAACATTGAAAGATAACCAGTTCTGGGTATAATAAAATACAAGAGAGTGCTCAGAACAACAATACCAGAAGGAGACAACAACCATGTCAGACAGACTTGAACTTAATAAGAATCTCGCCCAGATGCTGAAGGGCGGCGTAATAATGGACGTAACAACCCCGGAGCAGGCGCGTATCGCCGAGGCCGCAGGAGCCTGCGCAGTCATGGCGCTGGAGCGCATTCCGGCGGATATCCGCGCAGCCGGAGGCGTATCGAGAATGAGCGACCCGAAGATGATCAAGGGCATTCAGGAAGCAGTGTCGATACCTGTAATGGCGAAGTGCCGAATCGGTCATTTTGCAGAAGCTCAGATACTCCAGGCTATCGAGATCGACTACATCGACGAGAGCGAAGTCCTTTCCCCTGCTGACGACAAGTACCACATAGACAAGACGAAGTTCGACGTTCCGTTCGTATGCGGAGCTAAGGATCTCGGCGAAGCGCTCCGCCGCATAAACGAGGGTGCCTCCATGATACGCACGAAGGGCGAGCCGGGCACCGGTGACGTAGTGCAGGCAGTACGCCACATGCGCATGATGCAGAGCGAGATCCGCAGGATAGGCTCAATGGCAGAGGACGAGCTGTACGAGACCGCAAAAAGCCTCGCAGTGCCGTTTGAGCTTGTGAAGTACGTACACGACAACAAGAAGCTGCCGGTCGTAAACTTCGCGGCAGGCGGAGTTGCGACGCCGGCGGACGCTGCGCTGATGATGCAGCTCGGCGCTGAGGGCGTATTCGTAGGCTCCGGCATATTCAAGTCCGGAAACCCGGAGAAGCGCGCTGCGGCGATAGTAAAGGCAGTAACCAACTTCACCGACGCGAAGCTGCTCGCAGAGCTTTCCGAGGATCTCGGCGAAGCAATGGTAGGCATCAACGAGCAGGAGATCGCACTCCTGATGGCGGAGCGCGGCAAATGATGAAAATAGGAGTATTAGCGCTTCAGGGCGCATTCATCGAGCATGAGAAAATGCTCGCCAGCCTGGGTGCTGAAAGCTTCGAGATACGCCAGCTCAAGGATATCGGCCAGCCGATGGACGGTCTCATAATCCCCGGCGGCGAGAGCACCGTACAGGGAAAGCTGCTTCGTGAGCTTGGGCTCATGGAACCGCTGCGCGGGCTTATCAGCGGCGGGCTCCCGGTATTCGGGACATGCGCGGGGCTTATCCTGCTCGCAAAGTCGATAGACGGCGGAGAAGCTCCTCACCTCGCGGTGATGGACATAACCGCAAAGCGCAACGCCTACGGCAGGCAGCTCGGAAGCTTCGCCGCAAACGGCGTATTCAAGGGGATTGGCAGCGTCCCGATGACGTTTATCCGCGCTCCGTACATCAGCAGCACCCAGGGCGCCGAGATACTCGCGGAAGTCGGCGGAAAAGCCGTTGCTGCACGTCAGGGGAATATGCTGGTCACAGCTTTCCACCCGGAGCTCACCGAGGACACATCGGTACACAGCTATTTTCTGGACATGGCGGCTGCCGCGCGGGAATCTGCGGCGGTATAAACTGCATAAGGTCACCTCTAAAAACCTTGTTTGAGTGAAAATGTGTATAGCACACCGACTGCTTCTTCAAACCTCCTCGTAAGGCATACAGCCTTACTTCGTCGGCTTTCATCGCATTCGGCGCACTCTACCCATTTTCCCTCTTCAAACCGGTTTTTAGAGGTTCCCATAAATTACAGAGGGTCTGCCTTAACTGGCGGACCTTTTCGTATTTCTTCAGTTTTTCAGCGAACAATAGAAATAACTCTTGACAAAAGGCGGACTTTGCATTATAATGTATTGTGTATCGTTCACCAGGCAAAGAAAATGTGAAAGAGGAACTGAAATGGCTGAGGAAAAAAACATACATTCCGGGCACCGCCAGCGCATGCTGAAAAAGTACCTGGAGCATGGCATAGACTGCTTCGAGGATCATGAGATACTGGAGATTTTTCTCTTTACCGCATATTCCCGCAGGAACACAAACGACATAAGCCATCAGCTCATCAACCGCTTCGGTTCACTGGAGGGCGTGCTGAACGCAGGCTACGACGAGATAGTCGAGGAAAAGAACGTAGGAGTAACCGCGGCGGCGCTGATAAGCTTCATGAAGGACTTCGCCCGCAAATACAACCGCACTCAGCTGGCAGGAATGAAGCTATCCAGCTCCGAAAGCGTGCGGAAATTCTGCTACGAGCTCCTCAAGGACAGCACCACCGAGGAAGCGCATGTGCTCTTCCTTGATCAGAACCTCAATTTTGTCGGTGAATCCCAGATATCCCAGGGCAGCCCGAATTCAGTGGATCTCGACCTGCACGACATCGTAATAAAATCGGTGCGCACCTCATGCACTAAGATAATCCTCACGCACAGCCACCCGCACGGAGTACTTCTGCCGTCGTCGGCTGATATAGCGTCGACCCGCCGTGCCGCCTCCGCGCTGAACAGCATAGGCATCGAGCTGATAGACCACATCATCGTTAACGAGGAGGACAGCTACTCCATGCGAACTGCGGGAATGCTGCCCGACATCTGGTTCTGACCTTGAATAGCAGGTGTTTTTATGGATCAT